>Ga0209121_10004735_pt1 | contig 12581 bp, 9 predicted proteins | sample Cruoilmetagenom3_FD_187292 | JGI IMG/M metagenome (GOLD analysis project Ga0209121, IMG submission 187292) | Oil polluted marine microbial communities from Coal Oil Point, Santa Barbara, California, USA - Sample 3 (SPAdes) (version 2) | ecosystem: Environmental > Aquatic > Marine > Oil seeps ... | reverse complement strand
GGAAAAGATAGACTTTCCTTTAAGAAAGGAGAAGGAGGAAGATAAGAAGCTTTTTTCTCTAAAGAGGGAGAAAGAGAAGGAAAACTTAATTCTTTCTCAAACAAGTATTCTCTTCTTGAGGCTTTTCCTGTATCCCTTTTTCTTATCACCTCTAAATAAGATTTATCTTTTCCCCTTACTACTATAGTAGGAAGTTTGGTAGGAAGAGGTTCTTCCTCTGCCCAACCTCCTATAGATAAAATGATTAGAAATAATCCTGACAGGATTATTTTTTTCATTATCTTACCACCTCCTTTAATTTTTTAAGTCTCTGCTCAGCCTCATTTCTCTGCGCCGCTTTTAATTCTTTTTCTCCAAGAATTTTCTCATAAACCTTCTTTGCTTCTTTTATATTCCCTAAAGCTTCGTAGCATAATCCTGCGCGTAGCAAGGCATCAATCTTTTTTTCTACACATTGTGGATAGAGAATAGAAATTCTTAAATATTCCACTAAAGCCTTTTTGAACTCTTTTTCTTTAAAGTAGCAATCCCCCATTCCAAATTGAGCCTCTATAGAGAGCATGGTATCTTCACTAATTTTGACTACATTAGTGTAATATTCCCGGGCTTGAGAGAATTTATTCTCTCTAAATAATGCCTTAGCCAATCCGGAATAAGCTAAAGGAAGAAAATCACTCTCCTGGGGATACTTTTTCACAAATTCTTCAAAAAATTCTTTAGCTTTTCCCCAGTTTCCTAAATTCTCCCAGGATAAAGCCTTGTAATAAAGAGCTCGGACAAGAATATCCTTCCTTGGAGTTGTTTGCAGTGCTTCCTCATAACAAGTAAGGGCTTCCTGAAATTTTTTCTGTTCAAAAAGGGACCTTCCCCATCGATAATAAACCTCTCCTTTTAAAGTATCCTGAGGGAATTTCCTGATAAACTGGGAATAATACGAGGCCGCCTGAGGGAAATCCTTCAACTCGTAAAAACAGTAACCTATCCAGTAATAAGCAGAGGAAAGTTCTGAACTTTGACTAAAATTCTTTATAAATTTTTGAAACTCATCTATTGCCTTTTGATAATCTCCATTTTGTAAAAAGTAATGGGCTATTTTCATATAAGCTTTTTCTGCTTCCGGAGAAGAGGGATAATCCTTAATTAAACGGTTAAAAGTCTGTAAATAATTACTCTCCTCTCCTAACCATTGATAGCATTCTCCCGTGCGATAAAGAAAAAGAGATGCTAATTTACTTCCAGGATACTCTGAAATAAGATTTTGAAAAACTTCAAGAGCTTCTTTATATTTTTTTTGATTATACAAACAGTTTCCTATCTGGTAACGAGCATTAAGAACCAATTCTTTTTCTCCTGAATAGTTTTCTACTACTTTCTGAAAAGCTTTTATAGCTTCGGAAAATTTATCCTGCAAAGAATAGGTCCAACCTATAGCGAATTGAGCCGAGGGAGCATTAGAGTCTTGAGGATAGGAAGAAAGAAATTTTTCATATTCCTCTCTGGCTTTTTCGTATTTTGCTAATTTGAAATAAGAACCGGCAATTTGATAAAGAGATAGAGGAATAAGATTAGAAGAAGGGAACCTTTCATCTATCTTTGAATAAACCTCAACGGCTTCGGTAAACCTCTTCAAATTAAAAAGAGAGTTACCTTTTTGCAAAAGAGAATTGTCTACCCATTCTGAATCAGGATATTCCTGAATAACTTTATCAAATTCCTCCAATGCCTTTTCGTATTTCTTCTGTTCAAGATAGCACCATCCTCTCTCATATTGAGCCCTGGGAACTAAAGAATGGTGAGGATATTCAGTAATAACTTTATCAAAAAATTTAAGAGCTTCTTCAAAAGAAGATAAATCAAGATAGCATCTTCCTGCCTGGAAAATAGCTGAAGGAATATATTCTGATGAAGAAAATTTCTGAACAAGTCTAATATAATAATCTAATGCTTCTTCAAACTTACCTTCATCAAAATAAGCAAAAGCTTTTCCGTATAAAGCATCATCCATAGAATCGCTCTCAGGATAGTCCTTGATTACCACATCGTAATCTTCTCTTGCTTCGCTAAATCTATTTTGAAAATAAAGGCAATCTCCAAGACGAACCCAGGATTCAGAAATTTCTAAAGATACAGGAAAATCCTTAATATGTTTTCTGAAAGACTTTTCTGCTTCTTTATAATTTTTTCCCTTAAAATAAGTATAAGCGATACCGTAACTTGCTCGGGAGAAATATTCTTTCTCCTCAGGATCATTTAAAGCTTTTCCATAAGCATTTCTTGCTTCTTCATACTTTCCTAAAGCATATAAAGATTCTCCTTCCCAGTAATAATTCCCAGCTTTATGAAAATCTTCCGCTGCTTTTTCAAAATCTTTCGCATAATAATAACAAAATCCTCTTTCTAAATAAGCTTTCTTTAAATCTTTGGAATCGGCGTAATTTTGAATAAACAAGGAATACTCTTTTTCTGCTTCTGAATAATTTTTATCCACATATAAAATACGAGCAATATTATACTGTACCCCGGCAAGATATTTAAAATTGGGGAAATCATCTCTTAACTTTCTAAAAGATTTTAGAGCTTCGGGATAATTCTGAGAATAAAAGAAAGCATATCCTTTAGAATAAAGAGCAAAAGGAAGATGTTTAGACTGAGGGTATTCTTCAATTAATCTCTGATAGTAAGAAATCGCATTATCGTAGTTCTTTAACTGAAGATAGCATTCTCCTGTTTGATAAAGAGCTCCATCTATTAAATCACTAACGGGATAATTCTTAACCAGGGTATTGAAACCAGAAATCGCCTTTTCATATTTTTTTAAATACCAGAAACTTTGACCCATCAAGTAATAGGCTATATCACAATGATCATCTTCAGAATATTGATCAATAAAAATTTGAAACTGTCCACTGGCAAGATCATAATTTTGCTCATTAAATAAACCTTGAGCAGTAATAAATTGATCCTTCGCTTCCTTAGAAATAAACTGTTTTTCTGCTCCTTCTCCTATCTCATCAGCCTGAACTTGAGAAAAAGAGATAAGAATTAAACTAATGATACCGATACCTATCATCCCTATTATTCTTCTCATTTATTTCTCCTTTGGTAGCCGCAGGTACTGTCAAAAATATTTTTTTCTTATAGATGCTGGTAGTCGCGAGGCTCAGAGCCTGCGTATAACAACGCAACTTAAAAGTTGCGACTACCAAATTGCGACTACTATTTTTTCTAATAACTATTTTATTAAATAAAAATCTTTTGTCAAGTTGACAGAAAAACATAATCTTATAAAATAAATTAAAGAAAAATGAATGAATTTATTCATCTACATACCCATAGTGATTATAGTCTCTTAGATGGAGCTTGTTCTATCTCGCAATTGGTCACTCAAGCCTATAAATTTAATATGCCTGCCCTGGCTCTTACTGATCATGGAAACCTTTTTGGAGCAATAGAGTTTTATCGAAAAGCAAAAAAGAGAGGAATAAAACCTATCATCGGGTGTGAGGTTTATATTGCCCCTCAATCCCGATTTAAAAAGAGAAAAGAAAAAAGAGAAGAAACTTCTTTCCATCTTATTCTCTTATCTAAAAATAAAGAAGGATACCAAAATCTCATAGAATTGGTAACTGCTGGATTTTTAGAAGGGTTTTATTATAAACCGCGTATAGATAAAGAAATACTTTCTCAAAAAAAAGAAGGATTAATAGCTCTTTCTGGGTGTTTAAAGGGAGAAATTCCCTCTTTACTTAAGGTAAGAAAATTTGAAGAAGCAAAAAAAGTAGCTTCTTTTTATCAAAATTTATTTAAAGATGATTTTTATTTAGAACTACAGAATGAAGGATTAGATATACAGAAAGAGATAAATGGGGCTCTTATAAAATTATCTCAAAATTTATCTATTCCTGTAGTAGCCACTAATGATGTTCATTATCTTCATGAAGAAGACGCTCCTGCTCACGATGCTCTTCTTTGTATTCAGACAGGGAAAACTATTGAGGATAAAAACCGTTTACGATTTTCTTCTTCAAAATTTTATTTTACTTCTCCTGAGGAAATGGGAAAACTCTTTTCTCATATACCAGAGGCACTTTCCAATACAAATAAAATTGCTGATAAATGTAATTTAGAATTAAGTATAGGAAAAAAAATATATCTTCCTTCATATAAAGTTCCTACGGGTTACGATCTTGATAGCTATTTAAGGAAACTTTGCGAGGAAGGGCTATCCAAACGTTATTCTCAAGATTCTAAAGAGATAAGAGAAAGACTGGATAAAGAATTAATAGTGATTTCCCAGATGAATTACTCAGGATACTTTCTCATTGTCTGGGACCTTATTCGACACGCTAAAGAGAAGGGAATTTTAGTAGGTCCGGGCAGAGGATCCGTAGCTGGAAGCCTGGTAGCTTATCTTCTGGGAATCACTAATGTAGATCCTCTTGCTTATGGACTTCTCTTTGAACGTTTCTTAAATTCAGAAAGAACAGCGATGCCCGATATTGATATAGATATTCAAGATAGTCGGAGAGAGGAAGTTATTGCTTATGTAAAAAAGAAATACGGAAAAGAGAATGTAGCTCAAATTATCACTTTCGGAACTATGGCTGCCAGAGCTGTTGTCCGAGATGTAGGAAGAGTCCTGAATATCCCTTACGGAAAAGTAGATAGAATTGCCAAGCTCATTCCTTTTAATACAAAGTTAAAAATAGCCGTGGAAGAGAATGAAGAGTTAAGAATACTTATAAATAATGATGAAAAAATAAAAACTCTTTTTAAAATTGCTCAAAAATTAGAAGGTCTTACCCGTCATGCTTCTACTCACGCTGCTGGTATAGTAATAGCTCCTGATAAACTTACCCTGTATACTCCTTTATACCGCACTAACAGAAATGAAATAACTACTCAATATGAAATGCATTCCCTTGAAGCTATTGGCTTACTTAAAATGGATTTTTTAGGACTTAAAACATTAAATGTCATTCAAGGGATTCTACAAATGATTGAAAAAGAAGAAAAGAAAAAAATTAATCTGGAAAAAATTCCCTTTGATGATAAAAAAACTTATGAGCTTCTTTGCCGGGGGGACACTCTGGGTGTTTTTCAAGTAGAAAGCCAGGGAATGCAAGATTTAGTAAAAAAATTACATCCTGAAAAATTTGAAGAAATCATCGCCCTTTTAGCTCTTTATAGACCTGGGCCCTTACATAGTAGAATGATGGATGATTTTATTAATAGAAAACACGGAAAAGATAAAATAGAATATCTCCATCCAAAACTGAAACCTATATTAGAAGAAACTTATGGGGTAATCCTTTATCAGGAACAGGTGATGCGCATTGCTAACTCACTGGCCGGCTTTACTCTGGGAGAGGCTGATATTCTCCGAAGGGCTATGGGTAAAAAAAACCCTCAATTAATGGACGAACAGAAAGAAAAATTCATCCAGGGGGCAAAGAAAAGAGGAATTAGCTCTTTAATAGCAAAAAAAATATTTGAACTAATGGCTTATTTTGCCGGGTATGGATTTAATAAATCACATTCAGCAGGATATGCAATTATTTGCTATCAAACAGCTTATCTCAAAGCACACTATCCCTTAGAATTTATGGCTGCTTTACTTACTTCAGAAAGAGAAAACACCGATAAACTCGTTCTTTATTTCAATGAGTGTAAACGAATGGGAATAGAAGTACTTCCTCCGGATATAAATCGTTCCTCTTCTTTCTTTGCCACCACTGAAGATAACAAAATACGATTTGGGCTCTCAGCTATAAAAAATGTAGGAGAAATAGCTATCTCTTCCATTCTTAAGGAAAGAGAAAAGGAGGGAAATTTTACTTCTATATTTGATTTCTGTAGACGGATAGACTCAAGAGTGGTAAATAAGAGAGTAATAGAGAGCTTAATCAAGTGTGGAGCTTTTGACTCTCTCCCTGAACACCGTTCTCAAAATTTAGCAGTAATAGATCAGGCGATAGAACAAGCTTCTCAAATTCAACAGGATAGAGAGAAAGGACAATTATCCTTCCTCGAAACTCTAAAAACAAAAGAAAATAATTTATTAGAAGAGAAATTCCCGAAAATTGAAAAAACTCCAGAATTAAAAAAATTATCGTGGGAGAAAGATCTTCTGGGCATTTATATGAGCGGACACCCCCTTCAGAAATTTTCCTCCATAATTACTCATTGGGCTATTGATTCTATCAAAAAAATAAAAGAAACAAAAAAAAATGGCAAAATTAAGATAGTAGGAATGATAAACAGTCTTAATTTCCAAAAAGATAAGAGAGGAAAGACAATGGCTTTCCTGTCCTTAGAGGATTTAGAATCAGAAATAGAAATAATTGTTTTTTCATCTCTTTATGAAAAATGTTCGGAAAATCTTGAAAAAGATAAGTTGGTTATAGTAAAGGGAAAGATAGATATAACCAATCACTCCTCAAAAGTAATTGCTGACGAAATAATTCCTTTTTCTAAATTAAAAGAACTTAACTATTATCTTAATATAAAGATAAAAGAAGATTACTGGGAAGAAGAAACTCTAAAAAAACTAAAAGAAGTTCTTTCTTCTCATCAGGGGAATTATTCCCTTTGTTTACACCTTTTTAGTTCTCAGAGGGAAAAAGCAGTAATTAAATCTAAAACCTTGAGGATGAATTTTTCAGATTCTTTAATTTCTCAAATAGAAGAAGTTCTGGGAAAAGAGTCAATATGGTTGAGTGAGACAGTCTAAAGATAAACCCTATGAAAAAATATATTAACAAAAGGGCAAAATATAATTATAAAATTTTAGGAAAGCGAGAGGCAGGAATTTCTCTTAAGGGAACAGAGGTTAAATCCATTCGGGAAGGGAAGATAGACTTCACTAACAGCTTCATCCATATAAAAAAAGAAGAAGTATTTCTTTGCAATCTTTATATATCTCCTTATTTCAGTAGCAGTGAGTTAAATTATGATCCTAAAAGAGAAAGAAAATTACTTCTTCACCGAAAAGAAATTAGAAGTTTAGTTGCGAAACTAACTCAAAAAGGCTTGACATTAATTCCATTAAGTATATACTTTAAAAAAGGGAAAATTAAAATAGAGATAGCATTAGCTAAGGGCAAAAAACTTTATGATAAGAGAAGAGAACTTGAAGAAAAATCAATTGAAAAAGAAACAAGAAGAGTCTTAAAACTGTCCCGGTGAGGGGGCGATATGGATTCGACAGGGATAGAAAAATTGAAGCTGCATACCAAGGAAACTGGATACCTTGTTAATCCATCCAGTAAAAATCAAAAGCCAACTTAAATTCATTGGCATTAGCTCCTAGCTTAAGCTAAGAGCTACGTCTCTCTATTTTATTCTCTATGGAATAGAAAAGGCGTAAAGAAAGTAGAGATAGTCTTATTCCAAAAAGCTGGTGAGGAATAAGATGAAACTTTATCCTGCTCGTCTTCTCTTTATCCTGTCTACAGGAGAAAGAGAAGATAAAATTTAAAATGTAGACTAAGTATGTAGAAGTTTCTCTTTTTTTCCCTCTGGACGAGGGTTCGATTCCCTCCGCCTCCACCTCAAATATAGATAAACTCCTTTCTCTGTATTTAGAGAATAATAAATTACAAGATAAATTTTCGAATTTAGATAAAAATATGAAAATTATTGTTTGTGGTGCATCTGGAAGAATGGGCAAAGAGGTCATCTCTCTTTGCAAGAAAAAAGGAATAAAATTAGTAGGAGCGATAGAAGCTTCGGAACATCCCTACTTGGGGAAAGAAGTAGAAAAGGGAGTCAAGATTGGCTCTAATCTTGAAAGAATAATTGAAAAAGATAGTGTAATTATTGAATTTACTACTCCTCCTGCTACTCTAGAACACTTAAAAATTGCCAAGAAAGAGAAAATTCCTGTGGTTATCGGAACTACGGGCTTTAAAGAAAAAGAATATCTACAGATAGAAAAAGCCTCGAAAGACATTCCTATTCTTCTTTCTCCTAATATGAGTATTGGAATAAATATTCTCTTTAAGTTAATAAAAGAGATAACCCAAATTTCAGGAGAGGAATTTGACATCGAAATTATAGAAATACACCATAGAGGTAAGAAAGATGCCCCCAGTGGGACAGCAAAAAAAATTGCTGAGATTATTGCTAAAACAAAGGGGAGAAATTTATCTCAAATTGGAGTCTATGGAAGAAAAGGACTAAAAAAAAGAACGAATGAAGAAATAGGAATTCACGCAGTAAGGGGAGGAAGTATTATAGGGGAGCACACAGTCATCTTTGCTGGAGAGGGAGAGAGATTAGAAATTACTCATCGAGCTGAATCCCGTCAGATTTTTGCTAGAGGAGCTATTAGGGGAGCTGAATTCATCATCAAACAAAAAAAGGGACTTTATACTCTTCAGGATGCTTTATCAAATTAATACTTTATACTTTATAAAAATAAATAAGACCTACCTAATATTCCTTAAAAAGGTCATAATTAAGTGTCTAAAATCAAAATATCTTTGTGTAAAGATTTGATAGCCGCAATTTTTAGATTATACAAAAAATAGCGTTGAGGCTTATCATCAACAATAGTGCTGAGGTTCATTTCCAGCAAGGTATTGGGATTTATTCCTCGCAGCAAAAAAGCTCTTGCGCTACAAGTAACATTAATTATAAAAAATAGGAGACTAAAATGGAATTAAGTGTAAATGTTGATCATATAGCTACCCTTCGTGAGACAAGAAAGACTCAGGAACCGGATCCTGTAGTAGCTGCCCTCTTAGCAGAATTAGCAGGAGCTAAAGGAATTACTATTCATTTAAGAAAAGATAGAAGACACATCAAGGAAAGAGATTTAAACATTCTTCGCTCAACTGTAAAGACGAAATTGAATCTTGAAATGGGAACAGATGAGAAAATTGTGAGAATTGCCTTAAAAATAAAACCAGACTTATGTACTCTGGTCCCTGAAAAAGAAGAAGAAATAACTACAGAAGGAGGACTTAATCTCTCCCAGAAAATTTCTCGGTTAAGAGAGGTAATTACCTTGCTTCACGAAAGAGAAATACCTGTATCTCTTTTTATTAATCCCGATCCAAATAGCGTACGAAAAGCACATAAATTAGGTGTGGAGATAGTAGAACTACATACAGGAATATACGCTGAAGTTAATTCTCCATTAGAGATAGCTACTCAGCTTGAAAAACTTGCCGGAGCTGCTGCCCTGGCTAAAAAACTTGGTTTAGGAGTAAATGCTGGTCATGGGTTAAATTATCAAAATGTAAGGAAAGTCTGTTCAATAAAAGAAATAGAAGAATTAAGCATAGGACATTCTATTATTGCTCGGGCCTGTCTTGTAGGAATAGAAAGAGCTGTAAAAGAAATGATAGAGTTAATTAAATGATTAAAAATATAGACATAGCTGAAGCAATAACCATAGGGAAGTAAACCAATAATAAGGAGAAATGAAAAATGAATGTTTCTGAATTTCAGAAAAAAAGTATTGCGGAATTACATAAATTATCAATAAAAAAAAATATAAGTGACTACAAACAATTAAAGAAACAGGACCTTATATTTAAAATTATTCAAAAAGAAATTGATGAAAATAAAAATGTCCTGGGCTCAGGGGTACTGGACATACTAAGTGAAGGTTATGGATTTCTTCGGGCTAATTATGTTTCTGGTCCGGATGATATATATGTTTCTCCCTCCCAAATTAAATTATTTAATCTTCGAGAAGGAGATTCTATAGAAGGTCAAATCCGTCCTCCCAAAGAAAATGAAAATTATTTTGCCTTATTGAAAGTAGAGTCTGTAAATGGAGAAAATCCCGAAAAAGCAAGGCGAAGAACTCTCTTTGATAATCTCACTCCTCTTTATCCTCATGAAAGAATTACCTTAGAAAATTCTCCCTCTAATATTTCCTGTCGTATTATTGACCTCATTGCTCCTATAGGAAAAGGGCAAAGGGGACTTATTGTATCTCCTCCAAAAGCAGGGAAAACTATACTCCTTCAAAAAATTGCTAATAGCATCACTACTAATCATCCAAAAATAAATCTCATAATCCTTCTTATTGACGAAAGGCCTGAAGAAGTAACGGACATGCAACGTTCAGTAAAAGGAGAAGTAGTTTTTTCTACCTTTGATGAACAACCCAGGCATCACACCCGAGTAGCCGAACTTGCTCTTGAAAAAGCCAAAAGATTAGTAGAGCAGAAACAAGACGTAGTTATTCTCCTGGATAGTATTACCCGTTTAGCTCGTGGATACAATCTCCTTATTCCTACCAGTGGGAAAATTCTCTCTGGAGGGATAGATGCCAATACTCTTTATTATCCCAAAAGATTTTTTGGAGCAGCACGAAAAGTAGAAGAAGGAGGAAGTTTAACCATCTTAGCTACTGCTCTTGTAGAAACAGGAAGTAAAATGGACGAAGTTATTTTTGAAGAATTTAAAGGAACGGGAAATATGGAACTACGCTTAAGCAGAGAATTAGCTGAAAGACGAATTTTCCCGGCTATCGACATTAACCGTTCAGGGACAAGGAAAGAAGAACTTTTATTAAATAAGAAAGAACTTAAAATGGTTTGGATTCTGCGAGATTATCTAAATCGACAAAACATTAAAGAACCTTTAGAGGCAATAAAAGAAGTAATGGAGAAGACAGAAAATAACGAGCAATTTTTAGAAATAGTTGCTCGTTTAGAAAAAGATTTATCTATTAAAAAACAAGGAGTGAGATAATGAAGAAAGGAATACATCCCGCTTATAAAGAAACTATCATTCGTTGCGCCTGTGGCGCTGAGTATAAAACTAGATCCACTAAAGAAAATCTTCATGTAGAAATATGTTCTCATTGTCATCCTTTTTTTACAGGGAAACAAAAATTTGTTGATAGCGGAGGTAGGATAGAAAAATTTCGAAAAAAATATAGCAAAAATAAAAATAAACCACTGGGAAAGGATAATAGTAAAGTGATAAGATAGAGAAGGGGGGATACCCCCTTCTCTAAATTGTCTTTATTCCTGAGGAATTATTAGCCTCTGACCCGGATAAATAAGATCAGGATTCTTAATTTTATCTTTATTTGTCTCGTAGATTTTCTTCCACTGGAAAGGATCGTTATAAATACTCTCGTAATTGGAAATACTCCAGAGATTTTCTCCTTTAAGAACTTGATGAGAAGTCTTTGGAGGAATAAACAGCCTCTGACCCGGATAAATAAGATCAGGATTCTTAATTTTATCTTTATTTGTCTCGTAGATTTTCTTCCACTGGAAAGGATCATTATAGATATTCCGATAGCCAGAAATATCCCACAGAGTATCTCCTTTCTTTACCCGGTATAAATTTTTAAGAGTAACCTGAGCAGGTTTAGCAGAGAGTTCTTTCTCTAACTTTTCTACTTTTGCAAGAAGTAAAGAAATCTCTGTTTGTAAAGTTTCTACCCTTTCCCCCAAAGTCGTCATTGTTGCTTCAACTAAATTTGTTCTCTGGATTCCCAGTTGCGATAAAACCTTTTGCCATTGTTTAGCTTCCTCTAACCAGGCCTCAAAATCAGCTTCCTTTACAGCTGTTGACCTTTCCTCAAATTTTTCAAATCCAGAGAAAAGTTCTTCGCTGGTTTTTTCTTTTACTATAAAGGAGCTAGCTATTGCTATACTGGATATTAAGAACAAACCTATCATCAAAAATATAATACCTTTTACTATTTTTTTAAACATACTCTCACCCCCTTAATTTTTTTGATTACAAAACTTTTTTATCTATTCTACTGACTACAACTACATATCACTGCAGCTGCTATGGCCCCAAGAAATATCCAGAGAGTATTCTTTTGGGTTTTTCTCAAATTCTCATTAGTCTTTCTAAGACTGACTATTTCTCTGCTTTGTTCTGACTCTACAGCTTTAAGATTTTCTACCTCTTTTAACAATTTACCTCTTTCTTTGTGGAAATTATCAACGAGTCTTCCTATTAAATCTTTTTGCTGAGCATTGGTTGCCTCCAGGGAAGCTATTTTCTCTTTCTGTCCAGAAACAGTGGCGCTAAGACTACTTATCTCAGTGTTGGATCTTTTCAGCAAGTTAAAGAAGTTATCAGTAATTTTCTCTATTTTTTCTTTTTGCTGAGCATTGGTTGCCTCCAGGGAAGCTATTTTCTCTTTCTGTCCAGAAACAGTGGCGCTAAGACTACTTATCTCAGTGTTGGATTTTTTCAGCAAGTTAAAGAAGTTATCAGTAATTTTCTCTATTTTTTCTTTTTGCTCAGATGTTGTCGCTTTAAGATTATCTATGCTCTCATTTAATTCTTTGGTAACTTCAAAGAAATTATCTACGACCTGTCCAATTGTTCTTTTCTGGTCAGTCTTAACAGCCATAAGTTCATCATTCTTTTTTTCTAAGCTAGCTATTCTATCATTGAGCTGTTTACTTACCTTAAAGAAATTATCTGTAATCTTTTTGATAGTCTCTGCCTGCTCATCTTTAGTAGCTTTTATCTTAAACCAATTATCTGTAATCTTTTTGATAGTCTCTGCCTGCTCGCTATTGGTAGCTTTAAGCTCATCTATTTTATCTTTTTGCTTAAAGAAATTATCTGTAATCTTT
>Ga0209121_10004734_pt1 | contig 12582 bp, 22 predicted proteins | sample Cruoilmetagenom3_FD_187292 | JGI IMG/M metagenome (GOLD analysis project Ga0209121, IMG submission 187292) | Oil polluted marine microbial communities from Coal Oil Point, Santa Barbara, California, USA - Sample 3 (SPAdes) (version 2) | ecosystem: Environmental > Aquatic > Marine > Oil seeps ... | reverse complement strand
TAGTGCGTGGATGGCTCCGCACTTTAGAGCCACACCACTTTCCCAGTTTGTTAAATCCATGTCGAAGACCACCAGCCTTGTCGAACACCACATTCTCCTTGCTCACCCACTCGCCACAATGACTACAATAATAAGAATCATCGTAACGCCTCACACCAGGCTTACCCATTTTAACTCACGTCTCCTCAGTCAATAATTGCCCTGTTCTTTTCGTGAACCTGCCAGCCCGCATCATGTAACTGCTCACTGTCTGCGGGGTCAAGCCCGTCCAAGCGCAGATGTCCGCCAAACTCACTTTCGGGTTTGCAGCAAACTTGGTGACGCGATTGTGCCTGAAAAAATGGACTGTGAACTTGGGATCGATCCGCTTACAGATACGCCAGAAGGTTATAGTTGTTATAGGAAACACACGGGTTCTAGGCTTGGTTTTCCTCCACCTTTCAACAATCAGGTCCACGTAAGGCAGGGTTAAAGGCAACACGAGTGGGGCTTCGCGTTTGCCGTGTTTCAAAACTTTCTTGTCGATGCTGAACACGAATAAGGCGTTGTCTTCGATTCGCATGTCCTCCTTCAACAAGCCAGGGTGAGCCCTGCCAACTTTGACTCCAGCATCCACTTTATACTTTATTGGTTTGCGCCCTAAAACCTCTACTTTGCGCAAGCCCGTCCAGTAGAATAGGGCGAGCAGTGCACGGATGAAGTTCTCTGGGTAGCCTGCACGGTTCACGTTGCCCACACGGTCCTGAAGTATGCTGAATATGTTCAAGTCTATGGGCTTGTCTATTTTGCCGTATTTGTAACGGTGTGGATGTGGGTTTCCTCTCGGCAACGGAAGATTCCTCCATAAGAAAAATAGGAAATTAATTAAATAATTTATTACACGCCCTCCGTATGCATATATGTATCCTATAAAGGAGCCCGCTCCGCCGAGGATGAAGGAAGAGAAATTATTCCTACCTTTAATTTCCGAACGGGCAAATCTTCCATATAACGGGTGGGAACCCACAGCGCTATTTTTCTTTTGGTTTATTCCAGAAGAGGAAGATAAGGAAAAACTCAAATTAGAAAAATCAGAATAGTGAGTCTTCTTCTGCGAACTCTTTGGCTTTCGGCATTGCGGTGACGAAGATTTCTTCTGGTTTTTTGAAGGCTTCCACAGCATGTTCATGGCGCATTCCTTCATATACTTTATAAACGTCGTCAGGAGCCTTTGTCCATACGACATCAACGCCATCGTAATGTTTTGTCCAGCTTGGTTTGCTACCCCAGAAATTCCGCATTAGCTTACCGCGGTCAAAGTCGCCGTGGCCACGCCTATCGATCCAGACGTCGCCAGTGCAGAACGTCAAGAGTTGTCCTGGCACGAAGCTGATGTCTGGCACGGTAATGATTAGATTCGCCATGTAGGGACGCACAAAATTATATTTTGAGAAGAAATCTTTCACCTCTGGATGCATATACATAATGTTGCTTTTGTGAAAGTAAACCCCTAAGTCGTCCCATCCCATCACAAGCAAACGTCTGTTGTTCATTACAGCATATTTTATTCTTTTCCTGACTTCCCAGAAAGTGAAGTCCACCTTCTCTAATGCTTCTTGCCAATGCACGCATAAATGGTCATGTAAACATCCTGATTCATCGGGGAACCCGCACCCAGTTGTGTTCGGCATTTTCACATGATAGTCAAACCTTAACACAAGCCACAAAATCTGCTTAATCATTAACGTGGTTTTTCCGAGCCCTAACTCTCCCCAATGAACTATCACGTTATGTTTGTTTCCTAAAACCGCATCCGCCAACAGACGGTTGATTTCAGGGAAGCTTCTAATAATCAGTAGGGTTCACCGCTTCTCGCAGTCCCTTATACAGATCTTTCAAGCTCCGCTGTCCCAAGCTTATATATTCCGCTTGTTTCATCGCTGTTATCGCTTGGGCGTAGGCTACTTGCCGTTCATCCACTCGTTCCTTCCGGTACTCGACAATTGCTTGGGTGAATCCTATCATTACGTTGCTTAGTTTTTCAAGGTATGTTATGAATGAGCCGTAATGAAAATTTATTCTAGCTTGGTCGTTGAACTCGGAGAGGTCGGCTTGCACCCCTAGAATCCAGTCGTATAGCTTGTTGAGTTCCGCCGTTACGTCCCGGCAGTAATTCAAAATGTCTCGAGGCCTCTTCGCCAACGTTAATTGGGGAGCTCGTGAGGCTTCCAACGCTTTCTCAAGTGTGCCGGTGCGTCTCCGTTCAATCATGTATGACCATACGCCTTGTCCTTGCCCGTCTGGCTGTTGTGCGGCAGCGTTCACGACGATTGGGGTGACTTTATCCGTCTGTGCGTTGCGGACCCCAGTTAAGGCTTGTTTTGCTAGAACTTCAGGTCGTTGAAGTTTTTGTCGTTCCAGTTCAATCGCGAAAACCATGTAATCCGTCTGACCTTTAACCCTCTTGAGCGCGTCTAGTTGAGCGCGAAAATCTGGATCGTCTATCGCCTTCAATTTTTTTTCGCGTGCAATCCTAAGCAGAGACGTAATGGACTTCCAAGCGTCAACGCCAATCCGATCCAGTTTCGCCACTTTCGCGTTGAACTTGCCGAACACTCTGTCAAGCTGCGCAATCATTGGGTCTTTGCTCATTTGCCAAGACCCCTTTTGCCAACAAACCTCCTAAGGAATGGCGTAACCACAAAAGCGATGCAGGCCAACCCAACGGCCACCGTCTGGGGATCAGGATATGTGATTTGAGCCTGTATCATTATGTTGGGCACAACCAAAAACGTGAACAGTGCGACAGCGATTTGAGCCCAAGAAAAGAACTCTTTTGCACTTGGCAATGGGAATCCAGCCTTGATTGCAGGGGTTTCCGTGCCCATTAAATCCTTGTTCGCTAATGCTCTGCCCAAGGTGCCTACTCTACCGCTTTTTTTAGCCAGATCCGCTAGTGTTTCGTTGAATAAGGTTTCATACCGTTCCTTGTCATTTTTTTCTCTCTTGATGGCTTCCACGTTCAGCGCTGCTAACTTTACGAATTTGTTCAATTCTAGGTCTGCATGAAACTTTCGTCTCTCGTCAGGCGTGAACTTCATAGTTTCTGTGCTTAATTTGATTCCTACATGTTCAAACCCGTCATCATCTTTCCCTATCGTCATGCAATCTTGAACTGTGTATATGAACCGCATAGGCACGTCCGCCCCGAACTTGACAGGCTTGTCTTCCCTTATGTGAAAACGAGTCTCCAACGGGTTCTCGTCAAACATGTATAGAAACTTGTCTCTGCCCACACGCTGCGCAAACAAGTGGTACTTGAGAATTTGGTCCCGCCTTTTCGCTAATGTTTCCTGTTTTTTTGGTGGAGCGTTCTCGATAAGTTTAGCCCAATACGCCTCCACATACCGTCTAGCCGTGGTGACACGACCATCATTTACACCATAACCCAGCTGCGGAAGGGGAATACGCCATTCACCTTCATCCTGTTCCTTCGGTAAAGGCAACAAGACTTTGGGTTGAACCACGAAATAATAAAGTATAATAAATATGATGATGACGACGGGTAAAGCGAAAAGATATGGGATCCAACTAATCGGTATCAACGCGTCGCCTCCGATAACTAAAGCCTGCCAGCAATAGAGCGATTGTGCTCGCTGAAGCTGCGATCACACCGAAAATATTGGCTGTAACAGTGGCGACTTGAACTTCTTCCAGAAGCCTTCTGTTCTCATCCTGCTGCTGCACTAGGCTCTGTTCGATTTGATGCACAACTTCCTCTGCGACTTCGCTTTCGGTTGGGTATGACGGTTCCTCCATCACGGCTAGACGTACATGTATGATGAATGTTTCGCTGGCTGCTTTAAGAGTTAACCCTTTCAATGGTTGTGTGCCGCTCCACAAGCCGACTAGAATGCTTTGGCTTGTTTCGTTTCTATAACTCAATGTGACCCTGAATGTGTATGTGTCTATGTCTTCAGCTATGAACTCGATGAAGGTTGGTCCGCCCGTGTGTTTATACAAGGACGCGCCGACGGTTGTGATGTCGCTGATGCTGTGATTATGCGTGTAAGCATAATTAAAAGTGATTTTTGTAGGTTTATAGCACGGCCAGTCAATTATAACCTCGAACTCCGAAGAGTCAGCATAAGTTAGCCTAGGCATGGTGAAAACTAGGAGAAGTGTTAACGAAACAAGTATAGCAAGTTTTAACTGCACTGAAAGTTCCTCGAATGAAAAATAATAAATTAATTTTTTATCAGCAAGAGGGAAAAAGGGAGATTAGAGACTCTTCAATGTTGTTTCGATTTTTTCATTTTCCTTTTTCGTGTCCTCAAGGCTCAGCCTAAGCTCTTCGTATCTCATGTTCAAACGTTCTTCAAGGGTGTGGCGACGTTCATTTTCTTTGTTCAGTTCCTTGTTCATCCGCACTATTTCCAGTAGTTTACCTCCATTGCCGATTTGCGGTTTTTCTTCTGGCATTATATCACCTCCCCCCTAATTCTCCATGAACTTTATCAAAGCACCCATATCTTTTACGAATCCTTCCGAGACGGGTTGTGTGGGGGAAGTGGAGTCGTTGCGCCTTTTCAGTTCGTCTTTCATCTGAACTATCCGCGTTAGCTTCTCCTTTGTAGAGAGAGACCGTGATGGGGACAGCGGGCGAACTTTGTCTTGTTGACTAGAGGCGGGCGGGATTTGAACCCGCGTCGGTAATTGCTTAGGCTGTGACTTGGGCTTGCTGGAGCGGTATAAAAAAACGCCGCTTCCAAGCCCCACTAATGAACTGGCGAACGTAAGTATCCATAGTAACTGCTCAAACGTCATATTCGCCCTCAAGCAATAGTTTGAGATCGTCTAGGAATTTTTCGATGAGATCACTCTTTCTAGTTTTTTCTTTAGATTCCATCCAATCTGATTGGCTGCTCAAATATTGCCACACGGCTGCAACGTATAATGCTTTCTTGTGAACTGGCGGAAACCCTGCGTCCTCCAAAGTCGCGTTTAAACGTTTGAACAAACTATCAATTTTAAAGTATAGTTTCGCAGATACTAAGCCGACGTTAAGCTGTTTTTCTTCTTGCGGTTCCACTTTAGACTCAGCCATTCACATCCCCAATAGAAAAATAGAGATAACAAATTAACAAATTATTTTTCTATAGGAGGAAACGAAGATAACAAAAACCAGAACAATCGGCGCAATCCTCATCGTCGCTAGCCTCGTAAGCCTTTCAATGTCTGTGTACGGTCTAACAACAACGTTTATTCTGGGAAACTATGGCTCCGTGTCACACCTAATAGTGTACTCGGACAGTCTTTACCTCGACAGAACCGAAACTATCAACTGGGGAACTCTAATACCTGACACCGTAGAGAACAGAACCGTTTACGTAGAGAATGTTGGAGACAAGGCTCTAACGCTTAATTTGACCGCTACAAACTGGGTGCCTTCAAACGCGACAGATTATTTGTCCTTCACATGGACTGGAGACAGCGTAATAGATGGCTATGCAAAAAGACCTTACATTCTATACTTAACCGTACATGCGAATGTGACAGAATCGTCAATAGGTGACTTCAGCTTCGACATTATAGTGGACGGAACTTGGTGAAAATGAGTGCGCAAGAAATAGAAACTTTGCTCACTGTGCCAGATCATCTACGGAAAACCTTGATAACAGTCTACACGTTTGGCGGTGTAACAGCTACGGATGTCGCAAAACACACAGGACGAGCCCGAGCAGTAGAAAGCAACTATTTGAACCAACTTACTCGCATGGGCTATTTTGAGAGAGTGAAGAAAGGTAGAGAAGTGTATTTTTTCAAGGATGGCTTCACGTTCGAGCGACAACAAAGAATGGCAATGTCGATGGGCAAACTACAGAAGCTATCTCCAGAACTTCGAGAGATTTTCTGGGATGACTTACTGGATGCCATACATAACCGTCTCTCAGTCCTGGAGAGGGCTATGTATGGGGCGCAAAGTTAAAACTAGCATAGCGTTAGATGAAGACTTGCTCGTTTGGGTACAGAAAATGATAGAACACAAACGCTTTGCAACCAGAACCCACGCCGTCGAATACGCCCTTCAACGATTGAAAGAACAGGAAAAACAGGAATTACACATTTAAACCGCCCATTCAGAAACCTATTTCACGCCCAACTTTGTAAGAGCGCCGTGCAAGTGCCCCAATTGTTAATTTCCTTTTCTTGCCTTTATACTCGGCTTTCCCCCCTAATGTTGTGAAGAGTAGAAATCCTATGCCAACGACTATGATTAGACCGACGATTATGGTCAGCCAAGGACTTATCTTTTGCGTGGCGTCTATAACCTTCCAAGTCACCCATGACCCAGTGAGACATAGACTTACGATAGTGACAAGTACCGCTGCAGCAATTAAAATAAGAACGATTTCAGCCCCAGTCAAACCTGCGTTTACATTCTTAACCATCGCTTCCACCATTAACCCATGAACGGTGTACTTTTGCGTTTGTCCCGAATACGCCACCCATTCCCAAGAAACTTTAATCCAGACAGGTTCGCACCCAGGAATCTGGCTTTTAAGCTGGTTTGCTATTTGACTTAGGTCGCCAGATAACATTGCTTCCCACTCATTTTTTGGCACAGTTTTAGCTTCAGGACCCTGCTTTTGGAAAACATAAGCCCAGTTTCCAGATGGGATCTCATCCGACTCCCCAATCACAATATATTGGTTGACGACCATTTCTGTGCCCCAGACCCTTTGCATGGCCTGAGCGTCAGATAAAGGCATACCACAGAAATAAATCAGCAAGCATAAAATCAATGAGATACCGTAGACTTCTAGTTTCACCATTGCTTCAACTCCACGCTGCTAATAAGATAATAAGCATTAGTCGGTGAGTCTGGCCAAGGCCCTCCAGCAACGACTACGACTTCTATTTCATACTGGTCTGACATGGTGTCTGGCGTTCTAATTTGTTTAGTCAACTGAGACGCAATTCCATTAGGAGGAAAGGGACCATACGTAATCGTGGTAATCGTGTAAGTGTATCCTGCGCGAAGCATTAATTTCGGTGCAGCAGAAGGGTCTAAAGTTGCCATAGTAGTTACCAACACATGTGTATCCTCGCAAGTAACGGTTTCGTCAGGTATTGCTGTTGGACCGCTGATTATGTGATGTTGCAAACAAAGCACAGCGACAGAATAACTTGGTGGGGGTAGTGGTGGCGGCGGTGGCGGTATGGGCGGTATTGGTGGCATGATGTTAGGGTAATACTCATAAAGAAAGAAGGAAATCAACCCTAACATAATGAGGAAAAGACCGATTGCTAGACCTGCCCGCATGTTTGTTCAAAAGAAAAATAACAGGCGGGCAGATGTAAGAGCGCATTATAACTTCACCTCTGAGCGAGAATTATTCTATACACTCCAATCATACTATAATTGATAGCAAAGACTCTGAATTTCAGTTCTAAAAATAATTTTACAAGCTTTTCACAAATTTCTTTTGTGTGGGCTTCTACCAACCATTCTCTTACTAATAGTAGGACTTTTGGAGATACTTTAGTGATGTGTATTTCAGCACCTTCAATATCAACTTTGACTAGGTCTGAAGGATACAACTTGATTAACTCTTCAATATCCTTACTATTCTTTATCCATTTCTCAACACACGTAACTCTTGAGTCAGTTTCGTAATTGTCTCTGAGTTTGGAAGCAAGTTTTGTATCGCCTTCTACCGCAATAACTTTTTTTGCTTTCTTTTTCAGGAAATAATAAGCCGTGCTCCCGTAGTCTGCCCCTAAATCTAATACTATCTTATCCTTATATGAGACATAACCCCAGCATTCATCGTAATTCTCACTGTAATACAATGGAAGTATTTCCCTCAAGATAAGAACGCGAAAGTATTTCCGTATCGCTATATGAGGTCTCTTGATAAGGGTCAAAATCTTACGCTTTAGGTGAATCATGGCACCTTACCGACAAACTAATAGGATTTTCATTCTAATAACTTCCTGTAGAGGTTTATGTGGGCTTCGATTCCTTTCTCAGTTGAGTGGATAGACTTAGCTTGTTCGTAACCCTTTTCACCTAATTCTCGCCATCTATCGTTATCTAATAACCACTTCAAACCATTTTTAAGGTTATCAGTTGAACACCATGCTCCAAAGTTTACAGTGTAATCATCTGGATTTCTGGTTGATAAGATAGCACACTTGTGGGCTAACGCTTCCAAGAAAGAGACAGGTAAGCATTCATATGCAGAAGTATTGATTAATATCCAAGATTTACTTAATATTGTTTCCTTTACCTCTCCACTTTGGAATCCTAACAGGTGTAAGTTTTTAGCACCTTTATATCTCTGTATAAGACGTTCAACGGTTCGTTTATATGCTTTATGAGCATCGCCCAATATATAGAAGTCAACGTCGGGGGTGTCTTCTGCAAGTTTAAAGCATAGTTCAGGTTGTTTGATAGCGTCGAGTCTTGCTAACCATACAACACTAGGTTTGTTAGATTTCTTAATGCTTCCTTGGGGGACATCAATAAAATTAGGTAGCATTATCGATGATTCAACATTAAATATTTTCTTGACTTTAGGGAACAGAAGTCGTGCATGACAAGCTACCACATCAGCATTTTTCATTGCTTTGTTAAAACATGAGCGTACATATCGTGCCCACAATCTTTTATACCAAGGATAACCACTCGTTTTCTCAAGATGAGCATATGAATCAGTTTCTTCTTTTGTTCTAAGGTCTTGAACAGTTATAATTTTTGCTTTACCCCTATTACGTTTGAAAGTCAAATAAGTATCATACATTCCGCATTGACTATGAATTATGTCCGCGTCTGTTTCGTATAGTTTTTTCTGTTTTATTTTCGAGAGTTTCTTTCGAGGTAAAGTTGTAACGGGAACACCATCTATCAGTTCGGTTTCGCCAATAGGTTTCTGCAAATTTGAAATACGCTGAACAATAACTTCAACTTCCACATTTTTTTTGAGAAGTTCTCTTGCCAATTTTCTGGTGAAATATCCGAATCCACCATACACGCCCCAACTGAAATATTCATCAGCGACTAGCAAAACTTTTAATGTCTTAACCACCCAACCAGCGTGTAAGGGCTAAACTCAATGAAAGACAACAAATTTTAATTAAGTTACTTCCTCGTATATTTGACCCACCTGTTTTGCTATCACCTCAGCATTATGAAATTGCTTTATGTAACGCCTACCAAGTTTACCATACTTTATTATTTCACTTTTAGTGATTTCAACTAATCTTTCAAATAACGAAAGGTAAGAATCATCAACATTTAATACTGGTGGTTGTTCACTGTAAATTCCATCTTTAATATACTGAATAACGGGTCTTCCACACGCCATAGCTTCTAAACTACAAGTAGATAAGGCTCCAACACCTAAATCTGTTACGACAATATCAGCCTTATGATAATAAGTTTGCATTTCTTCATGTAGAATATGTTTTTCTAAGAATAGGAATTCAAACTTTTTAGGGTAAGCTAAATCTAACAATTTAAAGGAATCAACGACTTTATCTGTTCCCCTCACCAAAGAATTATACGGATGAAACACTATAATCTTGTTATGGTTTCTAAAGGGTTTTTCTATAAAACTTGAAACATCGATGGGAATAGGGATGTAAATTACATCATCTCGAATGGCTTTAAGTTTTTCCAAAACATCTAGCGAGCTTAATAAAACCCTATCTGCATTTTTAATGATGTATTTAACTATCCAACCCCATTTTTTACTGTGAAGAGTCGAGCGAATATCACTACCGTGAGCATGAGCAACCACTGGTTTTTTCTTTAGTTTGAGTGTTAAATAAGAATCTTGTAGAAGATAGTGAGTATGAAATATGTCGGCTTTGGCGTGTAGTATCTTCCAGAATATTCCTCCAGTTTTGCTCCAAAGTCCTCTTGTTCTCTTAATATGTGTAACTTGAAATTCTTCTGGTAGATATTTAATTATGTTTTCTCCTACAAAACTACAGTCGTTAACCATCACAACCTTCAAAAACAATCCTCCAGAAATGCCTCTTCAGTTGGATCGCCCCAAATCAACATGAAAACTGCCAACAACAACGCTAACATGAAAACAAAGGGCAAACCAACCGTACACAACAAAAATTCACGTTTATTCATTTTATATTTTAATCTCCTTTATTTTGAAACCTTTAGCCCTCGCAAATTCTCTTATGACTTGTTGAACATCACGGTTAGTCTGGGCCTTGTCAAGTTTACGTGACCATTCAGCATCATCCAGCAAAGCTTTAACAAGTTCTATCCCACAACCTACAGCCAAAGTTTAAGTCTCCCTCAACATGCCGTTACTTGTCTGATTCATTGTTGCCTCCAACAATTATTAGTAATTTCTTAGCATTCGGCAAGTCACCGTTTTCCATCGCTTTTTTAATCCAACGTTCTCTCCATTTCTGTTCTGGATGAAGACTCCACTGTGTAATGACTTCGCCGAATGTTTTGTCCAGTTTATTCAATTCGTTCTGCAATGGAGTGTCAGCTAGCGTTAACTGTTGTGGCTCCTTGTCCAGTGGCGTGCTATATCTTGCTTTAAAACGTAAATATTCACTTTTGCTAATGTAACCCATTTGAAACAAGCCAGTGCAGAAAGCAAGTAACCCCGCGAAACTACGGCCTAAACCTTTGTCAGCTTGCAACTTAATGAAACCCATATACAACGGATTGTTGAGGTAAATGAGTACGCCATGTTCTTTATATTTCCCCATTTGTTAAACTCCTATTAACCATCAGATACGGGTCTAGCTTGTTTTCTTGCCAAAGGCTTTCTAATCGCATATCCCTATGTTTCGATTGAATTAGTTTTGCTCTACGTGCATTATTTTCTAAAGCTACAGCTTTCTTGAAAAGATCTGGATGCTCAACCATTAGTTTTTTCCATTCTTTTATCGTTTGAAAAGGACATAAATAACAACCCGACTTAGGCGGAATTTTCAATCCGTGATCTGTGATTATTTTACGGCAATCTCGCCGTGTAACATTTTGAGTAATAAGAGGAAATTCATATTTTATACCTTTATATTTGCGTTTTCGTCGTTTAGCTCTTTTCTTTTCGTCTGCATCATAAGCAATGTAAACTAAACATGGTTTCTTGACGTATTTGTTGAATGGGTGAATTTTGAATTTGATTGTGCAGATCCGATAATGGATTAAGGGAATGATTCGCCAATGCCAAAAATAATCGTATAAATTATTGAATCCTTCTACATCAGGTATAACTTCCGTTATTACATATCCTTGGGCTCGCAGATATTTTATATAGTCATAAGTTTCATTTTTATCTACACCATGATTCACAAAAACAGTTTCAAATCCTACATCTTGGTCTAACAAGAAAAGCATTAATGCTGTGCTATCAACTCCACCGCCAAAACTAAGATATTTTTTCATTTCTTTTTTTCTCCAGCGACGTGTTGATTTCTTTTCTTATTTCTTAAGATTTGTTTCTCACACTCTTCGTCGAGAGGAAGTAAGTGATACAGTAGATAGGTAGATACAGTAAGAGAGAGTAGAGAGAGTAAGTAAGACCTGTTTTTCCAGTGGTAATAGCGGTGTTTCTTTTAGAACTCATATTTTATGTTTCCCACCATGCTCTTCGTAAAGTTTTAAATGCTTCACTAACCATGACTCAAACACACGCCTCAAAATCATGTTTCATGATTTTACCATCACCATCAACCCGATGCAACAAATGATATTTCCTATGGCATATTGGACATTCCCAAATATCGCCTGTATCAATAGTTTTAACAATTTTCGTTTTGTTGGACATATTTTACTTCTCCAGCCACACGATTTTTGCACATTGAAATGCCTCCCACCATGTTGTAGTTTTTCCACTCCAAGGTGTCGCCCAGTTTTCTTGATGCCAAATTGAGAACATTAACCGTAGAAAATAGTAGAATCTAACTACCCAATTAACCATGATTTTCAACCTCTCTTTTTTCGGTACACACGCCTTTGCAAACTCGCGCCGCAACCGCCGATACGAATAAGTTTTTTTTCCACCCTGCCCTGTTTTTCTTTTTCATATAAGAACCGCGCCATCTCCATTTTAGATAAGCTCCATTTTCCATTTCCACATTTAGCTCTAGCTGCTAAATCTTTCAGTCGCACCCATTCATTTGTCATGTTCATTATAACTTGGTCGGCGGCTTCACGTTTCGTTGGTAAAGTCATTTTGTTTTGTTTTCTCCTTTAATCTGTATCATCCTCAAAAACAACCATACAAAACACACTAAACAATGCGGTTCACTATAACATTGCTTTCTGTTTTTGCCGTGATATATCCAGTTAAACATTTTATTTTTCTCCTTCTTGTTCAATAATCATAACTAATGGTGAATGACATTTAGGACAGCCATAACCTCTGTATAGATTTGGATGTTCGCCTTGAATGTCATCCCCGTCGTAACCACATGAAAGACATCTTGTTCTTGACTTCTCCGCTTCTTGTTCAACAAGCAAACCCAAAACTTTCTCTATCGGAATCAAAACGGTTGTTTTACCGTTAAAATTCATAATTAAAATGTCTTCGTCTTCAGGGTAAGTTA
>Ga0209121_10004732_pt1 | contig 12584 bp, 10 predicted proteins | sample Cruoilmetagenom3_FD_187292 | JGI IMG/M metagenome (GOLD analysis project Ga0209121, IMG submission 187292) | Oil polluted marine microbial communities from Coal Oil Point, Santa Barbara, California, USA - Sample 3 (SPAdes) (version 2) | ecosystem: Environmental > Aquatic > Marine > Oil seeps ... | reverse complement strand
CTCTCGAGGTCGGCAGTCACACTTTCGGAGTAGTCCTCATCGACATCGATCGCGCTCTCAAAAAAAGTCGTGGGGGGGAGTTGGCGGTCATCCCCAGCGACCACCAATTGCTTTCCCCTTAGAATGGCCCCAAAGGCATCGACTGGCTTTACCTGGCTTGCCTCATCAAAGATGACTACATCAAAATCGATTGTCCCGGGGGGCAGGAACATGGCAATCGACAGCGGGCTCATCATGAATACTGGCTTGACCACCTGGATAACGTTCCCTGCTTCCGCTAGCAGCCTCCTGATTGGTTTGTGCCGCCTCCTCTTGGCAAACTCGCGCTGTAGCACACCTAGCTGGCCGCCAGCCTGATGTCTAGGCAATGTTGCCCAGTGCTCATAGGCAAGACAAATTCGATTGTGATTGAAGAGTTTCGTGTCTAACTCACAGAACCTCTCGATAGAGTGCTCGTGGATTCTACCGTCGAAACTGGCCAGAATCGGGCGCTCCATCATTGCTCTTGCCAGCAGACTGCTCAACCAGCGGTACTCGAGGAGATCGACAAGGTGCTGGTTCCCGTGGTGCCAGGATAGCGAGGTCTCCGCAATGCTCTCCAGCCCTGCCTTCCGGAGCTGATCTAGCTGGTCCCTCAGCGTAACGATTTCCTGCAAGCGGTCGAGCTCGTTCTGCCAACTCCTGAATTGATGGTCTTGCACGTCGAAAGGAAGGTTCACAAGCGTGTTGTCCTCCCCGAATCTTGTCGACTCGTCAAGTTCAAGGGCCTCAACTACCTCGCGGATCGCGGCCTCGTGTTCTGTGCGCCGGGTACTCAGTTGATGCGTCTTTCGCTCTAGGATCGACAGATCAGGTAACGTGGCGACGAACCCCACAATCTGTGTTGGAAGTTCGTCCGTCATGGTGCCCTCGTGGAGTTTGCCCAACCAGGATGAGATCTCAGTCAACTCCTTCCAGTTCGATTCTACCCCACGCCATCTGTCACCGAAAATCTCGCGCCCCTCTTCATCGAATCCCTCCAAGACCGGACCCAGCTTCTGAACTTCAAGGATGGCATGGAGGAGCTCAATCTGTCGGTCGAGGGACTTCGGTAGATCCTTCTTGCAGAGACCAGCAAGTGTTCTTCGGGCTTCCCGGTAGCCACGCGAGAGTCGTCGCCACCATCTAGCCTTGTAGCGAGTCATCAACTCACACAGCTCTAGGACATCCTCATCCCACGACTCATCCTTCAGCATTTCGTCATGCACATCGTAGAGCTGTTTGATCGTCTGCCCGGCTTTCAGGACCTCCTCCAATCTGCCTGACTGTGTCATCCATACTTCTGAGGCAACTTTTACCCCCTCCAGAATCGGCGCGGTCAGAATGAATGCTGCTGTTCTGCCTATTGCTTTGACCTCATCTCTTGATGCTGTCCTGGGGAGACGCATAAGGCCTGAGACCTCAGCTGATCTGCTCATCAGATCGTCAAGCGACTGTCTAGCAATCGACAATCGATGCTGGATGTGGTCCTTGTTCGCGGGAAGCAAGATGGGTATTCGGCTTCCCCAAAAGGGATGGTCGACAGGTCGTCCGATCCTTTGGATAAGAAGCTGAAGATCCTCAGTCAAGGATAGATTCCTGTTGGCCTCCTCCCTTGTCCAACGATCAGCGCCGGTGATTTCGAGCTCAGGAAGTTCCTTGCCAGAAAGGCTCTCCCTTATTCGGAGGAGGCGACCATACACTTGATAGGGTGTCAGTCCACTCTCTCCGATCTCTGAATTGACTGCTTTGCTATACGCGTTCAGTCTCTCTCGGTTTCGCACCAGTTCATTTGTGTCGACAGGTTGATCCAGCCTGGGTTGACCCAAGTCCATGCACCGCCTCAGCTCATCCAAGACGAGCCTCTTCTTTGTCTTCTGGCTGTGCAATTCGAGGCATGCGTCCCCAAGGCCCACCTGGTCCAGTCGGCGTTTGACCACCTCGAGGGCTGCCATTTTCTGAGACACAAACAGGACAGTTTTGCCATGGCCAACCGCTTCCGCGACCAGGTTGGTTATCGTTTGCGATTTCCCTGTGCCCGGCGGACCCTGAATGACCAGGTCCCGACCATTGCTGACTTCGAGAATGGCCATTGCCTGCGAGCTATCCGCATCGACAACGTGATGGGTCTCTTCAGGAGATACGCACTCATCGATCTCGTCATCGTAATCAAGTGCCAGGTCCGCCACCTTGAATCCATCATGCAGTACGGCACGCAATATGGGATGCGTCTCTGGCGCCAGTTCCTCCGGCCAATTCTCTGAATCAAGATCGTTGAACATAAGGAACTTGCCAAAGGAGAAGAACCCTAGGGCAACCGCTTCCGAATCCACCTTCCATCTTGGGTGGTTCCTGATCACCTGTGATACTTTCCGGAGATAGGAGTCAACGTCAATGTCCTCATCCTCCGGGAAGTCTGGGAGCCTAATCCCAAAGTCCGACTGCAGTTTCGCACGGAGCGAAAGGTTCTCGCCGATATCGTCTTGAGTGTATTTGACCCTAAACCTCGACCGCACATTGGAGCGGCTGAGTTCAACAGGAACAAGAATGAGTGGCGCTCTGCGGGGCGTATCGCTTGACCGAGACTCATACCACTCAAGCATGCAAAGAGCCAGAAACAAGATATTCACGCCCTGCTCCTCTATGTATGTCCGTGCGGCGTAGTAGGTATTCAGCAATCGCTTTTGAAGTACTTGAGATGAATACGGCGTTTGGAGCCTGTTGTCTGTATGCCGGGGGGCCACCGCTTTCTCATCTTCTTCAGGTTGACCCAATGCCTCATCACTGCTATTGCGATCTTCCTGGAACAGTGGGGCCTGATCCTCCTGCTCTTCCTCGGGTATCGGTAAGAAGGACATCGATCTGCCTTCGCTGACGAGGATCCGATACACCTCGACGGGACTCTCATCGATGATCTCGGTGCCCTTTGTCTTCAGGGGGCGGTAGTTCAGCAGCTTGTTGAACAGGCTTAGGTCGAGAAGCTCCCTCCGGGCAATGTCAAGCTTTGCCTTGACCTTATCCTCCGTTGCCAGGATGGCTCCGACATAGCCCAGCTCGGGAATGGCGCTGGCTGCACCCTCCAATGCGCTGCCATCTGGGCTGATCAATTGGTCAGTGATAGCGCCCTGTCCAAGTGCCTCCAGCCCCTTTAGAGCGCATTCGTTTTCGGGGTCTGAGCGAAGCACTCTGGAGTAACAGTCGATCTTGGCCTTTGGGTCCTCGAGCAGGTCAGCCAATAGCAACCAGGCTGTCACGTTGCTAGGATCCTCTGTGATGATCCACAACAGGGCGCGTCTGCCCACATGGGCATCGCCCCTTTCAATGGCCTCGGTCGAATACTTCAGTACTTCGTCGATTGTGGGTATCCCTTGATCTTCCATGTCACAATCCCCTTGTAGTGGTTTACCCTCAACGAAATCGGGGTTCAAAGGGGCACAGCTCCTTGCAGGTGCTCTAGGAGGCGGCGTGGCTCTTACATCTCCCTCCCCCAACAATTCTCACCGGCTGCTTACCCAACCGCAGTGCCACAGCAAGCCTCTCCGTTGTCACCAAGTCGGTGCCCCACGCCGTCATCTCAGGCCTAGTCTCTTGGTTCCCTAGTCCCAATAGGCCGACGTGTCCACGTCCAGTCTCCGAATCTCCTTGGCCTCAAGGTTGTGATCAAGCAGAACATGAAACGTGAACCAGAAGCTATAAGACCAACGCAGCCCGTCACCCTTCTTGTAGTCAGTGTCAGAGCCATACTGGAGAGTCACCGGGACTGCCGCAGAACGTAGCAGTTCGATCCCATCCTTGCGTACCACGATTCTGGCAAACTCTATGTCCGAGACGGAGCCAATACATGCATGCGTCGAGACCCCAGCCTAGCTTGTCCAGTCTCCTAACGACTTTCCCCTATTCATCTTGCTCAGCCTATATGCCTTCGTTTGATATCCCAGCACCTCTTTCGATCTCATAGCGCGTGTTCCTGTAGTTCTCTTTTCATCACCTCGCGGGCCAGCTGAACATAGATCGAGGTGGTCTTCAGATCGGCATGGCCCAGGGCTTCCTGGACTGTCCTCAAATCGGTTCCCCTGGCCACGTGGTGGGTGGCAAAGGTGTGGCGTAGGGTATGCACTGAAGCCCCTTTGATACCTGCCTCCTTGAGGTATTTCTTGACCGTGTACTGAAAGGCCCTGGCGCCCATGGGTTTGCCGAACTTGGTCACAAACAGGGCGTCGTGCTCAACGTCGGGCCTGACCTTCAGCCAGGCTTTTAGCGCCCGGCACGCCTTGTAGTTGAGGGGAATGGTTCGCTCTTTTCCCCCTTTGCCCTTGACGTAGAGGAGGCCCACGTTTTGCGGATCCCTCGATATCCTACCGGGTAGCTCCACATCGCCTAGCGTCAACCTGGCCAGCTCGGAAAGCCTGATTCCTGTCTGAAGCAGAACCTCGATGATGGCCGCATTCCTCGTGTCGTGGCTGACTGCGCTTAGTAGCGCCTTGTACTCCCTTTCGGTCAGAACTCTTGGCTCCGTCTGCTCCTGTTTGGGGGGTATCAGCCTTTGGGCCACGTTGTTGTCAGTATAGCCGTATTGGGCCAAGAAGGAAAAGAAGGACTTGATGGCATATACCTTTCTCGTCCTTGTGGTGCCAGTGTACCCTCTGTGGTCAAGCTCAGCCATGTAGGCCTCCAGGTCGTTTAGGGAAATATCCTGGGGGCTTTTGTTGTTGTTGTTTTTCTTTAGAAACTCAATCAGGTTGGCGACGTCGTTCCGGTAGTTGACCCTCGTCTTGGCCGCGTAGTTTCGTGAGGGCATGTAGGTGAACTGGTATTCTCCAAGAGCTTGGATCAGGGATTTATCCGCCACTTTATTAAGTCCCTCCAGCGATAGTGATTAGCTCAGCCCCTTTTTCAATTAGCTCCGGCTTAATGTCGTGGACTAACCCATATTCTATTGCTTCGTGGGGATTCAGGGTGATCCCCTCAAGCATATCCTCGTCAACCTCCTCCTCTGTCTTGTCGGAATTGGCAGCGATAACCTTAGCAATATTCTCTCGATCTATCTTCAGGCCTTTAAGTCGTTCTGTGAGTGACTTCTCGTTGAATCTGGTTTTCTCAACGTTTAGGACAATGCCGTGTAGTAGGAATCGGGCATTAGGGACACACATCCTTTTTGAGCCTGCGCAGAACAGGACGATTGCCACTGAGCTGACATCTCCATAGTTGTGGGTTATTACTTCCGCTGGGATGCCCTTTAGGAAGTTGTACGCGGAGATCCCCGACCGGACTTGGCCCCCACCCGAAGAGATTAATATAACAAAGCGTTCAACGCCGTCCTTGAGCTTCTGTTGAATGACGCTCATTAAGTGCGCAGTCGATTGAGGGTTGATTTGACCAAAGAAGTTGATGTATGCCGTTTTCTTTTTCTGAGTCGCGTTGTTAGCCATGGTGATGTTCCTCCTCTGAAAATCCCCGTTTCTCCCTCGTCTAACTACCCTTAGATGACCAATTATCCACCGAAAAAGTGCCCCGCGCGGGCATATTTTCTCGTATAATAGGGATTAGACGAGGAAAGAATAGCAGAAAAAGGGGGGTTGTCAAGACGCGTGACCCTTTGGGAGGGATAGGCGAGAGTAGCCAGGCGCTTGACCTTTGCTAGCGCAGTAGTCCGATCGGGTGTGCTACCTCAGTAACTCGGCTATCGACAGCATGCGTGAATACGAGGGTACCCCTATGCAAATCATGATCCCAGTTGCTATGATAAAAAAGGCCAATACCATCTTGATAGCGGAGACTAACGAAGGTGCGTATACGCTCTCGGAGTCGGGGGCGCTCCCGCTCCTCCAAATACCACCGGACCAAAGAATTGCCATACACCCAGCCAGCACAGACCCTAGTATGGTGACAGCGTCTATAGTTTTTGTGAGTAGGAACTCAGTCTGATCGAACAACATCTGGTAATAGCCGGCCGGGAGGCCTGCTGGCGGCAAGGGCGAGGCGAAGGGTGGTGAGCCAATTGCAAACATGATGAAGGCCACCGACGCACCCATGAGTAGAAGCCAGACAAAGTCTATTATGCCGATTGACGCCCAAAGCTTGCGGGCTGACGGCATATCCGGTTGCGTTTTGGCTCGATAATTTGGAACAAGGATCAGAGGAGCAAGGCCGGTGACGATGAACAGGGACCCTACTACGAGGCCTGCGACCACGGGGACAAGGAGTTGAACGAGGGGGAAACCGGCCCCAATAAATAGGGCACTCCCGAGGAACTGGAGTAATATGAAACGTTTGTCTTGGCGCTCGATAGCGGAGTAGACGATGCGCCCAAGGCCGTATAGTAGAAACAAAAACACCTTCATTTTCGGTCCCATTTAGCATTGCAGCCAGGGACGAGTAGCTGGCGAAGAGTAGTGAGCGGGTAGTTTGATTCGAAAGCACTACGGGTATTAGGCTACGGAAGCAACTAGGGACTGCCGGATAAACAACTTCCTGGGGCCTCTGATGGGAAAATGGTGTGCGTAGCTGTGTTTCATGATAAAAACAGCGATTAGACGATGAAAGGATAGCCGAAAACAGGAGACTTGTCAAGGCATTGGGTGACGAGATTTGTGGTCTCTATTCCTTCGACGAGCAGAGCAAAAGACACCTCATCCGACACTACACGCAGGAAGGGTGACCAGGAGGCAAAAAGGGGGTTAGGTGAAGGGTACTGTCGCACTTTCTAGCAGAAGGCGACAAAGGGAAACAGGGTCTTACAGCCCCGTTTTTTGGTGCGTCCAGCATCGGCACACAATAAGGTGCTATCGTGAGTTCCACACCAGAAACTAGCTATCGCCCATTCTGGGCGTACAAGAGAAGGCGAGGCCTTTACGCCTCGCCCTGTTGATGCCCCACCCGTGCAAGATATGAACTAGGCAATGAAAAAGGGCACAACATAGGCCAAAACTGGCACAGACAACTCAGCCGCTACGACCAGGCCAGAAGTGCATGGCGTCCCACATCCACCTTCGGTTCAGGGTGGCAGCAGAACCCCCATCTGTGCGTCCGTGCTCAGAGAGTGTCTGCAGTGAACACTGACCCCAGGTTGTCAGACAACGTAGCACAGGACCAATATGGCCAACTGAATGGCTATCGTCCACCCAAAGAGCTTCCATGACTTGCGCTGGCCAAATCTCCTGTAATGATACTCTCCGGTGCCCACAGCGAAGGCGATGTACAGGACAGCCAAGATGAGCACCGCTACATTGCGTATAGCCACACCTGAAAAGTAGTTGGTCCCGAAACGCACATAGATTCGGAGCACCATCTCCTGGACGAAGTACATCTCTAAGAGACCCAGAGCGCACGTGGCAATCCACAGTACGAGAGCGAGCAGGCCTGCAGGGATCCGCCTTAGTTCCATCATTCCCTACACTCCACTCAGTTGCAACTCTTCCGCTAGGTGGCAGGCCACCCAGTGATCTGGCTTGAGCTCGCGGAACTCTGGCGTCTCTTTCCTGCAAATGTCTCGGGCATACCGGCACCGAGGATGAAAGTAGCATCCACTTGGCGGGTTCGACGGATCGGCCACATCGCCTGGCATCACAATCCGCTCCGATCTATACAGGGGATCGGGCTTGGGCACCGCAGACATCAGGGCCTCGGTGTAAGGGTGCAGGGGATAGATATACAGTTCCTCAGCGTCGGCCATCTCGACTAACTTGCCCACGTACATCACTGCCACGCGGTCGGAGATGTGCTGGACAACACTCAGGTCATGGGCGATGAAAATATATGCCAGGTTGAAGTCCGCCTGCAAGTCCTCCAACAGGTTCAGTGTCTGCGCCTGGATGGACACGTCAAGGGCGGATACGGGCTCGTCGCAGATGACCAGGCGCGGGTTCAGGGCCAACGCACGGGCAACGCCGATCCGCTGTCGTTGGCCGCCCGAAAACTCGTGGGGATAGCGGCGCATGTGTTCCGGACGCAGGCCAACACGGTCCAGCAGTCGCACGACGCTCTCTTCAGTCTCCGGCCCGGTTCCTTGGCCATGGATCGCCATAGGCTCAGCTACAATGTCGAACACGCTCATCCTGGGGTTCAGAGAGCCCACGGGATCCTGAAAAATCAGCGAGATCTCCCGGCGGATGGGCATGATCTGTGTGCGGTCCAGCTCGAACAGGTTGACCATCTGCGGCTCACCGTCCGGCGACAGCACCCGCGTCTTGAAAAGGACGGTCCCCCCTGTGGGCTCATACAGGCGGATGATGGTCCGGCCCGCAGTGGTCTTACCACAGCCGCTCTCCCCTACCAGGCCCAGCGTCTCGCGCTCTCGGACGTAAAAGCTGATGTCGTCTACTGCTCTGACGTAGCCCACCGTCCGCCGAAGGAACCCGCGCTGGATGGGGAAGTACTTCGTCAGGCCCTTCACATCCAGCAGTATGTCGCTATCTGATTGCTCTACCATTCTCGTCCTCACACGCCCTCGTACAGCAGGCAACTGACCCAGTGGCCCTCTTCCAGCTCCGTCCACCCAGGTACGATCCGGTCGCATTTCCCCGGCATGTAGTCCGGGCATCGAGGATGGAAGACGCATCCCGACGGCAGGTTGAAGGGGTCAGGCACCATGCCCTTGATGGAGGCCAGCCGCTCCCGGCTCTTCTTGCCCACGTGGGGGATAGACTTCAACAGCTCGCGCGTGTAGGGATGCTTGGGTTCGTAGAACACTTTAACGACGCTGGCTCGTTCCACGACCTTGCCCATGTACATGACGCAGATCTCTTCGGCCATCTCGGCGATAACCGCGAGGTTGTGGGTGATGAACATGATGGCCATGTCGACCGTTTCCTGGAGCTCGCGCATGATATCCAGGATCTGGGCCTCGATGGACACGTCCAGCGCCGTCGTCGGCTCGTCGGCGATCAGCATGGCGGGCTCGCACGAGAGGGCTACGGCGATCATGACCCGTTGGCGCTGCCCACCGCTCAACTGATGGGGATAGCTGTCCACCCGCTGTTCCGGCTTGGGTATCCCCACCCTTCTCAGCATGTCCACGGCTATCTCTCGTGCTTCCGCTTTGGTGACGTGCCGGTGTGCCCGGACGGTCTCGACCATCTGAGCGCCGACCTTGCGGAAAGGGATGAGGTGGTGGAGACCGACCGCTTCGCGGATGTGCGCCCCAGCGGTGTAGACCGGGGTGAGGGAACTCATCGGCTCCTGGAAGATCATGCCAATCTCTCCGCCGCGGATCTGGCGGATGAGGGTGCCGTCGGGGTCCAACTCGGTGACGTTGATGATGTCGGTGAAGTCGGATCGACCGGTCTTGACGCGGCGGTGGTACAGGACCTCCCCATCCACGATCTTGCCCGGCTTGGGGACCATCTGCATGATGGCCTTGGCGGTCACTGACTTGCCGCAGCCACTTTCGCCGATGATGCCCACCGTCTGACCCCGCCTGATCTCAAAGGTTGCGCCGTCTACGGCCTTGATAATGCCATCGCGCACGTCGAACTGGACCTTGAGGTTCTTCACCTCCAGAAGTAGTTCATTTTTCATTCATCACACAACCTTCACTTCGACAAGCTCAGTACGCGCACTTCGCCAAGCTCCCTACGGGCCTACCGGGCCCCGTAGGGATCCATAGCATCGCGGAGCCCGTCGCCCAGCATGTTGAAGCCCAAGAGGGATATGAGGATGAAGGGGACAGGGAAAAGAAGCCAGGGATGGAAGCGTATGGCGCGCACATTGCTGACTTCATTCATGAGCACACCCCAACTGGTGAGCGGGGGCCGCAAGCCCAGGCCCAGGAACCCCAGGAACGCCTCGGACTGGATCATACCGGGGATCATCGTCGTGGCGACGACGATGATGTGGCTCATGGTATTGGGGATCAGGTGCCGGAACAGAAGGCGCCTGTCGCTGGCGCCAAAGCTCTGGGCGGCCAGCACGAACTCCCGCTCCCGGAGGGAGAGCACCAGTCCCCTGACCTGCCGGGCCAGCCCTCCCCAATAGACGAAGGCCAGGATTATCGTCAGCCCGAAGTATATCCACATGGGATTCCAGACGTCAGGGATGATCGCCGCCAGCGCCATGAGTATGGGCTCCCGGGGGAAGGCCTGCAGGAACTCCGTCGTGCGCTGGATGGCCATGTCCACTCCGCCGCCGTAATATCCGGAGATGGCCCCCAGGGTCGCTCCAAAAATCAGCGTGAGGGCCTGACCGACCAGGCCCAGCACCAACGAGAGGCGAGCGCCGTAGATAATGCGCGAGAAGACGTCGCGTCCCAGCCCGTCGGTGCCAAAGACAAAGACGTGACCTTCTGGATCGTTGGGATCGGTGCCAAAGAGGTGGATATCCATCGGAATCAGGCCCAGCAATTTGTAGGGCTCGCCCCGCACGACGAAGTGTATGGGATATTGCTTGGAGGTATCAACCGCGTAGGTGCGCTTGAACAACTTCAGGTCTATCTTCTCCTCCAATCCATACACGAAGGGCCGCAGGTGGAAATTGCCCTCGTGGTCAGCGAAATGAGGCCACTGGGGCCGCGCCTCCACGTAGTCCGACTGCTGATTGACGGGATAGGGACTGAAGAACTCGGCGAAAAGCGCACCTATGAAGTAAGAGAGAAAAACGATGATCACCCCAACGATAGCCGCCCTGCTCCTTTTGAACCGCCACCACACTAGGGCCCAGTAACTCTGACTCCGCCGCTTCTTGGAGCGCTCTGATGTCACGGACGATTCATCTACAGTCATATCTCTACTCCCCTTGCCATCTACTCAAGTCGAATGCGCGGGTCGAGCCAGGCCAGGCCGATGTCGGCCAGCAGGTTTCCGAGCAGCGTCAGCATGACCAGGAAGACCAGGCATGTGCCGGCCATGTAACTGTCCTGCACTGTGAGCGCCTGGATGAAGACCGGGCCGATGGTCGGCAGGTTCAGGATGAAGGCCAGCAACATGTTGCGATTGATGATTCCGGGCACGTGTTCCGACCCGAAGATGACGACCAGAGGGTTGATGGCGATGCGCACGGCGTGCTTCCAGATGACGGTGCGGTTCTTGAGCCCCCGGGCGCGGGCCGCCTCGACGAAGGGCTGCCCCAGCGTGTCGAGCAGGTTGGCCCTCATGATGCGCACGAGGCCCGCTGAGCCGGTTACGCTGCCGATCAGGGCGGGGATCCACAGGTGCTTGAGCAGGTCCCACAGCTTCGCCAGGCTCCAGGCCGCGTCACGGAAATCGCGGGAAAACAGTCCGCTGATGTCCTGATCCAGGACCACGACGGCCAAGAACAGGATGAGGAGGGCCAGGAGAAAGTTGGGCATGCCCATGCCGATGAAGGCGATCGTGGTCAAGATCTGGTCCCCCAGGGAGTATTGGTTCACCGCCGAATAGACGCCGATGGGAATGGCCACGATCCACGTCACGGCCGTGGCGGCAAGGGCCAGGACGATCGTCATCTTCAAGCGCTCGCCGAGCACGTCCTTCACGGGGCGTTCCCACTGGAACGACTCGCCGAAATCCCCCTTCACGAAGTTGCTGGCCCAGATCACGTACCGCGTGACGAGCGGCTTGTCCAGGCCGTAGCGGGCCCGATACTCGTCGATGCGTAGTTCGGCGCTCCTGTCACCCCGTTCCCGCAGTTCCGCCAGTCTCTGGTCCATGAAATCGCCCGGTGGAAGATCAATGATGAGGAAAGCGGTGAAAGAAGTCATCACGAGCATGATCAGGGCATAGCCAAGTCGCCGCACAAGGTAAGCAATCATATTGAATCTCCTATTTTGCCACGCCACAGGTTTCAAAAAACCTGTCAGGTCTCACTATCGAATACTCGGTGAACTCTCTTTTCCTCAGCCCTGAAAGGTCTAGTTCCCCTGTATGGGGGTCCAGCTTGATATACCACTCCTCCATGGTCAGGGCGCCTATGATGGCGTCCAGATGCCCATGTTCCGTCTCGCCCAACTCGTCCACGGTATAAACGGTCATATCAAACTCCAGCCCGTCTATTGTGACGGTGAGATCGCAGCGCTCGTCCAGCCGTCGCACCCTCCCTCCCAGGCCCACAGTGATGGGAGTGACCTTTCGGGAAGCAGGAAGACGAAACTCCGCCCTGATGTAGGAGCGAAGGGAGCCGGTGTCAAGGAGAGCCTTCAACCTTCTTCCTGCAACCTCAATCTCTTTCACTATCCTCGCCATGCTACCCCCCAAAGCGAACTCCACAAGGGCGAGTTCCTGATGCCGGGCCAGGGGACCCGAGCTCACCACAAAGCAATCACACTTGATCCGCTATTTTGCCACCCCTCTTTTGCCTGCGACACCCTCGAGGACGAGGGCTGCGCCCTGTCCCTCTTATTATCACACTGCAGTTGGAGTGCAGGCGCAAGCCTGTCTGTTGCGCCACACTATAGGATGAAAGGCAGACTTGCGTCTGCACTCCGGAAGCGAAATCACCCCCATGTGATGTTTAGACAGTCAGGGGGGCTGCGAGCCTCGAAGAACAGACTTGTATTAGAGACTACACCAGGGAGGGGGATAGCTAAGATTGTGGGGACCTCGTCCTATGCGGCCATCTCCCCAGATCCTGGCCAGGCCCGGTAGAAATGTGGCGGG
>Ga0209121_10004731_pt1 | contig 12585 bp, 10 predicted proteins | sample Cruoilmetagenom3_FD_187292 | JGI IMG/M metagenome (GOLD analysis project Ga0209121, IMG submission 187292) | Oil polluted marine microbial communities from Coal Oil Point, Santa Barbara, California, USA - Sample 3 (SPAdes) (version 2) | ecosystem: Environmental > Aquatic > Marine > Oil seeps ... | reverse complement strand
CATAAAGCCCCGCCACAACCCCCTCGTCCACGTCCATCTCGGCCACCAGCGATACAAAAGCTGGAAACAATTCCTCGACCACGCATACTGGTCCGTGGAACTGAAATAATGTCATTCATGCTTTGACTAACACCTCGCCCGCTTCAGCCTTTCCTCAAAAAAATTTTACTTTATTCGATTTTTCTCTTGTAACCCGTTACGTTATACGTTACACCGATGTAGATTATGTGGATTACCACTGAAAGGATCATATAATGGTCACGAAAAGAAAACCAACGCACCCCGGCCTGGTGTTAAAGTATGATGTTCTTGAACCATTGAACCTCACCGTTACTGAAGCGGCGAGACGTTTAGGCGTGACACGCAAAACACTGTCGGAATTGATTAACTGCCGGGCGGCTCTTAGCCCGGAAATGGCGATCCGAATCAGCAAGGCGACCGGAACCACGCCCGAGAGCTGGCTCAATATGCAAGCCAAGCTGGACCTATGGTTAGCTCAACAGCATGCCCCGCGCGTAGAACGATTAGAAGCTATAGTCGGATAAAACACCGATGATCTCGCTGATCTCTGTGTCCAGAGTATCTGTTGCAAAAATATTCCGACCGGAAGATGGGATGGATCAATAGGTATCTCATACTTAGGTAAAGCCGTAACGGCATAGAAATCGACGAGGCAACCAAGCTCTTCCAGACAGAGATCGCAAAGTCAGCTCTGGAACGTTGGATGGTGCTGTACATATACAGGACAAACCTCTTTAACCTTAGCGTCCACCTCGGCCACCACCGATACAAAAGCTGGAAACAATTCCTCGACCACGCTTACTGGTCCGTCGAACTGAAATAACACCTTTTGGTGTCATATTCCTAAGCTTTTTGTCATGTCGAGCGCAGTCGAGACATCTTGCCGGGGATTAAATAGGAACGTTTACCGATTTCGTTTATTCAGTTCTTTTGCTTCTGTTTATTTACAGTCCGTCGCACTAATCACAGGTCTCACATGATCCCCTATCCGCAATACGCAATCCGCAATACGCTATACGAGTTCATTTACGTCTTTGCCATCCTGTTTCGCCTTAAACCTCATAAATCGATAAACGGCACTAATAATTTTCGTTGTTTGTCATGCCGAGCGGAGCATAGCGCAGTCGAAGAATCTGGCCTTCAATAATCACTTGTAAATAGTCAATTGCATTGAGGTCGCCGAGGAAGTGATCAGTTCAAATCTCCTGATCAACACAAAGCTCTCTTCATGACACATGTTACTCGATGAAGACGAACGACAATTCATAAGTGACGAATTTATGTAAAGCGTCCCCAGATTTCATTTTTACCAAGCTTTATCGCGATTGATCACATCAATAACTTCTATATCTGGAAGCTGCTTTTCCTTTCCTAAGAGCCTCTGACGAGCATTTCTGAAACGCTTTGCAGCTTGTATAGATGCTTTTTCACCAAGATCAAGACTTTTATCAATTGACATGCGGACCGCGATCGATAGCAATTCAGCTTGCCGTCCGGATAATCCCTTAATGCTATCAAAGAGGTTATTTAAATCTGAACTGATTTCCGCTATGGATTCTTTCCCCGTTTTATATCCAAGGATTATTGCGATGAATATGGCTAACCATGCAGGATCAGTAAGTACCTCAAAGAAAGGTGGCGAGGCAACCTGAAAACGAAGAAGGCATACTTCCCGTCGTCTCCTCAATGCAAATCTTGGCCAGTATTCAGGCCATACTCGGCGCATTTCGCGTTCTACTAACTCTAGAGACGAAACAACCTCTTTAATTTCACTAAATGAAGTTACATCACGAGATAACCTGACACGAACTACGATGGGTACAGGATTTCCTTCTACAAAAAGATTTATTCCCATTCAAATCGCCTCCTTTCGCTAACAATGTATTATATGGTTTTCTGATAAAATATCTACGCATAGGACTACGGTATATTCGCAGACCTTTAATAGGCTCTGTGCCTTGATTGTCAAAGGTTAAAAGGATTACCTTTTTCGTGTATTCAGTTCTTTTCTTCTGTTTCTATACGTCTTTGGCATCCCTTTTCGCCTTAAACCTCATGAATCGATAAACGTCAATAATAAAATCATGAGCTATAGTATTGCTACGTGCCTGAATCAGGCAATTAGCACGGCGGGACTCTCACCCGCTGGATGGCGGCCTTGTCGGCTGCTCCGCTGTCACTATTTCTTCCTGTCAATATCTTCCACGTCCAACAGGTGCGTTTCCACATCAGCAGCAAGAAAACTGTATGGATATTCCTTCGTTTTCACGTTTATTCCGATGCACACAGCACCGCGCGCTCCTTGTCTGTCCTGAGCACTAAATATCCCTTGGATTGCTGAGTTTCTTTCACTTCTCACCAAATCTATATATGGAAATCCCACAATGAAGTATCGCCTCTGTTCGGGCCCAGAGAGAAACGCAACCCAATTGTAGTCGTGATCCATTCTCCCTCTCTTAAGCTTACTTTTTAGACACCTTAGCTCATGCTCAAACTTCTCTTGATCCTCCTTCGTTGAATTCAACAACATGAAGCCAACCTCCGTCCAATGGGCTGGTCGTTTTCGACACATCTGATTGATTATGTCCTTCCACCATTTGGTCATTTGTAGCGAGGGCTTGTTCACCTTCTTGCCAATGGCCTTCGCAGTAAAGTATGGATCAAGTTCCTTTGATTTTCCCGCCAGCAGTGCTGAAAGCCCCGTGTATTCCACACTACCGATGTTGAATCCGTTTTCGAGGTAGAAGCCTAACAGGTCAATCTCGTCACCCACGTAGTCAACATGATGTTCAAATTCCCTTCTGCGTGCCAAGTAGTGTATCCTCTCGACCTCGCTGTCCAACAGTTCAAAAACACACTCCAACGCACAGACCGATATCGAGGGAATCAGGGATCCTATTTTTTGCCTCATTACACCGGCACGGATAGCCTCTTTGATGTTGCTGCTTATGCACCCCATATCTTCAATCGTGATTCCCAATGGGATGTAGTACTTCACCTTTGTGCTGTCGATTCTGTTTTCTCCCCCACCTGTTGCCCGAAGAACACTCAAACCTCGATTTGCCATCAGATATTCAATGAACCTCTTAGTCTGATTCGCTGGCTCTAGAATAAGGTCCTCGAGCGTTCTCTTGAATCTGAGAGGGGCTCCTCTTTTTGCAGGATCAGTGACACGTCCTGCTTTGCACTCTACCACTAACGCAAAAGAGTCTATGACAACCGTGAGATCGTTCTCGTACTGCCTCCCACTTGCCGCATCTTTCCACTGGCTGCCACGAAAAACCGCCCCGTGCGGGAAGTTCTTCTTCATCAGATCTTCTGCCATGTCCATCAGGTATTCTGCTCTTCATCTGTTGTATCTCTTCTTTAACGCGTCATCCGCACTGACCAATCCCTCAAGCAAATCAAGCGTCAAATGCGGCAAAATCCCCAGTACCGACGAGAAGTATTTATCTTCTTCCACCTTGATGAAAGGCTTTCTCAGTACTGGATTATCCAAGATAAAGTGCTCAGTGTTGTATCCGCTCAACTCTCCAAACTCGAGAGACCAGCCATCCAGTATTTCTCTCAAAGCATCCTTCTCTACTTTGTGGCCAAGTACACGTAACATATCATTTAAGGAAAAAGTATAGATATCTTGCAACCTTAGGTCGGAATGCATGCATAACATGGCCTTCACATTCTTCGTGCTTTGACCAGCCCTTCTGTAAAACTCCTCGCTTTGTTCTTCATCGATCGCTACCATGTCCGGCCACGTCTCATTGTATGTCCTGATGATTTTCTTGTAGTTCCTCATTCGCACAAATTTGCGCACTTTTGCGAGATGAGAATTCAGTCTGTTTTCGACTTCATCTGTAATTCCCATAACCAAATTGATCAAATTCTCCGGGTTCACGCCGTACAGCGATCGGAATTCCTCGCTCACTCCCTTGACCAGATCCTTTGTTAATCTTAACATTTGCTGAGGATAAGCCCAGTTTCTGACAGCTGTTGTCTGATCCCTCATTCTGCACATTAGAATGTGCTCTCGCACTTGCTCTTCGCTTGCGCCAGGGGGCACATCAAATCCCCTCTTTATCATTAGGTCTCCGATTTCCTTCATCTGCGTTTTAAGGCTGTCCGCTTCCTCGCCAAGTGGAGTGGCAGATATTGTCCTGACTTGGGTAAGTGCGAAGGCCTGCATTATTTCCAAGGAATGATGGTAAAAGTCCAACGTGCCTTCATATGCTTCCGGATCCGTACCCTCCGGATAAGACAGGAAGTAAATCGCACAAAATGAAAGGATGTAGAGTGGATCATACTCCGTGAACCACTTACTAATAGACGGGTACCTCCTGTCGAATTCCTCTTTCGCCTCCCTTCCGACTTCCTTTAGAGCCTCGATCTTCTTTTCCATGGGCCAGTCATCGGGAAATACATCAGGAAGCTCGAAGAACTTCATCTTGACCGGCTCCCAAGGCTTCTGGCCTTTCCCGCGCCGTTTTACACTCCGCGCCTTCCTCTTTTTACCGTGCCTTGACTTTCGTTTGGAGCCCATCACCTGACCTTATTTCTTATCTCAACATTCCCGCTTGGGGTAAACTAACAGTAACTATTAAAATCTACGCCACACGGCCTTATCAAATTACTGACCCGCAAAAGCCTTCCTTCCACAAAATAATCAATATCTCAGATCTGCTGTCTTCTGCCGGACTCAATTGAAAAGCTCGGTCAAGGCTGCCGTATCATATTATACTCGTTTTCCCGGTATAGAACAAAAACAATCCATCTTTCTACCTGATACCTGATACAGCGAATCTCACGGGTTTCAGCCCATGAGATAACTTCAGACGCTTCCACTATTAGTTACAGCGTATCTCACGGGGTAAATGTTACCTTCGAATTTCCAAAAAATTCAAAAAAAGTAAAGTTTTTCACCAAATCGCCCTTTACAGCCCAATTTCAGCGTTTTTTTCTTAGACAGGATAACAGGATTTACATAGATATTTGTCCTTTTTTCATAATATTTCATTTCTCAGTGCCCTCTGTGGCTGAACAAAGAACGCCGTCTCACGGAGACTTTGTCATTTACTATTTACTATTTACCTCGTGAGATGGCGGCTTTGCCTATCTCATAGGGTGAACTATTGATTATTTGATTCCTTCTCTGCGTCCTCGGTGCTCTCTGTGGCCAAATAATGAACGCCGTCTCACGGAGATTTTTCCGGAATTATGCAGACTTTTGAGCTTCAATTTCGTATTATATATAACAAATATATGAAAGTTGAAGTCAAAAAAGCAAAAAATGAAAAGGTAAAAGGCAAAAAAGAGTAAATCCAGAGTTTATTCGTGTTCACCCCGTGAGATAGCTTGTCCCTTAGGGGGTAAAACCGTTATCTCACGGGGTAAATTCGTGGTTAAGTTGAAAAAACAAAGCCAATTTGTTCGTTCTGAGTTCTGCGTGCTGAGTACTGCGAGAACAAAGTTGAAAAAACAAAGCCAATTTGTTCGTGATGAGTGCTGCGTACTGCGTATTGCGAAAGGTATTTGAAAAAACAAAGCCAAATTTCGAAAGGGTAAAATGACGTTAAGTCAGTATTAATAATGTTTTATGGATATTTTGATGGGCTGGGGCACGAAAAAACAAAGCCAAACAAACCCAATTTCGGAGCCCTTAAGGATTGGATGTCAAGATAACTGAGTTGGACTTGTCCGGTCGGATGCTGTAAGTAACGAAATCTAATTCGTAGCAAATGATCCGCCGCCCGTGAATCGTCATAAACGTTACGAGCGGCGAATCATGTATATTGTAACTACTCAGCGACCTTCTTCTCTGCTTTGGTTGTAGACGGCATCGGTCCGGTGAACTCAGTGACATCAAAGGCATTCTGCTCAATTTCCGTCATGACCGGCTCCGTGATAATCCGCGGTGTGATGAACACGACCAGTTCGGTGGTAGCCGTCGATTCACCTTCGAATCTGAAGAGCCGGCCGAGTACGGGAACGTCGCCCAGCAAGGGCACTTTGTTAACCTGCATGCTTGTTTCTTTCTTTCGCAGGCCGCCCAGGACAACCGCCTGGCCGTCTTTGACAAGTGCGATAGTGTTGACTTTACGAGTGTCAACAACAGGGACGTTACTCGCAGCAACCTGAACTCGTGTCACAAGAACGCTGAATTCCGGCGCAATGTTCAATCTCAACATATTTTCACCCGCGACATGTGGGGTAACAACGAGCTTGACGCCGACGTTTTTGAATTTCACAGTCTCGGTAGTGCTGCCCGCCGTAATGGTTCGTTCTACGTAGGGATGCTCGGTCACGATATCGAAAGTGGCCTCCTCGTTGTCGAGGACCAGGATTCTCGGATTCGCGAGAAGCTTGGCATCGATATCCTCCTTCTCGGCCCTCAGCATCGCTTCCAAATCGATGTGTTCGTTGAGCAGGCCGAAACGCAGGTATCCCTGTGTGCTATTTTCTGTTTTGTTTGTTCCGGCGAGAAATCCGGCAGCGAGAGACGGGTCGGTTCTGCTGCCGATGTAAGTATCAATACCTCCCTTTTCGACGACAATATCGTTATTAATTGGATAGCCGAAATCGTCCCGGTTGGTTCGCCTGCCTGCATACCAGTCGATACCGAGATCGAGGTTGTCCTTGCTCGTGATGTCATAGATTCTGACTTCGACAAGTACCTGTGGTGTCATGCGGTCGACTGTAGTAAGCAGGTTCCTAATGTCTCTGACTTTGCTCTCTATGTCGGTAACAATGATATGACTGGTGCCTTCAATGGAGGAAACCGAGCCCTGTGGCGACTTGAATTTGTCCAGAGCTTCCACGACCTGTTTGACATCCGCGTAAACAATTTCAAATGTTTCCGTAACAAGTCTCTCGGCTATCTGGGGCATTTCTTCCTGCGATAGTATCCGGATCACGTTCTCACCTACTATATAGTCGGCTCCGTGCACGGTTAGAATACCGCGCAGGGCCTCTTCGAGCGAGACTTCGGTCAGCGAGACGGTGACATTCCCGGTGACATTGGGGCTCATGATGAGGTCGACGTCCACCTGGTCGGCCAATTGTCTTATTAAGGTGCCGATAGGGACCTCATTGACGTCGATACAGACGACTTTTTGCATCCGCTGCTCAAGTTCGGTCATGACTTTTGTCTTTGCTGCCTGCTCGCTGTCGTACTCGGCACTGACTGAAACGCACCAAAAACAAACAACTGTAAAAATGACCAAAAATTTAAGACGGCCGGATTTTGTTGTGAAGATTTTCATGGTAACTCCTCCCTTTCTAACTTGGATCTGACTCAAAATTTTTCAATTCATCTTTATGCAGTATCCTTTTTCACTTTCTTATAAAGACTGCACATATCCCTCTTAGTACCTGTGTATATCGAATATCTTATTCGATTCTATTCACGCATCTTTTGTACCCACCTTTTTCCGTTTTTCTCAAATTCAACCCTGTCTCTTTCTATTCTTACAATGGTAACGCCGTCAACTTTATCCCCGACGTATGCGATTTTAGAGCCGATAAACGCGGAAGGTTTGTCCGCCGAATACACGATGTCTTTGACTTTTATGGCTACCGGATTTGTCTCAACCACGGTTACGTTTGGTCCTTCGCCCGGATTTTCATCCTGCCCGGCGTTCTGGCTTTCATCCTGGCCAGGCAATTTGATCGGGTCCCTCGTAATAGCCGGCAATGGTTCCGGAACCTGCCAGTCGATTTCGATGCCGGAACCGGTGTTGGCGACTTCGACTGGAGCGTTATCTTTCGGTGCACCGTTTGTTTTGTCCGGAGCTTTGCTGATGAACTGCCTGAGCAAAAAGACCATTACTACCAAGAGGATCGGCACCATAATCACTAATGCTTTTTGTTTTGCGGGACTGGCGCCCGGTTTTGGTGTAAAGAGCTTGTCCTTGATCTGCTGCACGAGACCCTGGCTGGGCATTTCTATAAACGGGTCGCTTTCAAGCTGTTTGACCGGTTCAGGTTCCTTGGATGACTCCCTGGATTGAGGGAGTTTTTTAACCAGAGGAATCTTTGGCGTCTGATGGTTCGCAGTCATCGGTTTTGGAAAGACATTGGCGGACTGCTCCGGCTCGGCTTTATCCGATGAATCCTCGGCTTGATTGAGTGTTTTAAGCAGAGGACTCTGCGGCATCTGATGGTTGGCAGTCATCGGTTTTGGAAAGACATTGGCGGACTGCTCCGGCTCGGCTTTATCCGATGAATCCTCGGCTTGATTGAGTGTTTTAAGCAGAGAACTCTGCGGCATCTGATGGTTGGCAGTCATCGGTTTTGGAAAGACATTGGCGGACTGTTCCGGTTCGGCTTTATCAACTGAATCCTCAGCTTGATTGAGTGTCTTAATCAGAGGACTCTGCGGCATCTGATGGTTGGCAGGCGTCGGTTTCGGAAAAATACCGACGGACTGGTCCGGCTCGGCTTTATCCGATGAATCCTCGGCTTGATTGAGTGTTTTAATAAAAGGACTCTGTGGCACCTGGTGATCGACAGTCGTCGGTTTTGGAAAGATGTTGTCGGACTGGTCCGGTTCGGTTTTATCCAATGACTCGTTGGCTTGATTAATTTTTTTAATCAGGGAACTCTGCGAAATAGGGCGGTCCGTGGACATCCGATTTGCAGGGTTGACGGGAGTTTCGTTTGGTGCATGTGCTCCTGGAGCCTGCGTTTCGCCGTTGTCCTGCGGGATGGGCACATCCTTAAAGACGGATGAGACCTTTTTCTGCAGCCCTGTCCTTTTATCTGAATTTGCCATTGATTATCTCCTCACCAGGTCATAGTCGTCGCTTCTCTGTTCGATCAAGGTTCCGTCATCGCTCAGCTCTTCCGCGAGTGTTTTTACCTGCTCGACGAGAGTCCAGCCGTTAATTATCTCCTCGGCCAGCGCTCTGTATTCCGCAGTCCCCTTACTACCGGGTGCATAGAACAGTGCCGGCTCCCCGGCACTTGGCGCTTCAGCCAGTCTCACATTTTTGTGAATGACCGCATCGAAAACCATATCGCCGAAGAATTCCCGCATCTGTTGCTGAATTTGCCTGCTTAGCAGGGTGTTATTTTCGACAAGCGTCAACAATACACCTAAAATCCTTACATGGGAAGGTTGGAAACGTTCCGCGATAACGTTCACTGTTTCGAACAACTGTTTCAGTCCTTCCATTGCATAGTAATGTACCTGGACCGGTACTACGACACCAGTGCTGGCGAGAAGTCCGTTCAGGGTCAGCATACCCAGCGACGGGGGACAATCGATGATCGTGATATCGTATTTTTCGCTGACCATTTTGAGTTTCTCGCTCAGGATGACAATGTTTTCCAGATCAATTTCGGCTCCCGAAAGCATAACGTTGCTTGGCGCCAAATCAAGCTGCTCGATTTTCGTGTTCATTGTCACTTCGGGTATTCCAATGTTATCGTTTACCAGGGCATCGTAAATCGTCACTTTCAGCTCGTCGGGATTGTAACCGAAGCCGATCGTGCTGTGGCCCTGCTGGTCGAGGTCAATGAGCAGTGTCCTGTAGTTTTTCTCGGCAAAGGCCGCCGCAAGATTCACTGCGGTCGTTGTTTTGCCGCAACCGCCTTTTTGATTTGCTATTGCTATGGTTCTCATATCTTCGCGTCCAAAGCCTTAAACGATGATTGGTCGGCAACTTCCTTATCCTGCTGTTTTTTGACAAAAGCCGCTACATCAAGAGTCACTTGATAAAATGCTGAATCATCTTTATTTGAGCGGGCCATTGAAAATTCATTTACGAAGAGGACCGGCCGGTGTCTCTCTAAGGCATTCACGAAAGTCGCGAACTGATTGAATCCGGCGGAGAAGCTGATATCGATGTGGTTTTCGTTTATGCTGTTACTATCAGGTATTGCCGAGGCTCTGCGTTTATCTTTACTTTTGATGCTGAACGAGCTTACTTTTTCTTTGTTGGCGATTTGACCTATATCAAACGTTAAATTAGCCGAATCTTCCTGATCGATGACAAAAGCCTTCAATTTATCCTGGAGGCTCTCAATTTCTTCGTTTAACCGGATCTTGTTCTGTTCATCTGTCGCTTTTTGTGCGGATTGATACAGTTGTTTTTTCTCAGTGAGTTTGTTTTGTAAGTTTCTCGTGCTTTTAATCTGGGGTCTCAGCAGAATTAGATAAGCCACGAGAAGTAGCATCATGCAGGCCGCCCAGACGATAGCTGCTCTCATAAGATATTTTCTATACATTTGTATGAAAGCTTTGATAAAAGCCATGCTAAACTCCCGGCTTAAGAACACAACTTATCTCGTAAGAAACAACATTATGACCTTCCTGCGTTTCGGATTTCTGCGAAACTTCGATGTTTTCGAGCTTCGGCCCGAGAAGGGCCGAATCGCGAAGACGATCCCGGAAATCTCTGACCGCTTCGTCGCAGTTGCTCTCAGGGCCGCCGCTGACACTCAGCCGCAATGTTCTTACAAGGACATCAATCTCTACCATTTGATTCGGATTATCTTTTTTAGGAGCTTTTCTCTTCACAGAGCTTTGATTTACCGCAAGAGAGGTCAGCACTACCGAGTCTGGTATATTCTCCATCAATGTTGTCAACACAGGCGACCATTGAGTGTGTTTCTTTATTGACGTCTTAACTTCCGATAAGTAACCACCATAAGCTATTTTCTTTTGCTCTAATGATTTCTGGATCCCGACAGCGTCTGACAATTTGTCAATCTCCGCCTGGCATTTGTTTATTTCCTGCTTTTTCATTGATACAACAATTTTATTTTGCATATAAAAGCCGAGCATCCCTATTGCGACGGCAACAGGTATTACAACTGTTACAGCAATGATAGCAAGGCTGCCGGGCTTGCTTTTCAGCGGAATTGCTTGTCCATTTAATAAATCTATCGTAAACATAGCTTAGCGTCTTGTTGCCCTTATAACTTTTGGTTCTTCTTAATAATTGATTAGATTGATCTCATAGCAAGACCAGCCGCTACTGCCATTTCGGGGCCTGCCTTTGATAGAACATCTTCACACCGCCGGTTTCCATCGCAGGGTATTTTATCGAATGGGTTCCATAAGACGGCCTCGGCTCCAAGCCGGCGGTTCAATAACTCAACGAATCCTCCGGCCAGGGCGAAGCCCCCGCAAACAAATATTTTCTCAACATTCGACGATGCAGACTGGGCCGTATAATAGCGCAACGTCTCGGCTACATCGGCAATCAATTTCTGGCAGGCTTTTTCGAGGCTGTCATGGAATCCCGGCTCAACTGCCGCCGGATCGCCGGACAAAATCCCCCTGACCGTTTCAATGGACGTATTATTCTCAGCGGCGATCTGTGCCATAATATCATTGCCGGCATAAGTCATGTCCCGTATAAACGGCCAGCCGTTATTATCCATAATCGCCAGAGTTGTAAATGAGCCGCCAACGTTCAAAATAGCAACTGTTCGGTGCGTCTGGGAATCTTCCTGTCCATCTTCGAAGCCATTGAAACAATTCAGAAGTGCCAATCCGTCAACGTCCATCAAGATGCAATTCAGACGTGCTTCTTTAGCGAGCTGCGTCTTGCTTTTTATCAACGTATTGGTCGCTGCGACTAACACGCCGCTTGTCTTATTGTCGTCCTTAGGCATTAAATGATAATCGACAGCACTATCTTCGGCACTGAACGGGCAAACCTGCGAGGCTTCGAGTGAGATTGCTGCGGATATCTCTTCGGGTAAGAGCGAAGGAAATTCGAAATCGCGCACGGCAACTTCCTGGCCGCTCACTCCACAAACAGCTAATTTCGTCTTGATCCTGGCCGACTCGAAGCATTTACGAATCGCCTTGACGACGTTTGTTCTTCGTTGATTATCATCTTCGCTTGCCGCAATTTCTGTAATGCCGGCTGCGGTGGTTGTGTAGCCGGTATCGCTCTTGCGCAAAGCGACCATCTTTACGGCACATGAGCCGATATCCAGACCCAGTACGTCTGTTTTCTTAAATTCAAATAATTGTTTCCAGTCTTTGGTCATTAATCTCTCGTTCTATTTTGGCATTCGTCGTATAGATTACCCGTCCTCAATATTCACTGTTACACATTCATCGGCTTTACAAGAGGCTGCCTTATTTAAGAATTGCAATAGTGTTGGCTTTTTCAAATACAGAGAGTTTGAATTTAAGGTGTATGTCCTGTAAAGAACATGTTGCGTGGTGCATATAGAGCATTTTTTTTAATTTTGTACGCACGAAATTGACAGTAAAATGCTATTAATTTACGGGTCCTTCACAATGGTTATAGGACTGGTCGGAAATTGCAGGTACAGGGACATTTTCGAGCCTGTCATTTTTGTGAAATAGACAATGAGACAGGCCAGTTCTCAAGCGGGTAGTGAGTATCTTTGAGAAGTGTTAGTCAGGATGAAACAGCAGATAAAAACTCTTTTAATAACTCAAACTGACCGATTCTGGTTGTCATCCCTGCACCTGCTTTCGCAGGGTACGTGTTTAGCCTGAAACCAATGCTGATACGCAGGTTTTGAAGCCGAAATCATCCGTCTTTGTCGGCAATTAACACTTTTGACGGAAGAATTAGC
>Ga0209121_10004730_pt1 | contig 12586 bp, 16 predicted proteins | sample Cruoilmetagenom3_FD_187292 | JGI IMG/M metagenome (GOLD analysis project Ga0209121, IMG submission 187292) | Oil polluted marine microbial communities from Coal Oil Point, Santa Barbara, California, USA - Sample 3 (SPAdes) (version 2) | ecosystem: Environmental > Aquatic > Marine > Oil seeps ... | reverse complement strand
GCGAGTAGTTTATTGGCAACGCCTTTTCTGCCGAGATATTTTATTCTTACTTTTTCCAGCTCTTTGACACTCTTGGCAGAGTCGATTTCATTTTTAACTATTTTTATAGTTACGTGGTTCATTTCAGTGCCAAGGGTCGGAATCGAACCGACATCCCAGGTTTTTCAGACCCGTGCCGTGACCAACTTGGCTACCTTGGCTACTTAAAAACCCCCGCAATTGCGGGGGTTTTTAGATTAAACAAATTTCCCCCGCTTATTAGCTAAAGCAAAAGGAAAATTGGCATAGGGCAATTTGTTTAATCATCAAGTTGATTTTATCTTTTATTTTTGGCCTTGTCAACAATAGCTTTGAAGGCAACCGGGTCTTTGATAACCAGGTCTGCCATTATTTTTCGGTCGATAGTAATTTTTGCCTTCTTGAGCAAATTGATAAATTTAGAATAACTTAGGTTATATTGGCGAATAGCGGCGTTGATTCGCTGAATCCAAAGTCGACGGATATCCCTTTTGCGTTGTTTTCTGCCGGCATAAGCATATTGACCAGCGTGGAGAACGGCTTCATGGGCCACTCGGTAAAGACGGCTTCGCGTCATTCGATAGCCCTGAGCCATTTTAATTATCTTTTTATGTCGCTTTTTTCGGACAAGGCCAGTTTTTGTTCTCATTTTGCTCCCAATAATTTTTTAATTTTTTTAGCTAAACTTCCCTTAACTATTTTAATTCTTTTCAATCTTCGGAGTTGTTTTTTGCTCTTTTTACGCCGCAAATGGCGGGCAAACGAAGACCGGCGCAAAACTTTGCCCGTTTTAGTAATTCTGAAACGATTGGCGACAGATTTTCTTGTTTTAAATTTGGTTTTTTTAACCTTTCTCTTCATTTTTTCGGTTTCATTAAGATTATTAACCGTTTTCCGGCTAGCCTGGTACTGCCGTCTTGTTGATAAATTTCCGCCAGCTTCTCTTTAACGTTTTCTAATAATTGATAGCCAAATTGCTTCCTGGTAATTTGTCGACCCCGGAATTTTACCACAATTTTGAGCCGATCTCCTTTTTGGGCAAATTTCTTGGCTCTTTCAATTCTGGTTTCTAGATCGGCCTGGCCAATAAAAGGGCTGAGTTGAATCTCTTTAAGTTTTTCACCTTTTTTCACCTTTTTTCTTGTTTCCCGCCGTTTTTTATTTTGGTCGTATTTAAATTTGGCGTAATTAATGATTTTAGCCACGGGTGGATTTGCCCTTGGGGCAATTTCGACCAAATCCAGCCCCTTTTTTTGAGCAGTCTCCCTTGCTTCTTGCAGAGAAACAATCCCTATTTGTTTGTTTTGCTGATCAATTAACCTTAGTTTAGGAGCTCTGATTTGCCAGTTTGTTCGGTAAAATGCTTTTTCTAGATTTTTTCGCTTTTTCACTTTTGCCAATCTGATTTAGAGTTTATCACAAGGAAGATTGTTTGACAATTGGTTAACCTGCTGATCTAGTTAAATAATGTTCCGAAGAGAGGAGGAATTTTGCCCCACCCTTTTTGTTGGCAAACATATTCCAGAAATTGGATCGCTTCCTGCTTTTTTGGTTTAAAGTAGCGAGCCAGATGGAGGCATCTTCAATTTTGGCGCGGAAGTGTTTAATAAAGCTTCTTAATTGTTGAAGAAAGCTCAAATCGTAAATATTGGGGTTAACAATTGTCTGCTTAGCCGCCGTCTGGAGATGTTTTTCCAACTGGTCTGTTTGCTGAGCCAAACTGCCAACCTCTTTTTGAAGAGCTTTTATTTCCAGTTCTGCTTCTCGTTTATCGCGGCTATAAATTTCTTTTTCCTCTCGTTTAATTCGATCAATATGAAATAAAAAGTGCTCTTTATATTTTTTCTCTAGGGTTTCCTGATTTGCTTGAAGGGAATCGGCCTTTTTTTCAAAGGTCTCAACAAATTTATCCGATGTTTTCGGACTTTTATTAGACGACTTCCCTGTTTTGGTGGGAAAATTCTTATTCCAAGCACTCATACCCCACCATTTTACTATAAGTTGACGAGATATTCAAGTGTTTTTTGTCTTCTTAGCAATTTTGAGGCCAAATAAGGGTTAACTTTATTTTTATTGACCGATGTGTTTGCCTTTGTAAGGCGGTCAATTTCTTCCCCAGAAACAACAATTTTATTTTCATCTGCTATCTTTTCCAAAACAAGATCAATTTTCCAGCTGGCCTCAATTTCTCGGCGATATTTTGCTTTTAATTGTTCCAACGTGATTCCGTTGGATGATAAGTACTGCTCGATTTTTAGGCCCACCTTCTGCAGCTCTTCGATTAGGCCGCTCAGTTTTCTCGTCATTTCGTAGTCAATTAGTGTTTTAGGCAAAATTATTTTTGTAGTTTTAACAATGGTGTTGATAACTTCCTGAATTCTTTGTTCCTTTTTTTGCGGCTCTTGGTTTTTAGTTGGTTTTTCCCCTTTTTTCGGAGTCCAGATTTTACTTTTGGCGTTTAATTCGCGGACCTCCTTTTTTAATTGATCAGTTTTAATCTCTGGAAGTTCGCAAGAAGTTATTTTAATTTTCCAGTCTTTGCCTTCTTTAGCGGAAACAAGAGAAATTTTTGGAGGAATAATTGGTCTTAAATCGTGTTTTTTAATAGCTTCACTGTAGGTCTCGCTAATAATTTTCTGAATTAGTTGTTGGTAAATAGAGTCTTTGCCAATTTTCTTTTCAACTAAATCAAGAGGGGCTTGCCCCTTTCGGAAACCTTTAATTTTAGCCTCTTGCCCATGTTCCCTGAGAATTTTTTGATACTTTTCTTTAATCCTCCTGGCCGGGATGATTATTTGGATTTCAAAAGACCGATCTGCCTCTTTTTTGATGTCGGTTTTGATTGGCATAGTTGTATAATATCCTAAAAATTTTGACTTGACAACTGTTATTAGTTATGCCAGGATTGATTTAGTAAAAATATAATGAATATGAAAGACAAGCTTTTGCCCTTAGGTCTTTTTTTATTTTTCACTCCAGTTTTGATTTTTACGGAGCTGGCCTTGTTGGTTAAAGCTAATTATTTTGTTAACAATAGCGCTCGGCGTACCCTGATTAGTTCAATTGCTGCCTCAGCCGAGGAAAATAAAATATCGATTTCCGATAGCATTTTTTCTTCTTCTGATTATCGTACTGATTTTATCGAGGAGAGTATTATCGCTGGCGACGCCAGACCCGTTTTGATCAAAAATTATCTTAAAAAATACCATTCTCCCCTTTTCCCCTATGCTGATTTAATATTTCGAGTTTCTCAAAACTACGGTCTTGATTATCGTTTAATTACGGCTATTGCCCAGCAAGAATCTAATCTTTGTAAAAAGGCGCCGCCGAATTGCTTTAACTGTTGGGGAGTGGGAATTCACTCCCGAGGAACAATGTGTTTTGATTCCTACCCAAAGGCGATTGAGTGGGTTGGTAGGTATTTAAAAGAGGGATATTATGATGAAGGGCGAACAACGCCAGAAGAAATAATGAAAAAGTTTTGTCCTCTTTCTGATGGTTCCTGGGCCTTTGGCGTCAGACAATTTATGGAAGAATTGGAGTGACGGAGAAAACTTTCTACGACGATACCTCGTTTGACTACTTTCAATATTGGAAAAAAAGGAAATATGAACATTATTCCGAAAAAATAGCCATTACGAATCTTATTGGGGAAATTTCTTTTTCAAGAGGGAGTAGTTTACTCGATATTGGAGCCGGTTTCGGTAGGTTAGCAAAGATATATAATCACCTATTTAAAAAATGTGTTCTTTTGGAGCCATCACGAAAATTATTAGCCGAAGCCAAAAAAAGATTGGGTGTTCAGGGGAATTTGGTTTTTAAACAGGGGAAAGGAGAAAAAATTCCCTTTGGCGATGCAAGTTTTGATTTAGTTTTGTTGGTTCGGGTGATTCACCACCTCAAGAGGCCGGAGAAGGTAGTTGGGGAAATCAATAGGGTTCTGAAACCAGGCGGTTTTTTAATTCTTGAGTTCGCCAATAAGGCCCACTTTAGGATTAAAATGAGCGCTTGGTTAAACGGGCGCAGGGCGCCAAATTTAAGGCCCATTGACATTAGATCCCCGGAAAATGTTAGGACCGGGTCAGTTCCTTTTATTAATTACCATCCTCTTTGGATCAAGAGAATGGTTGAAAAACAAGGGTTTGAGCTTAAGAAAAAACTGTCAGTTTCCAATCTCCGCCTTCCTTTTCTAAAAAAAGCGATGCCATTAAAAATTTCTTTGGGATTGGAAAAAGCCCTTCAACCTTTTTTGGCAAAATTCAATTTCGGCCCCAGCATTTTTCTTCTTTTGAGAAAAACAAATTAATCCTACTTGACAACATTACAGGATGATGTTATAATTCAAACCAGGTCCCAGGGTTACTTGTAAAAAGTCGACTCTGGGATTTTTTTTTGAGTAATTAATATAGGATATGAAAAAACTCTTTGTTTTCTTGTTTATTGGTTTTGTTGCTTTGCTGACAACTTCTCGTCGGGCGGTTGCCAGCGATGGCCAAGAATTGGCTGGCGCCTCGGCTTGTCTTGAAAATGGCGCAGATTTGGAGGGGGAAATTGATTACCGAAAAATAAGGCTTTTTTTCTTTTTAAAGAAATATAATTCTCCCTTGTCGAGATTTGCGCCTGATTTTGTTGAGGCGGCTGATTTATGGCAAGTTGACTGGCGCCTTTTGCCGGCAATTGCCGGCCTTGAATCTTATTTCGGCAAAAGGATGGTTCCTGGTACATTTAATGCCTATGGTTGGGGCGGGGGTTATATTAAATTTTCCAGTTGGCGAGGATCAATTTTTCACTTGAATTACAAGCTTAGAAAAAATTATTACAACCGAGGTCTGATTAGTTCTCAAATGATTGGAAAGGTTTATGCCCCTCCTAATCCCAATTGGGGCAATCTAGTCGCTTCGATTATGAAAAAGATTTGAGCAACCTTTTATTTTTATGTTAAACTTTGTTTGGTGGTTCGCCGCGGTGCTGGAATTGGCAGACAGGCACGGCTTAGGACCGTGTGATTTTTAATCGTGTGGGTTCGACGCCCACCCGCGGCACCAATGAAAATTTTTAGAGGTTTTTGGTTTTTGTTAATTATTTTTCTTTTTTCAATAACTTTTGTGTTGGCGGAAAAAACCCCCTATGAGAGTTATTTATTTAAACGGGATTATTATTTATCATCTCACCAAAGTTATATTGCCGCCAAACAAACTTATTTGAATTATGAAACCTTGCAGACAAAGGAAAAATTTTTTAGTAGCTTTAAACTTTTTTTGATTTCCAGAAACGAGCTTTTAAGAAGTTATCTTTTTCTCTTGTTGAGCCGCGGGAGCGAATTTTTGCCCGAAGAGGAATTAGAAGGAGTTAAAACTTGGATAACCTGGCTGAACGACGATACGCAACAGATTAATAAGTTCGTTTCGGTGAGTGAATTAACTGACGCGGCCAGTTATCTCAAAGTAAGATATCCCCAAATAGAGAAAGGGATTTTTAGCTTCCTTGCCGAATTAACGATCGCCCAGCAGAATTTAATAGAAGAGGACATAAGACAATTAATTAACCAGATTAGTGATGTAGATTCGACCGCGTCCGAATGGCTTGATGAAGTAAAAAAGCAGCTTGATTTAGTTGACCAAAATCAGGAGTTGGCAATGAGTAGAATTAAAAACGCCAGAATTAGAAGAATTGGCGACGGTTTTAGGGTTTGGCAAAAAGGGCAAAGAGAGCTATCTCGAGCTAACGAGCAGTTAGAAAAAGCGTCAAGTTTTTTGGACGAAATTATTAAAAAACTAGAGCAATTATGAAAAAAAATCAAATGATAGCTCAAGACATCGATCAACCGGTTTTTGGCAAGAGGTCCAAAATGCCTCGGTGGTCGAAGCGCCTAATTTTGGGGCTGGCGGTTATAATCTCGTTAGTAATAATTTTTTCTTTTAATTTGAAAAAAAGTGCTGATTTATCGCGTTTGGAATTAAAAGAGCCAGAAGAGTTAACTCCGGTGGCCGTTCCGACTGAAGCGAGTTCTCCATCAGGGAAATTGAGGGAAAAATGGCGAAAGATCAATGAGAAATTGGAGAAAGTAGACCCGCAGCAAAAATTGTTTCAACCACCAAAGTTAAACTTCAATTAGGGAAATTTTGCCATGGCGATGCAAAAAGACATCATCCGCAAAATTATTTTGAAAAAAATAGAAGGGTTGGAAAAAGAAATCCGCAAAACGCCTTATCATAAAGGCACAGAGCATCATATTGGCATTCTTAAAGCGAAAATTGCCAAAATGAGGCGGGAATTGGGTGAGAGAAAAGAAAAAGAGGGCGGCGGCGGCGGGAGTGGTTATGCAATTAGAAAATCAGGTGATGCCAGTTGCGTTTTAGTTGGCCCTCCTTCGGTGGGTAAATCTACTCTTATTAACGCCTTGACTGAAGCGAAGTCGAAGATTGGTGACTATGACTTTACTACTCTAGGCGTGATTCCTGGAATGATGGAGTATAGGGGAGCAAAAATTCAAATATTTGATCTCCCAGGTTTGGTTGAGGGTGCGGCTGGAGGAAAAGGCAGTGGTAAAAAAATTCTTTCTGCTATTCGCGGCAGCGATTTAGTGATTTTAATAAGCGATGTTAGGCGGGTAAATTGGCTGAGAAAAATGAAAAACGAGCTTTATGAAGCCGGCATTAGATTAAATCAGGAACTGCCCCGGATAAAGATTAAAAAAACAAAGCGGGGAGGAATAAAAATAATTGATTCGTTTAATTGTTTTTGGAAAGAGACGGTAATTGGGGTAGCTCAGGAGTTTGGAATTAAAAACGGCGAGATTATTTTTCAAGAGCCGGTTGCTTCAATCGACCAATTAATTGATGTTTTTTCTGGCAATCGCGCTTATTTGCCAGCTATTGAGGTAATCAATAAAATTGACCAAAATGTGAAATTAAGTAGCGGGAAAAGAATTTTAATTAGCGCTAAAGATAAAATTGGGCTTAATTATTTGAAAAAGGTAATTTGGCGAAATTTAAACTTGATTAGAGTTTACTTAAAGAGACGGCGATCAGGTAAAACAGATTTTACTCATCCTTTAATTTTAAAAAAAGATAGTAGAGTTCTGGAGGCAGTTGAAACAATTTCCTCTGAATTAGCTGGTCAGATTAGCAAGGTTTTAATTTGGGGACCGGGAGCTAAGTTTCCTGGCCAATCAATCCCCCTCTCTTTTCCCCTTCAAGATGAGACGATTCTGTGCTTTGTTAAAAGGCTTTAATTTGCCCTCTCGTTGGTAAAGCTTTCTAATTTTTGTTTTAAGATTTCTTTTGGTTGGGCACCAACTACCTGATCGACAATAATTCCCCCTTTAAAAATGATTAAAGTGGGGATGCTCATTACTCCGTATTTTTGGGCGATAATTGGATTTTCGTCAACATTAAGTTTGCCAACAATGGCTTTATTCCCTATTTCCTGAGCGATTGTCTCAACCATAGGACCCGTTATTTGGCAAGGGCCGCACCACGGCGCCCAAAAATCTACCAAAACTGGCTTTTTTGCTTTCAATACTTCCTCATCAAAATTTTGGTCGCTAAAAGTTTTATACACTTCCCCCTCTTTCTATTTAAATTTTAATAATAATCTTTTAGTGCCGCGGAAGGGACTCGGACCCTTACGCTCCGGAGAGCACAAGATTTTAAGTCTCGCCTGTCTACCAATTCCAGCACCGCGGCAAATTGTTTTGTTCGGGGGCATGGATTCGAACCATAATTGGTAGTTCCAAAGACTACCGTCCTACCCTTAGACGACCCCCGATTGGTCGGAGCGGCCGGACTCGAACCGGCGGCCTCCCCGCCGCTGGCGGGGCGCGCTAGCCTCGTCCAGAGGACGATGGGCCTCTGGTCCAAACTGCGCCACGCTCCGCTAAAAACATTGGCTCTTTCCTGATTTTAAAATTTCTCTCTCTTTTTAGAACTTCTCTGTCGGAGCGGCCGGACTCGAACCGGCGGCCTCTGCGTCCCAAACGCAGCGCGCTAGCCAACTGCGCCACGCTCCGTTTTTACTAACTCTTGCACGATCGCTTTTTTTATCTTTTTGCCTACTCCAGTTTTAAAGAAATGTTCTCTCAATTTAGCGCATTGTTTGCAGTAAAATTGTTCATAATAGAGCAGCTTCCATGGCCCATTATTTCGGGTAAATTTATTACTCCCTTGGTTGTGCTCGACTAATCTTTCTTTTAGTTGCTTTGATGTAAAACCAACATAAATTTTATTATTTTTTAGACTTTTTAAAAAATATACGTAATACATGTTTTTTTGCGCGCTAGCCTCGTCCAGAGGACGATGGGCCTCTGGCCCAAACTGCGCCACGCTCCGATAGCTTGTATTTTATCAAGAAGAAGCGGGAGAGACAAATTTTTTATACTCTGCGTAGAGTTGACCGCAAGCGGCGTAAGCATCTTCGCCGAATGATTCTCTTATTGTTACTCCAATCCTGGTTTTTTCCAATTCCCTTTTAAACCAGTCAATAGTTTTTTTACTTGAGCATTGAAATTTTTTTCCCATTAATGGGCTGGAATGATAGCGAATAAGATTAACATGATATAAATAAGCAACATCCTTTCTTTTTAAAATTAATTGTTCTAGGGCTCTTAAATGCTGTGGGGTATCGTTAATTTCCTTAAGCATTAAGTAGGGTAAAAAAACCTTTCGTTTGTTTTTTCGAATATATGCGTCCAATAATTCCATTATTTGTTCAATAGAATATTGCTTGGCAATAGGCATTAATTCCTCTCTTTGTTTCTGAAACGGTGTGTGAAGTGAAAAAGCGATGTTAATTTGGGGAAAGTTATTAATAAGTTTCTCAAGACCGGGAAGAATTCCTACCGTGGAAACGCTTATTTTTCTAGAGCTTAAATTAAATAGACTTTTATCAATAAAAGCGGAGATAGCGGTGAAAGTAGCGGGATTTAATAACGGTTCCCCCATGCCCATAAAGGAAAAGCTGTCAATTTTGTCTCCTTGGAGAAGGAAATAAAGTATTTGGTCAATGATTTCATCTGCTGTCAGATTTCTTTTTAAACCTATTTTGCCAGTGGTACAAAATTTGCAACCTAAAGCGCAGCCAACTTGAGAAGAAATGCAAAAAGAATTCCACTTTCTTTTATCGTTGATAAAATTCATTTTAACTGCTTCAATTCTTTCACTGTCTTTCAATTTAAACAGAATTTTTGTTGCTTGTTTGGATTTTGCTTTTCCGATTGCTTTGATGGTTAAGAGGGGCCCAAATTTTTCCGCTAATTTTTCCCTTAATTCTTTCGATAAAGTAGTTATTTTTTTGAAGTTTCCGACTTTATCTTGAAAAATGGCCCTGGTTATTTGATCGAAGCGATAATTTGGCTCTTTTTCTTTCGCCAAAAATTTTTTGATTTTTTCAAATCTTGTGGTTGGAGATTTGAAATTTGAGTTATTTTTTTTATCCTCGTTGGTAGAGTTCGGAACAATTTTCATTTGTTTTTAACCGGTTACTGGTGCCGAGGACCGGATTTGAACCGGCACGCCGGTAAGGGCACAGCCTCCTCAAGACTGCGTGTCTACCAAATTCCACCACCTCGGCTTAAAAGTGGCCGCTAGAGGACTCGAACCCCTGACCTGCCGGATGTAAACCGGATGCTCTAGCCAACTGAGCTAAGCGGCCTTTGGGTGAGCGGAGGGATTTGAACCCTCGACCTTCCCGTTCACAGCGGGACGCTCTACCACTGAACTACGCTCACCATAAGAGCTAGTGTTTTGTGAGCGGGCGAGCGGGATTGAACCGCCGTATCTACCTTGGAAGGGTAGTGTTCTACCATTGAACTACACCCGCGTTCCAGCTACCTTCGGCTAGCAAATGGTGCCAGAGAGAGGATTTGAACCTCCACGCCCAAAAGGGCACACACTTCTGAAGCGTGCCTGTCTACCAATTCCAGCACTCTGGCTCTTCTAGTGAATTTTAACAAAATGGCTAAGCTGAAACAAGTTTTTCACTATTGCCTGCTGACATGATAGCTGGGGGGATAAAGAAGAAAAACGGCTGGGACCTCTTCAGAAAGAGCCCGCTGAAAATCGGAGTATATTTTTTTTCGTTCCTCAAAATCAATTGTTTTCCTACCCTTCTCCAACCACTGATCAATTTTAGGACTATTTATTCCGGTGATATTACCCTGTTGAGTTGAGTGCCAAAAGAAATATTGGTCGGGATCGGCAGGAGTGACGCCATAGCCGACAAAAACGTCAAATTCATCTACGCTGGGGACAAAACTAGAAATATGAACTTCTGATTTAACGCCGAGATAATTTTGCCAATCGCTTTTTATTTTTTCCGCTAGTTCCAAAAATTCGGGTAGAGCGTAAATTTTAATAACGAAATTTTCTTTCTGTAGCGACTCTTCTTTATCCAATAGTTTTTTGGCGTGTTGAGAATTGAAATTGTAATTTTTGACTTTTCCATTATAAGCCCAGGAGGCGGGTGAAATTGGTCCTAGGGCGCGATCTTTTTTTGCCGGTTTTTTGATCGAATAGGCCAACGCTTGGCGAATTCGTTTTGATGAAAAAGGATTTTTTCGCGTATTAAAAAACATAGCGACATACTTTTTATTCATCGCATTTTCACTTTTAATGGTGAGGTTTTTCCAGGATGAAAACTCAGTAATGTCTGATATTTCCCAAATCTCGTCAACCTCGTTCAATTTAAAGGCAGTTTTTAGAGTTTTTTCATTGGGATAAAACTTAAAAAGCATTTTTTTCTTGCGATTAGCCATAGAGGTAAGTGAAAGAGAGAGAAAGTTTCCCCCACTGACTCTTGCTTTTTCTATTCGGTAGGAGCCGAAACCAATGTTGTTTTTTTTAAATATGGGCTTGTTAAGAAAAGTAGGCAGTGGACTAAAAGTGGAGTCGAGGGAAATGGTGGTCGCATTTTCGGATGAGGAAAATTTGGCGCCTTCAATTTGGTAATTAATTTGATCTGGTGTTAATAATTTTCCATCTTGCCAATGAACGTTCGGTTTGAAGAAAAATAAATATTGGCGCCCTTCGTCTTTAGTGATCCAGCGGGAGATAATTGGCGAGCTGGTTGCTCTACCGCTAGGAAGAATGTCGGTTAATCCGTAACTTATTAGATGAGAAATTTTTGGCGGTAAAGTTGAGGTGTTGTATTTGCCGGCGATGCCAACTATTTCGGTTTGAGGAATAAGCGCTGAAAGTATGGGGATGGATTTATGGACGGCCCAAAAAATAATCACTCCCGCTACAGCGCTACCAATTAAAACGAGTCCATACCTTCCAGCAAGCCGGATGAGAAATTTTGTCCAGAATTTAACCAACTTGGTCATGTTTCTTATTTTAGCTGGAAAAATGACGAAATTAAAAAAAGCAAAAGGAGAAAAATGGTGGCAAAAAAAGTCAATTTTTCAACGCCTCGCCTGGTGAACTTTGGCTGAATTAGAGATGAATTAAAGCTGTTTCTATCAGCTGGGGCCTGCATAAGGATCATAACAACCAGGAGAACCGAAATCACAATTTGACCAACGGTGATTATTTTTCTCATTTTTTGAAAAGCCAGCGCAGGATTACAACGATTAGATTAATTATTAAAGAAACAATGACATAAGTGATTAAAAGTGAAAGTTTAACAGGAGGAACAATTAGGCCCTGCCAATTTATTCCCGGAAAACAATATTGGTTAATCGAGAAGCCATTAACAAAACTGGTTGTTAGGTAGAGGCCAATAACATTAATGATCCACCTCAACGTTCCCAAAGTGAGAAGGTTGATCGGCAAAAACAAGATTTTGGCAATTGGTTTTAAAAAATATTCGAATAGAGTTAGAGCCAACGAGGCGAAAATGATTGTTTTGAAGCCCGAATCAAAATAGACACTGGGGATTATCAATGCGGTTGCCCGAAGAGCAATAATATTGATCGTTATGGTTTTTAGTAGCTTTTTCATCTTCCCACTAGCTTAGCAAAAAAATTCCTTAGATTCAATTTGAATTTTGGATAGAGCAATTTAAAATGGCTATTATTGATTTTTAACTGATAGACGGGCTGTCCGAAAATTAGAGAGAAAATAGAGGGATGTTTAATGATAATTTCTTTTTCGCCCAGAGGCGGCAAGTAGGAAATTTTAGTTTGCGATTCATTTTTTTGCCGCCAACCCAGCAAGTTTAACTGTGTGTTGTAAGCCGCCGCCAAACTGTCATTTTTTATTATTATTTTGGTTGTTTTGCTTGTTGATTTTAGTTGAGGTGTAAATTTAGTCTCAGGTCGAGAGATCAAATGATTAGCGAATTTTACAGTAACGTTTTTTTGATTAGAATCTAATTTATAGGAGCCGGGCGGCGCTGGGTTGCTACTGCTTTTGCCATGAGTAACGAAAACAAAATGGCCCAGGTCGAAGTTGTTAAGAAAATCCATTCCTTTAGTAGTTTTAGCCCAAGTCGGGTCTACCTGTATCCAAAACCGTTTTTTGTTATCCCAATACTCAGGCCAGGAATGGAGAACATCATTCGTGGCGGCCAAGGAAATTAATTGTTGATTGTTGGTAAAGGCGAACCCTTCCAGCTCCCGGGCTGGAAT
>Ga0209121_10004727_pt1 | contig 12590 bp, 13 predicted proteins | sample Cruoilmetagenom3_FD_187292 | JGI IMG/M metagenome (GOLD analysis project Ga0209121, IMG submission 187292) | Oil polluted marine microbial communities from Coal Oil Point, Santa Barbara, California, USA - Sample 3 (SPAdes) (version 2) | ecosystem: Environmental > Aquatic > Marine > Oil seeps ... | reverse complement strand
TCGACTTGCATACCTTAGGCACGCCGCCAGCGTTCATCCTGAGCCAGGATCAAACTCTTATATTGATTCCCCACTATTATGTTCGCTTTGCTCACACCAGCGGGGCGAACCCCGTTGGAAACGAGCGTAGCGAGTTTTGATAACGAGGTTTCCTTCCACTTCCTGCAGACCAAATTAGGCACTCTTCACTAATCCCTATTGCCTATTGCCTGACACGAGTGGTATTCACTTCTTAACGTGCTGACTTCCACCGCGCATCCTAGCACACTTCTCACCCCCTCGTCAACATCCAGTCTTATTGGTCCCATCCGTCCTATTTTGAAATTTGACATTTGGAATTTCGTCGTGCTATAGCCCTCCCAAAGAGACCAAACCCGCAGGAGTCCGAAGGGTCGGGCTCAAACAAAAATCCAGCGAAAGGAGACAGAGATGACAACGGGTGGAGTAGTCAGGCGTGTTGAGCTTCTGAGAGCCCTTGTTGACCTCGAAGTCGTAGCGGACTACGAAGGCGAAAACCTCACCTGGGAAGAACTTGCCAAAGCCCTCGGAGTTGAACCCAACGAGGCGGGCAACTTGGATGGCGTTGAGCTGTTCAATGCTTGTCTCGGTGCAATGTCAAATCCCGAGGTTCGGGCCCTTCCTACTGAGCAACGTCTTCGGGTAATCCGCTCAGCGGCCGATGCGCTAGGCGCCCTCAGGAGCGGTTCGCTCGAGTAACCGCGGAAGCCCCAGCAACAAAAAGCCCCCGCACCGTTCACATCTTTTGTGAATCGTGCGGGGGCACTTTCTTTTTGACCCTCTCCTCTTTTACCTAAATTTCTCACGATCGTGAAGAATTAAGGTAAAACACCTCATCAAAATCTTAACGATCGTCAACAAAAAGGGTAAATGGAAAAATGATTATTTACCATTACTTCCCAAAAAACAATTTTTCGAAAAGTTCTTGGGCTTGGGCCCCGGCCCAGTCTTGAGGCAGAAGTTCAAATGGTAATTGGGGGTCAGCGCGGAGAATCGCAAAATACTCAAAAGCCATCCGCATTCTCTCGTCCCCCCGCTCTTCCTGCTGCCCCGGCTCCCCCATCTTTCCGATGAACTCCCCATACCTCCGACCAATTTCCTCCAACCCATAAATCTCATTCAAAACCACCGCAACCTCCCGACCGCCAAAAGCCCATTCGTCCAATAAGACCGAAACAACGACCGAATCCGCCAGACCTTTTTGTTCGACAAACTTACTTAAGGGCTCGAGGGGATTATAGGGAGTCATCCAAACCGAAGACTGTAGCATCACACAACCAAGACTTTTTAGAAAAAGCCGTAGGGCATCTCGCTGGGAATTCTTGCCGACGGGAATATCGTAGTTGACCAGATAGAATTTTTCGTCCCACGGCCGCTCCTTTTGGTAAACAGGAAAGATTGAATCGAGGCGCTTGCCGCCTTCTTCGGTAATTTGAGGAACAAGATGGGCTTCTGAGGGGGCGAGCTCGATATAACCCTGTTTTAAAAGGAATCTGAGGGCCCGCAAGATTTTTCGGGCGTCGAATTTGGGTATGTCTGGAAACGACTCCCCCAACCCTTGCCATTCGCCTTCCCCATCCGACTCCCCCACCAATTTCCAATCGGCGCCCAAATAGATTTTAAAAAGAACCAAATCCGCGGCCGAAGTGATTAAATTTTTGCTAAATTTAGCGATTTTTTCCGAAACTCTCATTGCAGATTATATCCTACTTCATAATTTTAATAATGTCAAACGCACATACGTATATAATTTTCAATTTACAACTTACAATTTCCAATCAAGCTCCAATGTTCCAATTTTCAAACGGATTCATTGAAAATTTGGTCATTGAAAATTCATTGAAAATTGGGATTTGAGAATTGAAAATTTTCCACTCAAACTACGCTTACGCTTCAACCCTCAATAACCCCACCACCTAAAACTTCATCACCAACATAAAATACAGCGCTCTGCCCCGGCGTTATCCCCCGCACGGGCTCTTCTAAAATAACTTTTAACTTTTCACTTTTAACTTTCAACTTTGCCTTCAGGAGCGGTCCCTGGTACCGAACCCTCACCTCACACTTCAAACCTTCTCTACCCTCCGTAGCCTTGGCGAAGGAGGGCCCCGAAATCCAGTTAACCCCGCCAACAGCAAACTTTTGCTTCTCCGACTCCCTCCCTCGCCCAACCACAAGCTGGTTTTTTTCTAAATTCTTCCCGACCACATAAAGCGGCACCGCCGACTGAACTTCAAACCCTTTTCTTTGCCCAACTGTATACAAAGGCAACCCAAAATGTTTGCCAATGACTTGGCCCTTGGTATTGACCACCTCACCGGGCTTAATCGCCTCAGGAATGTGCTGTTTTAGGAAATCACGGTAGTCTTTGTCTTGGATAAAACAGATCTCAAAACTCTCCTGACGGTCGGAAACGGGTAAATTTTGTGTTTGGGCTATTTTTCGGACTTTGGGTTTTGTAAGGCCCCCTATCGGAAACAAAATATGGACCAATTTCTCCTGCGTCAGCGTCCAGAGAAAGTAGGATTGGTCTTTGGATTCATCGACACCTTTAAGTAGTTTGTAGACGGGAGGCGACGGCTGTAGCTGCAGACCCTTGGTCTGCCCGCCGTCGCCGACCGCTTCTCGGGCGCGCCAAGGGCGCGCAGCTACAATACGAGCATAATGCCCCGTCGCCAAAAACTGACACCCCAACGCACGTGCGTAATCTAACAATTTCCCAAACTTAATAAACTGATTGCAGACAACACAAGGATTTGGGGTCCTACCGGCGGCATATTCGGCCAAAAAATAATCAACGACAATTTTCTTAAAATCCTCCGCGTAATCCTGGACATAAAACGGAATCCTCAACTTCTCCGCGGTCTTTTTCGCAGCTTTGGAAGGCGACGACGGTAGCTGCAGACCCTTGGTCTGCCCGCCGTCGCCTTCCATTCCTTCCTTCCACAAACTCAAATGAACCCCAACAACCTCGTAGCCTTGTTCGACAAGCAAAGCAGCGGCAACTCCCGAATCCACACCCCCACTCATTGCTACTGCAATTTTTTTCTTTTCTTTCATAGTGGCATCACTCTAACACAAACTTCCGCCGCCGAGGAAAAACCCGTCGGGTTACGGGGGTTCAACCCGACGGGTTGGGGAATCGGCGGCGCGCACTTTTTATTTACCAAATCGTTAGCCGTTCGTCCAATTAATTGGTGAACGTAATCTAGCCGCTACCAGTTCAAGCCTTCGAAAAGCTGTGGTTGAGGCAGATGTTAATTGTACGATCGTGGAATTAACCATCCGACCATCTAGCCATTTGACCATTCCGTTCCTTATTGTATAATCAAACCATCATGAAAGAATTAATTATCATCGGCGCGGGACCGGCGGGACTGGCCTGCTCAATTTACGCCTCGCGCTTCAAGATTGACCACTTGATTATTGCCAAATCTTTGGGCGGGACGGTTACCGAATCCCACCTAGTCCAGAACTACCCCGGCATCGCCGAAATCACCGGCCAAGAGTTAGCCGAAAAAATGGTCGAGCAGGCCAAAAGCTACGGAGTCCAAATCGTTCAAAGCGAAGTTGTCGAAAGCATCCCTGCTTTCCCCGATCTTCCCCAGTCCTTCGAACTCACCACCGCCAACGGCCAAACCTACCAAGCTAAGACCCTATTTTTAGGCTTGGGAACAAGAGTTAGGCACCTTGATGTTCCCGGGGAGGAGGAATTTCTGGGTAAAGGCGTTGCCTACTGCGCCGCCTGCGACGCCCCGCTTTTTAAAGGGAAAACCGTCGCCGTCGTTGGCGGGGGCAATTCCGCGGCCACCGCCGCCCTGCAACTGGCCGAATTTTGTCCCCAAATCTACCTCATCAACCGCTCTGACACCCTCCGCGCCGAACCCTTTTGGCAGGAGAGATTAAAAAAGGTTGGTAACATCAAAACCATCCTCAATACTAACGTCGTCGAAATTCTTGGCGGCGAGGCGGTAACCGAAGTCAAACTTAACACCCCCCACGAAGGAAAAGACGCCCTCGCCGTTCAAGGAGTTTTTATCGAAATCGGGGCCGTCCCCGCCGTCTCTCTCGCTAAAAACCTCAACGTCGAACTGACCAAAAACGAACTGATCAAAATCCAACCCGACGGGTTAACATCCGTCCCCGGCGTTTGGGCCGGTGGCGATGTCGCCACCGCCCACGAGGACTTGGAACCGCGCCAAATTGTCCACGCCACCTCCGAAGGAGCCATGGCGGCGCTGTCAATTTTCAAGTATTTAAGAGGTCAGGAAACAAAGGTGTAGTAGCGCAGTTCACTGCGCGCCCAAACTATGAAAAAACCTAAAGTTGACCAAAATCTTTGCATCGGCTGCGGCCTCTGCGAAACGGTTTATCCTGAAGTTTTTAAACTCGGCAAAAACTTCAAAGCCGATGCCGTTGGAGAATGCGAAGATGAAGAAAAATGTCAAGAAGCGATTGATTCTTGCCCAGTAACAGCCATTTCTTGGAAAAAAGAGGTGTAGTAGCGCAGTTCACTGCGCGCCTCGCGAACTGAAGTTCGCTATTACTCACAAACTTCCAAAGGCTGACCACTAGTCAGTTCACAAAGGAGCTCCGTCAAGGCCGCTTTTTCCACCTCTTCTCCGGCCCGCTCCCCACTCCCGACTTTCGCATATTTACAACCCAGAATAGTAAAAGGGATATAGCCGGGGTTAACCTCCCGATACCTTTTCATCACATCCATATCCGTTCCCTCCTGATCATCCATATTGTCATGAAAAGAAACATGGTCACCAAACTTGCCAACAACCTCTTCTAAAACAGGATGCTCCCAACTGCAATGCGGACAACCCGTAGAACCGAAGTAATAAACAATCGGCTTGCCGTCTTCCCTACAAATTTCCCCGTCGAGAACCAAAAAGTCCCCAACCGTCGTTTCCCGCTCGCTACGCTCGGGGTAAACTTCTTCCTCTCCGGCAACTTCCCCTTGTTCGCCTTGGGCCTGTTCGCTAGGAGCTGGGAGTGGGGCGCTAGGCGCTGATTCCTTTCCGCCAAAATAAAGACCAGCCCCGACCAAACCACTAGCCACTATAATGGCTAGTGGTACTAGGTAGGGACCGGGTTGGTTTGTAGATTTGTCGTTCTTTTCAACCATAACTAAAAAATCCTAAATTCTAAATCCTAAGTTCCAAACAAATTCTAAACCACAAATCCTAAACTTGAAACGTTTAGAATTTCGAATTTGAGATTTATTTGGAGCTTCGAGTTTCGGATTTAGAATTTTTGCCTTTCGCTCTCCTCAAAACCGCCATCGTAGCACTACCAAACACTATCATAACCGACACCACCTGCGCAACTCTCGCCCCCCCAACCATCCACGACTCAATCCTCATCGATTCGAGAAAAAATCTCCCAACGGCGTAAAAGGAAAGATAACCTAAAAACCTCTCCCCTGTTAAGTAGCTGCGACCTTTGTGGTCGCCTCCGTTGTAGGTGCCCAAGAGAACCAAAAAACCCAAAAGGCACCACAACGCCTCGTATAAAAATAGCGGGTGAAAGTATTCAAAGTTTTCCAGTCCGGGAAAGCGGTTTTCCGGATTGATATAAATCCCCCAGGGCAAATCCGTCGGCCAGCCGTAAAGTTCTTGATTGAAATAATTAGCAAACCGCCCGATCACCTGTCCAATAGCCATCCCCGGCGCAGCAATATCGAGCAGATCCCAAGCTTTCACCCCGCTGGAAGCCGCTTCAGCGGCTTTGATAACGGGGCCTCTCGCCCAAACAAAAAGACCAATAAGCCCACCGAGTATCCCCCCGTAAATCCCCAACCCCCCGCGCCACAAAAACAAAATCTGCTCCAAATTTTGCCGGTAAAAATTCCAAAGATGACCAACGTGATACGCACGTGCACCGACGATTCCAAAAATCAAAACCCAGGGCAAGGCATCCCAAATTATTTGTGAATCCCGACCACGGTTGCGCGCTTCAACAGAGGCCACATAGGCCCCAACCAGAATTGCCATCGCAATCGTCGTCCCGTAAGGTTGAAGGATCATTACGGACCCACTATAACACAACCCCAAAATTGCCTATCACTCATCCACGGTTCAACAGTCTATACTCCTAAACTTTTTACCAACTAGTTGGACGAACGGCCAAGCTATTGGTAAAAATTAAAAAAATCAGGGATGGATTCCAACACACTCGCTTGCGCGCGTGCCTCAGTTTCCATCCCTTTCGGTTCGGGCAGATCTCTCAGGCCGGGTGTCCAAACGAGAGAGCATTTCGTGCCGCTTGAAACGCTCTCTTAAAAGGACCCACGGCCTCTGGCTCCGGTGGCTTGGGCACCGACCCCATCTGCCGCAGTTCGCAGCGCCGGTTCCGTAGCGCTGGGATTAACCCTTGGCGCAGGACGAAAGAGAGACCCCGTCGCTTCTCCACAAACCTCTCCAAGGAAGTTCGCAAAGAAGACAGAACCTCCACTGCCTCCGCCGCCGCCTGCTCCGCTCGCCGATCGCCGGCGTCGCCCATCGCCGCCAGTCTCGGCGCAGCCCCGGCCAGAGCATCCAGCGTCGCGCTGGCGCCCAGGAGAAGCTGGTCGTCTTCGAGCGTCTTTACCAATCGCTCAAAAAGTCTCAACCGCTCCTCAACCTCCCCCAACTCCGCCCACACCGCTTCCGCGGTCCTTGTTTCACTCATTTTCATCCTCCCTTTCTTTTTGATTTACTGGCTTTACTGAATTATTGTCTTTACTTGTCCTTTGCGCTACCCAAATCCTACAGGATTATTTGCGGTTTGTCAAAAGGAAAAACTAGCGGGCCATGAAAATTGTCAACAGGGCCCCAACCGCGGCGAGGCCAAAAGACCCCAGCCATCCCACCCCGGCCAAGAGCATCACGGCCATCAGAACCAGCATCAGCAGCCTTCCCAAATTCAAGGCCCCCTCCCGCAAAATGACGTATTCGAAGGGATTCCCAGCCGAGGCGTTGGCGTAGACAATAGTGTCAAACGGTATCCACAAAAATTCGGCGGCCACTCTCGCCACCGCTTGGACAAAGAAGGCCTGAGGCACCGTCGAAGTAAAGGCTCGCACTCCCCACAAAGCCGACTGCGACCAGGCCCCAGCCCGCAAAACCCGCCGCTTGCCTCTCTTATCCACCACCCGCCCCAGCCAAAGCATCACCAAAATCGAAACCAAAACCAGGCCCGAGGTCAGGGCTCCCAAACTGGCAAAACTTCCGACCAACCCAAAGAAAAATATCGGCCAGACCAGCGCGCCACCGACATTCTCCGCCCCGGCCCCAAGAAAGGCAATCAAATCTTTGCGAAAACCTTTGCTAAAAAAATCACGAACCATCATTTTCAGCGGCGGGACAAAGTGACGCTCGTGATGGCGCATCGAAAAGATCGGAAAAGTGGAAGCAATGACCAAAAACAAAACTACAACCAATAAAGTTTCAAAGCCAACAAGAGCGATGACCAAACCCCCCACCAGAGGCCCCGCCGCCGCGGCCGCTTTGTCCAAAACCCCGACCTTTGAAATTTTTTTACTAAACGACTGCACCTTCTCCCCCTTCGCCAAGGCTTCGGGGGACGTTCCGCCGTCTTCGACAAAAATCAGATGATAAGGAATCCAATAGAAAGGAATCAAGGCCCCCGCCATAACCGCCGCCGGCAAAAGCAGGAGGGGTTGGTTTTCAGCAAAAAGCAGTAAAAGGAGGTTGGCGGCACGGAGGATATTAGACAAAAGCATACTTTTTCTGAAGCCGCCCTTGACTTCGGCGATGAAATAACTGGCGGGAATGTTGACCAAAAGGAGGGTCAGACGGTGGACAATATAGTAGCCGATGACACCTAACAACACACCCGTCGGGTGTGTTAAGATTGTCGCTGCGGGCCCTTGGCCCGCCTGTTCCAAAACATGATAAACATACAAAGGGGTAAATATCCCGAGCAGGGAAAGAGCGAAAGTACGAATAGTTGAGGCAAGATAAACGGCAGACAGTCCCACGGGCAAAAATCCTAAATTCTAATATCTAAGTTCCAAACAAATCATAAATTCAAAATTCTAAACTCGAAATGTTTAGGATTTAGTGCTTAGAATTTATTTGGAGCTTCGAATTTCGGATTTAGAATTTTACCTTTTACAGCCGTATTCCCCGATTAACGGTACAAATCTGTACCCTCCAAAATTTTCTCTTTCGACGCCGTCTTCGGTTTTGGTCAAGCGAATCATCTCCTGGTGCCAATCGCCACCGACGGGCATCACCAACCGCCCACCGATTTTAAGCTGGTCAATCAAAGGCGCGGGAATTTCCGGCGCGGCGGCGGTGACGATGATAGCGTCAAACGGCGCTTCCTCTGGCAGGCCTTTCGTTCCGTCACCGACGATAATTTCAACATTAAGATTCTTAAGTTCCTTAAGAATCTTACGAGCCCCAAGAGCCAAGTTTTGAAACCTTTCTACCGTAAAGACCTGCCCCTCTTTGCAAATTTCCGCCAAGACTGCCGCCTGATAACCCGAACCGGTGCCAATCTCTAGGACTTTGTCCGACGGCTTAAGCTCCAACAACTGAGTCATCATCGCCACGGTGAAGGGTTGAGAAATAGTTTGCCCCTCGCCAATAGCGAGGGGTGCATCAATGTAGGCCAGCCCACGGTGCTCGGGGTCAATAAACTCCTCTCGCGGCACCTTGCGGAGCGCCTCCAGAACCGCGGGGTCAGAAACACCCCGCGGGACAAGTTGTTCCTCGACCATCCTCCTGCGCTCCAAATTAAAATCCATAGAATCCAGGCACTAGCGATCAGGCACCAGGCACTAAAAAGAGGCGTTGACTCTAGTCACTATTGCCTAATGCCTATTGACTAACTTTCTCAACTTGCTTTCTGGCCAAATCCCCGATGACTGGCAATTCATACTCCTCGTTGTTAAAAGCCTTGTACATCAAAAAGAGCCAAAGCACCAAACTAACCATCGACAAAAGTGTGCCGGCCATCCAACCCAAAACAGGAATAAAGCCCAAAACAATGTTCAGGACAAATATTCCCCCAAAAGTGAGGGCCGACTGCATGGCGTGGAAGCGGACGAACTTGTTGTCTTTTTCAATCAGCAGAAAAAGAATCCCGGTGATTGGACCCAGAAAGTAGGCCAACGCTCCGGCAATGTTTGACTGCAAACCCGATGATTTCGTTGGCACCTCCGCCTGCGTATTATTTTCTCCGTTCATTCTTTATCACCCCCAATCAAAACCTCACCCAAACTCTACCAACAAACTTTTAACTAGTCAAATCGGTGGCCGTTTTGATGATTACTGACTGTTAATCGTTAAAAGAAAACCTCACCATTTTACTAGCGATCGTTAACAATTTGATGAGGTGTTTTACTTAATTTTTGAACGATCGTTGTAAATTCCGTTAGATTTCCGCCCCACCGTTAAAGCCACACCCACCGCCACAACTTTTCTAGAGTTTTTTGAACCGCTCGGTGGCCTTCTCCCCCACCCAATCCTTAGGCAACAACTCCTTCGGTAAGCAGGGATCGGCCTTAAGAATTTGCAAAAACTCTTCCTTCAACTCAGTTCGCCCGGCTCGAGATTTTGAAACCTTTTTTACTCTCTCCAACCAATCCTCGTAAGCCAAGCCCAACTCGTCAAGGGGCCAAATTTGCCTAGCCAAAAGACGATCGTCGCCGGCAAAAAGCCGCCTGGCCTCTAAAACATAAACCTCGGGTGCCAGTTGATTACTCTCCAAAAATTCCCGCAAGGGTTTAGCCACATCGTGGGGCGTCATCCACAAACTTCTCTGCAACATCCCAAACCCCAGCTCCTCTAGCTTCCAGCGTAGCGCATTACGAACATCCCTCCTCTTCTCCTCAATATCATAGGCCACCATCCGCCAAAGCCCGTCCCACTCAACATTCTGCCAACGAAAAACGGGAAATTCCCGCCTCAAATACTCCTTACCGGCCGCCGTAATCTGCAAATAAACCTGTCCTTCCCTACTAACCTTCTCAATGTTCCCCACCCTAACACCCTCCGAGACCAGATTGTACAACGAGTGCTTACTACATTCAAAAATCGGGGCGGCCTTGTAATGGTGGGGATTATAGACGAAATCCAAAGACAGTTCCGCATCGTCGACAAGACCTGAAACAAGAAATAAAAACTTCTCCTTTAGGGTCAGTTTGGTAAAAATCAAATCCTCCGCCTTAAGCGGCTTCCCAAACTCCTGCTGTTTTTTGAGGTGAATCTTTCCGACCATTTTAATTGCCCCCAACTACCTCACTTCTATTCCTCGCCTCCAAAATTTTACCTTCTTTTTTAACGATCGTCAAGAATCTGATGAAGTGTTTTACTTAATTTCCTTACGATCGTTGAGATTTTCGGTAAACAGCAGAGGCTTAAATCTAGTTTATGAATTGATCCGCAAATCCTCGCACGGATCGCGGCGAAGAAGTAATCTTTGAAGCCAATACTTAGCAATTTGCCAATTAAATACCCACTGCCACTTAGTAATCCCCCGACTTGCCAAGAAGGAATTGTCCTTACTCCTCGCTAACTTGTGCTCGTGAATAGTCTTGGCCTTAGGATTACAAACGATATCGTACCCAATAAGGTGAAGAAACCAGGCGTACTCCGCATCTTCTCCGGCCAGCAATTTTTCGTTAAAAGGCCTTTTTTGCCAAATATTTTTTCTGACGGCACAGCAGCCACCGGCAAAATTAAACGCCTTTTCCCTTGCTTTGTCGTCTCCAAATTCAATTCCAAACAAGTTAATCCCCATTAGAAAAGTTGGCCTAACAGAATATTTGGTTAGCTTCTGAGGAAATCTCTCTGCGGGCCAAAAGTCTGGGTATCCATAACCCTCCCTTCCTGTAATTGTGTATATCCCGTAAGTCCCGCCGACTCCGGGATCCTCAAAAGGTCTAATCATTTCGTTGAGCCAGCCCTCACCTATTGGAATAACATCGCCAGAGAGACGCACCAAAAATTTCCCCTCGGCCTTTTCCGCCCCAGTATTAAAAGCCTTGGCGAAATTAAAAGTTTCCGGTCGAATTTTTACCAATTTAACTGGAAGCGATTCCAGGTACCCTCTTGCCCCGTCGGTTGAGCCGGAGTCAACAACTATGATTTCGCAGCCCCCTTCAAAATCTTGACTAAGCAGAACCGGCAATGACCTCTGGAGAAGATTTTTTTGGTCTTTGGTGATGATTATGATCGAGGCTTTCATTTTTGGGCCTTGAACATCTCCTTGATCTCCTTGACCGTCGTTGCCTGTTGGGGGTCCTTGTCTCCACGGTATGAGATCAAACGGGGAAAGCGTAAAGCATAACCGGCCGTGTGCAAGGGGGACTTGCTGATTTCGTCATATTGAATTTCAACGACTATTCCCGGTCTGGCCCAAACATCGGGGGTTAATTCTTTAGGAACCTCAACGTTCTTCGGCGAACCCTCAACTTTCAACTTCTCACTTTTCCCTTTCATCTCGACCCACTGTTCATCGGTCAACCCCGTTCCAATCTTTGACAAAGTTTTAAACCCGTCCTCTGGCAGATCGTAAACCCCCACCAGAAAGGCCCCAATTCCAAAATCAGCCCTTTTACCCTCCCCAAAGTAATAGCCCAAGACGACAGCGTCAATGGTGTCCTTCTCGGGTTTGTATTTAATCCAAGAAAATCCCCTCCCCCCGGCCTCATACGCCGCTCGCAAATCTTTAACAACCAAACCCTCCGCCCCCCTCTCCACTTCCTCTTTTAAAAACCTTTGCAGACCCGTCGGGTCTGTAAACACTTTTTGCGGCGTCAACTTTATTTTGTTTTCACTGTCTTTACTATCTTTACTGACAATCGTCTCCTCCAAAATACCCCTTCTCTCCGCAAACGGGAGATTTAAAAGATCCTTCCCATCTTTATGCAAAATGTCAAAAACAAAATATTTGACCGGGATTTTGGCCGCCTTTTCTTTGATCCCATATTTTCTCTTACGCTGGATCGTTTTTTGGAAGGGAATAAATTTACTCGTTTCCGGATCAACTCCGACCACCTCTCCGTCCAAAACTACCTGATCAGCCTTTATTGCGGTACTAGCCGCACTAATTAATTCTGGAAACATTGCCGAAACCTCCTCCAAATTCCGAGTAAACATCTTAATCAGTTTCTGTCTTTTATCAAGGTGCAGCTGGATCCTTTCCCCATCGAACTTTGGCTCGGCGACCAGTTTTCCTCCTTGTTTTTCCAACATCTCCTCCGGACCCCCCACCCGCTGGCAACGAGCCGGTAAAACCGGGGCCCCTACCTCCATTTTTACCCCCTCCAAACCTTTTATACCCTTCTCCTTAATGCGGTCGGCAATCTCCCCAATATCCGGGAAAACGTGGAAAGCGGACTCAATTTTTTTCTTCAAACTCTTATCTCCCGTTTCCATCCAGGACAGGGCCTCAATCAAGGTTTTATCGGAAAACCCCAGCCGCATATTACCAAGCGGAATTCTGACGATATATTTAGCTGATAACGGGCTGGAAAACTGTAAAAGCTCGACCAGCCAAACAATTTTCCCTTCAACCGACCCCGTCCCCCCTCTCCGGGCAATCTCGTA
>Ga0209121_10004725_pt1 | contig 12593 bp, 13 predicted proteins | sample Cruoilmetagenom3_FD_187292 | JGI IMG/M metagenome (GOLD analysis project Ga0209121, IMG submission 187292) | Oil polluted marine microbial communities from Coal Oil Point, Santa Barbara, California, USA - Sample 3 (SPAdes) (version 2) | ecosystem: Environmental > Aquatic > Marine > Oil seeps ... | reverse complement strand
AGGAAGACTACAAGCAGATGAATTTGTTAGAGTTCAAATAGCTGATGACCGGCGCGAACATGCCCCGCTGCTTGCAGCGGGGTGCGCTGTTTGACTTGGCGGCCTTCATCGGGTCAATATTCACAACCTCGAACATACCCACCTGGTACGCCGCCCTGGAGAAGCCTTTATTCGCACCGCCCAACTGGGTCTTCGCCCCGGTCTGGACCGCCATATTCACTCTGATGGGGATATCGGCCTATCTGGTCTGGCGGGAGAGTCCGACAGATCCGAGGGTCAAAGCCGCATTGGCGGTCTTCGTCCTCCAGCTCGCTGGCAACGTATCCTGGTCGGCGGCCTTCTTCGGCCTTCGCTCTCCTCTGGCGGGCCTTCTGATGATCGTCGTCCTCTGGGCTTTGATCGCCCTGAACATCCAGAAGTTCAGGCAGATTTCAAGGACTGCTGGAGCGCTCCTTTTGCCCTACATCTTATGGGTGAGCTTCGCTGCGGTTCTGAACTTTGCGATCTGGAGGCTCAACCTCTGACCCTGCGAGGCGAGAGGTGTCTTGATTCGAGCCGCTGGATCGTGATCGCGTGTCCAAAATTCTTTCACCAAAAACATTTTAATGTTAGAGCTCTTCATGGTATTTGGTGATCTAAATGGCCGAAGAGAAGAAAAATCTGGGCGAGATGATAAACACCTTCGACATGGCCGCTGGCGAGGCTCTGGGAAAAAGGGAGAGCCACACCCCTAAAATCGAGGCACCGAAGGCCGTCAAGGCCGACGAGACTTTCGAGGTCAGGATCTCGGTCCAGAACCACCCCAACAAGATGGAGCACTCCATAAGGTGGATCGAGGTCTACTTCCGCGAGGATGGAAGGCCCTTCAACCCAATCATGCTGGCTAGGATCGATTTCACCCCAACTTATTCGGAGCCTGAGGCAAAGCTAAAGGTAAAGCTTTCCAAGTCCGGATCGATACTCGCCATGGAATACTGCAACGTCCACGGTCTCTGGTCTGCAAAAGAAGTGATAAAGGTGGAGTAATCACTCCACGCAACCTTTTTGTTTATCAGGCTGAACTCACGATCAGCAACCCGAATAATATGTTCAGGGCATTCAGCAAAAGGGCAGTTCTGCCGAAGAGTCTGTGAATCCTTCTGATATGGGCACTCCTTTTCTTATTCACTTTTAGCTGGAAGATCCCCAAGGTCGGCGTGATGATGAGCAGAAGGATCACGAAAAATCCGAGATATGCGTGAGGCACCTTTAAGTGCCCCTGGGAGGCTGCAGAAACCATGTATGCGGCCATCGTCATCCCTGAGATGGCGAAAGCTGTTCCCGATATTCCGAGGATCTTGTGCTTTTTAAGCCATCCCTTATCCTTTCTCCGGGCGACTGTCATTCCCCATACCAAAAGCGAAAATCCCAAAACCACAAGGAATGCGTGATAGGGCCATAACTTCATGATTTCAGCGGGAAGCTCCCGAGATGGCTCTGCGGCAGCGGCACCAACGGGGGCGGCAGCGATAGTGAAGATCGAAAGGTATAAGGCCCGATGGAGGGCGATAATCAGCTTCTTTAGATGGCAGTTTTCAGCTCCAATGTCGACGTCGTCGGTCATAACTTCAGTACCTCATGCCGGATTGACTCAGATGAAAACTGATCGAAAATTCGAGTCCATGGGGGTCATAAAAAAATAAATGTGCTGTTCCCCAGCTTCAGTCCAGTTTCTTGTGGCAGAGCCACCAGTCGAAACACTTGTACTTCGAAATCCTTTCTTTTGCAGCCTTCTCGTCGGTGGGGGGAGGTATTATGACTTCGTCGCCCAAAAGGTCATTATTCGGCCAGTTGGCGGGCATAGCCACGTTGTTTTCGTCCGAGATCTGAAGGGCCTTGACAGCTCTCAGGATCTCCGCCATGTTGCGTCCGATCTCCTGAGGATAGTAGAGCATCAGCCTAATGGCGCCTTTCGGGTCCACAACGAATACTGCCCTGACGGTGTTTGTCGCTTTTCCCGGGTGGATCATGCCGAGCTTTGAGGCCACGGCCCCGTTGTCTGCTATGATCGGAAACCCAATCTCGACGTTCATATTCTCCTTGATCCACTCGGTCCACTTCATGTGAGAGAAGACCTGGTCTATCGATAAACCGATGAGCGCGCAGTCGAGCTTCTCAAAGTCTCCTCGCATCTTCTCGAAGGCGATGAACTCGGTGGTGCATACCGGCGTGAAATCTGCGGGATGGCTAAAGAGGACAAACCACTTTCCTGAAAAGTCGTTCGGGATCTTCATTCTCCCGTGGGTGGTCTGAACCTCCATTTCCGGGACCTTCTCCCCCAGGAGGGGGATCCCCTGTCTTGCTTCCAACTCCATGATTTTTTGCCTCCTATTTCAAGTTCCACTTTCATCTTATTAAATTTTATCAGCGATAAGAATTAAATCGCCGAATCCCTTTATTTTAACGTGTAAAAAAAGAACGTGGGCGAAGATTAGCGCTCGGCCACCGGCAACGAGACGCATCTTCCGCCACGACGTACGATATGACCAGAGACAAGAATGCAGAGAAGCTAACGCTCCGCCTCCGCCTCTACCTCCATGATCAGACTTTCTCCGCCACTGACGTAAGTCACGTAATGAATGACTATACAGATGCCCCAGCCGATGGGTGGATACCAGGGCTGCCAAATGGGCAGATTGGGGTTGGCGGGCATTACTATCATGTAGTTTATCACCAGCCATATGATGTTGACCACCAGGTAGATCACGAGGTGCGTCGTGAACAGCTTCTTCATGCGCGCCTGAAGAGCCGTTCTAAATGCCTTTTTGTACGCTTCGTCGACCATATTTTTCCTCACCTCCAGAACAAAGACTCCTTCTATATGTCTTTTTGTCAATATATAAAGGTTTCGAGAGTTATATGATTAATTTAGTGCATACATATTTATCATTTTTGGATTAAATCTGCCGTTTGCATACAATTATTCTCTTTTGTCCAGTATCTAAAGATCCAATATTACCAATTTGTTTGCAGAATCGACTTCGCTAAATCTTAATTTCGAAAGGATTGTAGATATAAGATTTATCGAGAATCCATCTCCAAGAAGCCCAAAAAAACTGATTCCGTCGCCATTGAGAAGTTTTCATCAATATCCAAATGGTTTGCATCAGCTACATATCGCCATATGACGATATATTTATATGTTTTTAACTCCTATGGATCATCACCATGAGCCGATCGGTCACAGACTGGCGGGCCAAGATCCTCGGCGCTCTCTCAGACCCCACGAGGCTTGAGATCGTGGAGTTTTTGGACAAGGAGGAGAGGTGCGTCTGCGAGATCGTACCCACCTTTGAAAGAGCCCAGTCAACGATCTCCAAGCATCTGAATCTGCTCTTCGAGGCCGGGATTGTGGAGCGAAGGACCGAGGGAAAGCGGACCCTTTACAGGGTGAGAAACCCCAGAGTATTTGACCTCTTGAGGGAAGTTGACGCCATGGCCCTCGACCAGATATCAGAGCTTAAAAAGGCCGAGGAGATGTTGGAGGCCTCAATTAGATGACGATCATTAGTTCCGAGATGATACTGCCGCCCTTGCAGATGGGTCTTGAGACCCTGATGGAGTACCTTTCGGTCCACGTTTTGACCTGCCTGATCCCGGCCTTCTTCATAGCCGGGGCGATAGTGGCCCTGCTCCAGAAGGACGTGGTCCTAAAGTACTTCGGGGCGGACGCCAAAAAGTGGCTCTGCTACAGCGTTGCTGCGACATCGGGGACGGTTCTTGCAGTCTGCAGCTGCACCATCCTCCCGATGTTCGCTGGGATACATCGGAGAGGGGCGGGGATTGGCCCTGCCACAGCCTTTCTCTTCTCGGGCCCTGCGATCAACCTTCTGGCCGTCGTCCTAACGGCGCGGGTCCTGGGCCTAGACCTCGGAATCGCCAGGATCGTGGCCGCAGTCTCTATGGCCGTCGTCATCGGCCTTGTTATGGCCGCCATCTTCGAGCGGAAAAGGGTGCCAGAGGACGAGGGAGGTTCCGATGGTCCTGCCTGTGCTCCTGCATCCGTCTCTTCCGACAAGGGAATGAGCAGGCCCTCTTACGTCACCCCTTTATTCATGGCCATCCTGGTCGGAATTCTCCTGGGAGCGACCTCTAAGATCGCATTGTTCCCAAAGGCGGTCCTGGTATCGATCCTTGTCCTGGCATCGGCCTGGTTGTTGATGAGGTACTTCGAGGACGTTGAGAAATCTGCCTTCTTCGGCGAGACCTGGTGGCTTGTGAAGAGGATATTTCCGCTACTCCTTGTGGGGACTTTCATAACCGGCGTTATCGGCTACTTTTTGCCAGTGGAGCTGATAAGGTCGATCTTCGGAAGAAGCGACTTTCTCGCCTGCTTCATCGCCTCGACCATAGGGGCTCTCCTCTATATGCCGACGCTTCTCGAGGTTCCAATCGTGGGGACGCTCTTTGGCTACTCATCCGGAGTGATGGCGTCGGGTCCAGCTCTTGCACTTCTGCTCGCCGGACCCTCAATGAGTCTACCGAACATGATCGTGATCTGGAGGGTGATAGGAGCGAGGAAGGCCGGGGTCTACATATCATTGGTGGTGTTGCTCTCGACCCTGGCAGGGATGATTTACGGGGCGATCGTCTGAAATAACCGGCAGGCAAAGTCTGAAAAGCGAAAAGGAAGAAGATATAAAGATGAGGATGAGGAGATCGAGATTATGAAGATAGAGGTTCTGGGAACCGGGTGTGCAAAGTGCAAGTCTCTCGCCAAGAATGTCGAGAAGGCTGTGGCGGAGTCGGGCGTTGAGGCAGAGGTCGTGAAGGTGGAGAGCCTTCAGGAGATCATGAACCGTGGCGTCATGATGACCCCTGCCCTCTTCATCGACGGAGAGGCGATAGTCGTGGGAAGGGCCCCCTCCGTGGCGGAGATAAAGGCGCTATTGAAGAAGTGAGAGTTGAACGGTTGGTTTAAAGCCCGAAGGACGATATTACAGTCCATTTCTGCTTTCTTTTTAAGCTTCATTCCGACTGTTTAGCCAAGCCATCCTTTTTTCCGAATACTCGATGGGCGCAGAATCTAAATGATGACACAACGGTAGACGGCGCCAATTCGCATCGCACCAGATATGGTATCCGTTGGAAAAATCTACATTCAGTCAATTTTGGCAGGGATCATCTTTTTCATTTGGGGGCGGGAATTGAGCATACTTCTCCTTTTCAGCCTTTTTGGAATATTCTTCTACAGGGGTCACTCCAAGAGACAAAAAAAGCCGAGAAGCTGCCTGATGGATAGCATTTATCACCTTTAAGCGGAAACCGAAGCGCCGTGTATCTGGATTATTTCCCCTACGAGTCTCTGAGGCCTTACCAGGACGCCATGCTGGATGACGTTTACGGGACCGTGAGAGACGGGGATCACGCGGTGCTGATGATCGACGCTCCCACCGGCAGCGGCAAGACCAGCTGCATCTCTGCGGCTCTAGCGGCAGCTCCCGGCAAGATCGCAGTGGCAGTGAGGACGGTCAGCCAGATAGACATATACCTGGACGAGATCGAGAAGATATGGTCCAAAACCAGGCACCGACCCACCATAACCTACATGGTTGGCAAACAGAAGATGTGCCCCATCGCCGATGAGTTCTCCGGAGAGAGCGTCTATTCCGGCTGCGCAAGGCTCAGAGAGTTGACGAAGAGGAGGATGATCACACGGCTTGGAGAAGTCGGGGGCAAGTTTTACGACCCTTCCAATGACATGAACACGCCCCAGAGCGTTCCCGGGTACAGGACCTTCTGCCCTTACTACATGATGAGCAGAGAGGTCTTCGAGCTCGCCGGAAAGCCTCACTTCAGACATTCCGGATCGATCCTGGACCTGGTCGATGACCTCAGGACCGGTATCAGGTCTCCTGGCCGGTTTCTCAAAGAGTGCAAAGAGATCTGCCCTTACGAGGTGATGAGCCTCTCTGCTAAAGGGAGCGACTTAGTTATCCTCAACTACTCTCACCTTTTCAGCCCCGAGTTCCAGGAGATAATCTTCGATTGGCTGGAGATGGACCGGGAATCTTTGACCCTTTTCGTCGACGAGGCTCACAACCTGGGCGATGCCGTCAGGGCTCTCAATACCAGGGTCCTTTCTCAGAGGATGATCGACCTTGCCGAGAAAGAGGTGGAGAAGTACCAGCAATCGATGGGCCAGTCGAGGCTTGAGGAGTCCTCTCTGGATGCTTCCTCTCGGTTGAAGGGCGTCGAGGTGATCAAGACTCTTTTGCCGAGGCTTCGAAAGTACATCCAGAGCCGCCAATCCCGGATGCAGGAGGGCGAAGAGCTTCTGGACGCAGACCTTTTCCGCGAGTTCCTGTACCGAGGGTTTGACGATGTGGAGGAGGCTCTCTCGGCTGCGACAGAAGTTGCGGTGATGGTGGCGGAATTGGAACTGGCGGAGGGAGATCGCGAAAATCTGCAGGGGGACATCGAGCCGAGCCTGGCCCAGGTTCTTTTGTTCCTGAACGATGCGGAGCTTGCCGAAAGAGATCTCTCTTACCAGAGGAAGATCACCGTCACCGGAATCGGCGACAAAAAGAGGGCGTGGCTCGAAGTGAACAACATCGATCCCGCTCCTTTGGTGAGACGGGTGGTGGACAACATCAGCGCGACGGTGATGCTCAGCGGCACCCTCTCGCCTCTGGAAGCCTATGAGCTTTACTTTTTGGGAGAAAAGGATCGGGCGAAGAAGATCAGCCTACCAAATCCTTTCCCCTCAGAGAACCGGCTTCTCATGGTCGCCAAGACCGCCACAACTCAGCTCGAAAAAAGAGATGAGGCCCAGAACAGAAGGGAGATCACAGGGCACGTCGAGGCGATCATCGAGGAGGTGCCTGGAAACGTCGCCGTATTCTTCACCTCATACTCGATGATGAACCAGTACGAGAAGACCTGCAAGGCCGTGGCCAGGAAGGCCGGAAAGATGCTCTATTCCGAGCCGAGAAACGCTGAGGACGTCCCCGCGATTCTGGACGACTTTTTCAAGGCAGGAAAAAGAAGCGGTGCCGTGCTTCTGGGCGTATCTGGCGGGAAGCTCGCCGAGGGGATCGATTACAAGGGCGAGGCTCTGAACGGCGTTGCCGTCGTCGGCCTGCCTCTCGGATTCTACAACGAGATCCAAAGGGAGGTCAACCAGTACTACGTCAAGAAGTACGGCCAGAAGAACGGGATGCTGATCGCCTACACTCTGCCCGCGATAAACAGAGGTCTCCAGGCGGCGGGAAGGGTGATCAGGGACGCCTCAGAGCGGGGCGTGATCATCTTTTGCGACCGGCGGTTCAGAGAGGGGGGCCGGGGCGGCGTAGTCTCGTTCCTTCCGAAATGGATCCAGGATGGTCTGATCGTTACCGACGCCAAAAAGAGCAGAGAGATCATCAGGGCCAGAGTGGCTGAGTGGGATAGAAAGCAGAGCTGATAAGACGGTGTTCAGCTCTGAAGGGCCGCTTTTTGTCCGTCTTTTCGCACTTTCAGATTTTAGATTTCACCTTTCCGTCTTTCGGCCTTTCATCGCTTCTACGTTCTTTTTCTTATCGGGATCTCTCCGGCTTTCTGGTCCGTCCTCCCTCGATCTCTTCGGTCTCCACCAGCTTCAAGGGAACCGCACCCAGGGCTTTCCCGACCATCGCCTTTGCTATCCGGAAGGCGTGCTCCTCGTTCTCTGCGTCGAAGACCTTGATCTCGAAGAGGAGGCCCACGATTGCAGTTCCTGCCACCATGAAGACTCCGTCCAGGGACTCGCCGCAACTCGGGCAGATCGTCTGGCCCATCTCCACCTCGACGAAGTCGAGCTTTTTGCTGTTCAGCCTCTTGCCAGCTTCCGATATCGCGACACCGATGGCGTCGTCTACGGATTTGACGTCCCTGACGAGCCAGGCGCCCTCCAGAAGGACCTTGAAGTTAGTCATATCATCACAGGTTTGGGGGCCGTGGGATATGTATGTTTTCTATAAGATTCCAATGAAATTTCGATGGGATCCCGGTTCCCGTCCATCCTCTCACCTTCAAGGCAGCTCGAACTCTGCGATCACCGGAGCGTGGTCCGATTCGGGGAACTTCTTGTCCGTCGAAAAGGCGATCGACTCGTCGTGCAGAAGCTCGTTGTGGATCTCGGCGCCGGTGTAGAGGGCGAGCATGCCCCTTGAGACGAGGAGATGGTCGAGCATTCTGCCTTTGCCAAGGTAGAGGTACGAGTAGCGGGATGTTTCGGGGACGGTAAGCTCGCAGGGCACCATGGCCCGACCCCCCAGATCTTCGTTTCCAGTGTTCTCGACATCGCCACGCATCGCCTCGATCGGGACCTCGGTGAGATTCGAGTTGAAGTCGCCGCAGGCGACGATCAGGGCGTTCTCGTCTTCATCGAAGAGCTGATCGATCAGGATCCGGGTTTCGAGAGCCTGGCCGACCCTCTTCATCGCTGATATGAAAAAGCCCTCCGCCCAGCCTGAGGCCGTCTTCCAGCTGTATCCGTCCACCTGACCCTCGACGTAAGAGGGCCTCCTGGACTTGAGGTGGAGGTTGATGACATCGAGAGTCTCGCCCTCCACCTTCACCCTCGCGTGAAGTATCGGACGTTCCCAGGTCACACGTTCTGCTTCTTCTTCTCCTTCCCCTTCATCTATCTTCTCCATAACCTTCCGATAGAGGGGTGCCGGCGCGTATTCGTGCTTGTACTGGCGGTGCGAGACGATCTCGTACCGGCTCAGTATGACGAGATTTCTCTCGTCGTAGACCTGCTTTCCGTCCTTGGTCTTGGTCGATACCATCGAGTAGTCGGCGTAGGGCGTGTCCTTGATCAGCCGGTTCAGGGCCAGCAGGCGTCGAGGTTTGCCCTTCTCCTCCTGGCCGTTTACCTCTTGCAGGCAGAGGATGTCGGCCTTGAGCCTCAAAAGCTGGGGCCTCATAACAGAGATCCTCTTAGCGAGCGTCGGCTTGTCGCCAGGTTTGTCGTCGAGGTTTTCCAGGTTGAAGGTTGCTATGCGCAGCTTGTTCAAAATTCTGCCTCCTTTTCGATTTGGGGTGGTTAGGTTGTACTGGATTAACTAACTTATCTTCGAAGAAAGTAAGAGAGGGTTCGGGATGCTTCGGCTTCCGAAGGCGATGGGATTGCATTGAGATCGACCCGCTTCAGGACCACAGCCTCAATCGTCCGTACTTTCTTTTAAATTGAATATCCTGCAACTTGTTACAGGGTGCGGTGTTTGACTCGCCGCGCTCAGCGACACCGGCGCTAGCCCAGGAGCGCTGGATGATGGCGGCCGAGTGAGTGGTGCGCCACGGGAGATGGCTACCTTGTCCGGGGACGGTGCTGCCATGGGGAAGGTATGAAATTAAAGGTACGCAGTGCAGTTTTGATCTTAAGTAGAGATATCATCCAGATCAAAAACAATCATCCCACCATCCCTTAATTCGCTTTTGTTTTCTATTTTTTTCGCAACAACTACGAAATATTCCTGCCGTTTTTCATTGTTCCAGCGCACACATTTTGATTTCTCTTTTAGATCGTCAGATATCCGTCTTGTATTATCGGCTGTCAGATTCTGCCATTTACATTCAACAAACATGATCTCTTTTGAGTCCTCATTTAATGCAACAATATCGATTTCATATGTATTCACCCCTTTTTGCTTTCCAGGAATCTTACCCCATTGCCTCCCGATTCTTTCAAAAGCAAAGGGTAATTCGCCAGCAATGTTCAGATCTATGAGGTACTGTTTCGCGATATCTTCAAAAATATGACCGAGATACTGGTCGTATGTGGTGTCTATTCGCAAAATTGCTGCATCCCTGTTTATTTCGAGGATGGACCTTGCTGGATACACATATGTATACCAGAATTTCATGAAATTGTCTGCCAGGGCATAGATGGAGCCAGTCTTTATGTCTCGTGGTTTTTTAAGAACTACAGCCCATTCTTTGGTTACAAATCCAAGATTTATGAGAACACGCAAATACTTCGGGAGATTCTGGACCGGTATGCCGGTTTCGTTTGAGATTTCAGATACCCGGTTCTTGCCCTTTGAGGTTGCTTCAAGGATCAGCTCGTAGTTGGTCGGGGTCCTCAGTTCTTCCTTCAACAGAAAAGCGGCTTCATCATAAAGAAAAGTCGCTCTTTGCAGTATGTTCTCGTTCACATTATCGATAAACGAGAGGTTTTGATCAAATTTGTTAAGGTATGCAGGTACACCCCCAAGACAGCCATAGATCCGCACAATCTCTTCTGCACTTTTTTGCGGGAAGAACTGGGCGACATGGGCGAACTTCAAAGGTTCCACCTTGATCTGCCCGGTTCGTCTGCCATACAAAGGAGATTTGTATCCCAGAACCTCGTTTTCCATCATCCCTATGCTTGAACCAAGAAGAATCACCATGACATTGGCATCTTTAAGATGCAGGTCCCATGCCGCCTGAAATGAGGACATCGCCGCATCGCTGCCCTCGATTAAGTATGGAACCTCATCTATAATAATAACTGGCTTGCCTTTTATTTGCTGGGCAATGAATTTGAGGGCGGCATCCCATTTGGTGATCTTTGGCTGGTATATGCCGAGCTGCTCAGATGCCTTTTCCAGAAAGTCTTCTACCTGCTGCTCAAGGTTGAATTTCTGGGATAGATAGTAGACCGATGGTTTTTTTGCTCTGAATTTAAGGGCAAGTTCAGTTTTACCAACACGCCGCCGTCCATAGATTATTACAAGCGATGATGAATCCTTTACATATTCGGATTCGAGGAAGGCGAGTTCTTCGCCCCTGTTGATGAATAGGCTCATGATCCTAAGTATTGCAAGCCTATTAATTTAAGTGTTTCTGTCCCTCGACGTTGGAGGGGTTTCGGGACTTGAGGTGGAGGTTGATGAAGTCGAGGGTCTCGTCCCCCACCTGAACCCTGGCGTGGAGGATCGGCCGCTCCCAGGTCACCAGCTTTGCTTCTTCTCCCCCCTCCCGATCCCGAACCCGTAGTGCGAGCCGTCACCTTCTGGTAGCGGGGCGCCGGGGCGTAGTCGTGCTTGTACTGCTGGTGCGAGACGATCTCGTAGCTGCTGAGGATGACGAGGTTTCTCTCGTCGTAGACCTGTTTTCCGTCCTCGGTCTTCGTGGACACCACAAAGTAGTCGGCGTAGGGGGTCCCCTCAACCAGCCGCTCCAGGGCCAGCAGGCGGCGGGGCTGGCCTTCCGTCTCCTGGCCGTTCACCTCCTGGAGGCAGAGGATGTCGGCCTTGAGCCGGAGGAGTTGGGGTCTCATCACCGAGATCCTCTCGGCGAGGGTCGGCTTTTTGCCGGGCTTGTCGTCGAGGTTTTCCAGGTTGAAGGTTGCTATGCGAAGGTTGTTCAAGACAATACCTACCTTACTATTTGGGATTTCGTCTAATAGCTCCTTTCTAAGGCCGAGTCCTTCCTCACCGCCTGATACTGAGAAATAGGCGCCATAGATCGCAAATTCTAATCCTTCTACGTTTTATGTGTTTCATAGTCAGAATGTTATCGGAGGGGGGATTGGACAACCGCAACCAATGTTGCAATCAGCAAAGGCCCGCTAACTGGCTTGAAATGCATACAAATGTTGGGTTTCATGCTTTAACCCAGTCTACGGGGTGAGTGATCGCACTTTATAGTAATTCTTCAGTAACATCATTCATCACATTTACTATTTTAGCAAGAAGATCAGCTATTCCTTCTGCACTTTCATCTGAAATACCATAACCTAAAGCTACCAAACCAGCCTGCAAATTCATCCAAGCGGTCTGAATATTCCCTTGATAAATTTCTAGTCCACTATGAATTCTTGGAATTTCATTCACGCCTAGCTCACCTGCTGAAGCATTAATAGCTCCTAATGCCGGAACCAAATTATCTATATCGTTATAATACATTTTGGCGTCCCATAAGGAATAGCCCACCTGATTATTCCAATTAGTGCCATTTCCTTTATTAACTGTGTCCATAAAAGTTGAAATTGTGTCCCAACTGATTTGATGGTCCAACTGAACTCCCTCTACATTAACCTGTTCACCCGTGCTACTCCTAATACTGATTATTCTATTTCCAGCAAACTGTGGGTTATATTTCATAAAAACTTCATTGCGTGTATGTGCACCAAAACTAAACATCTTTCTCTGGTGTTTCTCTTTGTTAAAAGGTATATTTTCTCCTCCTCTAGCCACATATACAGTCTCAGGAATTTCTTTAAAATTTCCACCTCCTTGAGGGGGGACCATTCTTTGGATAATCAATTTATTTGGCAACATCGGAGCTACGCCGCTATTTCTTATCATTTCGACATTCTTTTGGTTTGGATGATCTCCCACCGATGCTGATGGGATTTCCGTGGTAATGAGTTGCGATAATGGCCGCGGTAGTAAAGGCGATCGATGCACCACACCACTTTTCTGCTGCACCACATGCGTCAGCTCGTGCGCCAGCAGCCTCTGCCCCTCGGCGCTTCCGGGCCGATACTCTCCCTGCCTGAGGAAGATGTCCCGCCCTGTGGTGAAGGCCCGCGCCTGGAGCGATTGGTTCAGCCTGTCAGCTTCGCCGTCAGCGTGGACCCGGACGCCGCCGAAGTCGGC
>Ga0209121_10004723_pt1 | contig 12596 bp, 10 predicted proteins | sample Cruoilmetagenom3_FD_187292 | JGI IMG/M metagenome (GOLD analysis project Ga0209121, IMG submission 187292) | Oil polluted marine microbial communities from Coal Oil Point, Santa Barbara, California, USA - Sample 3 (SPAdes) (version 2) | ecosystem: Environmental > Aquatic > Marine > Oil seeps ... | reverse complement strand
GGGCCTGCTTGCCTGGAATCTGTTCAGTGAAATCGTCAGCCGCTGCCTGAACCTCTTTGTTGAACAAGGCAACCTGATGAAAAAAATGAGCTTTCCACGCATTGCCTTACCCACCATCGTCACGGGCTCCTGCATTCTCAACAATATCCTTCTATTTATTGCCATGCTTGGAATCTTTGCCCTACTGGGCCATCAATTCAGCGCAACCATGTTATGGCTTATACCGCTGACTTTAGTGGTTTTAATGCTGTCCTTAGGATTAGGGCTGATTCTTGGCATTATGAATGTGTTCGTCAGGGACATAGGCCAGGGTTTCCCAATCATATTGCAAGTGTGGTTCTGGTTTACCCCAATTGTCTACCCAGAAAGCATCATTCCAGAAAGCTATCGTGGCTTATTAATGTTAAATCCCATGCACCCAATCACCAGCGCTTACCACAAGGTCCTTGTCTATAATCAGTCGCCTGATTTAATCCATATCGTCTCTATTTTTGGTGTCGCTCTAGCACTGATGTTGGTCAGCCTTTTTCTGTTTCGTCGAGCCAGTGCCGAAATGGTGGATTTTCTATGAGCCTGCTTAAGGTTGATAATCTTGGCAAAGCCTTCCGTAGCTACCGGTCGGAATGGTTACGCTTTGCGCGCTGGCTTGGCTCACCCACCAAACCCAGTGAAGAACACTGGGTGCTCCGCCATATTAATTTTGCCATCGAGTCGGGCGAGGCCACTGGCATTATTGGCGAAAATGGTGCCGGAAAAAGCACCTTGCTTAAAATGATCACCGGCACCTTGCAGCCCACAGAAGGGCAGGTGCAAATCAATGGCCGAATCGCCGCTATTCTTGAACTGGGCATGGGCTTTAACCCCGAACTCACGGGCCGCCAGAACGTATTCCATGCCGCTGGCTTAATGGGCTTCAACCCACAACAAATTCAGGATGCAATGGCTGATATCGAAGCATTCGCGGAAATCGGTGAGTATTTCGATCAACCCGTACGCACCTACTCAAGCGGCATGCAAATGCGCGTCGCATTTGCAGTCGCCACCGCCTATCGGCCCGAAATACTTATCGTAGATGAAGCTCTCTCCGTCGGCGATAGTTATTTTCAGCATAAGAGCTTTAGCCGAATTCGAGAATTTCAAGAACAGGGCACGACCCTATTAATTGTCTCCCACGACCGCAATGCCATTCAAAGCCTGTGTGACCGCGCCATCCTGTTAGAAAATGGCGCGGTGATAAAAGACAGCAACCCAGAAGAAGTCTTTGATTTCTACAATGCCATTATTGCGGAAAAAGAAAACGCTACGGTTGAAATTAAAAAACTGGATAACGGCAAAGTACAGACCTCCTCTGGCACAGGCGAAGCAAGAATAGAGGAAATCGCCTTGTATAATAGTAAAGGCGAAGTGGCCGACTTTGTTGCTGTTGGCGAACAGGTAGAATTGCGGATAAAAGTGAAGGTTTATCAGGGTATAGAAACATTAGTTCTCGGGTACGGCATTAAAGATCGACTTGGGCAAGTGATGTATGGAACGAATACATGGCATACCGAACAATCTATTAATGCGCCTAAAGTGGGTGATGAATATTTTTTTAAAATTGTATTTCCTGCGAATTTTGGAGTAGGTGGGTATTCTGTAGTTATTGCTCTACATGATAGAGATACCCATATGACAGTGAATTATGATTGGCGAGATTTGGCCTTAGTTTTTAATGTAATTAATGTTAATAAAATTCAGTTTAATGGTTGCTGCTGGAATGAGCCAACTATTGAGGTTGAAGCATTATGAGCACAAATTTTTATAGGGCTTTTGAGGAGCGGTATTATGCGCCACGGAGTGTAATAATTGAATTACGTAGACAGTACTTACCTTTTGTTAAAGTATTATCAGATATTTACCCAAAAGGTAAAGCTTATGATGCCGGTTGCGGCCGTGGTGAGTGGCTAGAATTAATGCTTGAAGAGGGACTTGATCCTTATGGTGTGGATTTAGAGGATGGTATGCTGGCGGCATGCCATGAACTGAAATTAAGTGTAGGTAAAGGTGACGCTGTGGAGTTTATTGCTTCACTTGAAGATGAGAGCCAAATTATAGTGACTGCTTTTCATGTTGTTGAGCATATCTCTTTTTCAGCTTTACAAACTTTTATTAATGAAGCATTACGAGTTTTAAAGCCTGGGGGGTTGCTTATAATGGAAACTCCAAACCCTGAAAATATAAAAGTAGCAACAGAAAACTTTTATCTTGATCCGACCCATATAAAACCTATTCCATCAAAACTACTTTCTTTTCTACCTGAATTTTATGGCTATAAACGAACAGAAATAATTAGATTACAGGAAAATAAAGAACTGGCGAGACGAGAAAATATCAGCTTACTAGATGTCATTGATGGCACTAGTCCTGATTATGCAGTTATTGCTCAGAAAGAGGCCCATGAAGAAATATTAGAAAAATTTGATGATGCTTTTTCCAATTCCGACAATACTGGTTTGCCATTAACAGAGCTTGCAGCTAAATTTGAAAATAGATTGCAAGAAATAGAAACCAAAGCGGAGCAAGCTGAAACCAAAGCGAAGCAAGCTGAAGCCAAAGCCAAAGCGGAGCAAGCTGAAGCTAAAGCAGAACAAGCTGAAGCTAAAGCAGAACAAGCTGAAGCTAAAGCAGAACAAGCTGAAGCTAAAGCAGAACAAGCTGAAGCTGAAGCAGAACAAGCTGAAGCTGAAGCAGAACAAGCTGAAACCAGAGCCCACCAATATCACGCAGAACTTCAGTCTGTATATGCAAGCCGCTCATGGCGCCTTACTAAACCATTACGCGAACTAAAGCGATACCTGAAGTTGTTTTCACACTGGTTAAAAGAGTCAACAACCTGGTGCATCGATTTACCAAAGCATGCAACACGCAGGTGCATAGTTAAGCTCCTAGCTTACTCACTCAAACACCCTGAGTTGAGAGCGCGAGCCAGGATTTGGCTGCATAGCTATCCGAAGATTGAGGCAAAGCTACGACGATTAGCTGCCACAGGAAAGCACCCGCACGCTAATGTAACAAACACCAAGGCACAAGGTAGCCCCACCTCAATGCCAGCAGCGCCCCCAAAACTTGCTGGCCTAACACCTGATGCGCGCCGTATCTATGGCGAACTCAACACAGCTATCGCACAGCAAGAACAGGGGAACCGATAGTGCGTATTATCATCGACTTGCAAGGAGCGCAATCAACAGGCTCTCGCGATCGTGGAATTGGGCGGTACACTCTTTCACTTGCCAAAGCAATTGTACGCAATCGTGGGACGCATGAAATAATACTTGTTCTCAATGGCCTATTTCCCGAAACCATCGAACCTATTCGGGCCGATTTTGATGCCTTGTTATCTCAAGAGAATATCCGTGTTTGGTATGCACCTGGTCCCGTCAACAGCCTGGAAACTGACAACAATTGGCGTCGTAATTCTGCTGAGCTACTGCGCGAAGCTTTTATTGCAAGTCTAAAACCCGATATTACTTTAGTGACCAGCTTGTTTGAGGGGTTGGGTGATGACGCGGTGACGAGTGTCGGCTTATTAAATAGAAACACACCCACAGCCACTATACTCTACGACCTCATTCCTTTTATTCACCGGCATCCTTACTTGGAAAATCCGGTGGTTGAAGCCTGGTACGAAAATAAACTTGATCACTTGCGTCGCGCCAACCTTCACCTTGCCATCTCAGAGTCCTCGCGCCAGGAGGGGATACGCTATCTAGGCTTCCCCGAAGGTGCTTCAGTTAATATTTTGACTGCAGCTGACCCCCAATTCCAACCCCAGTCTATAGGCAAGAAACAGGAAGATGTAATTCGTGAGCGCTACAATTTACATCGGCCTTATGTGATGTATACCGGCGGTATTGATTACCGTAAAAATATTGAAGGGCTGATTCGTGCCTATGCGAGTTTGTCAAAATCACTTCGTTCCCGGCATCAGCTGGCGGTGGTCTGTTCGATTCAGCCACATGATAAAAATCAGCTTGAAAACCTGGCAAAGAAGTATCAGCTTAAAAAAGATGAGTTAGTGCTTACCGGCTTTATACCAGAAGATGATCTTTTGGGACTGTATGCTCTTTGCAAATTATTTGTATTTCCCTCTTGGCATGAGGGCTTCGGTCTGCCGGCTCTTGAAGCCATGTCCTGTGGACGAGCAGTAATTGGAGCCAACACCTCCAGCGTGCCTGAGGTAATCGGTCGAGAAGATGCGCTTTTCGACCCAAGAAGCGATGTGGCAATTGCTGCAAAGTTAAGGCAGGTACTGACCAACGATGCATTCAGGGCTGAACTCGAACAGCACGGACTTGAACAGGCGAAGGAGTTCTCATGGGATAAGAGTGCAGTGAAGGCAATTGAGGCTTTTGAAACCCTTCATGCTAAAAATAAATTGGTTAGAAAACCAATATTAAGCCGCAGACCAAAGATGGCCTTTGTATCACCGTTACCGCCTGAGCGAAGCGGTATAAGTGATTATAGTGCTGAACTACTACCTGAGCTTTCCAGGCATTACGATATTGATGTCATCCTAGAGCAGGATTTAGTATCAGATCCCTGGGTCAACGCCAACTGCCAGATTCGCAATGTGGAGTGGTTTAGATCACATGCCAACCTTTATGACCGGGTACTCTATCAATTTGGGAACTCCCATTTCCACCAACATATGTTTAGCTTGCTGGAAGATATACCAGGAATCATTGTGCTGCATGATTTTTTTCTTTCTGGTGTTGTTGTACACGCGGATGTTCACGGATTTACTCCAGGCGGTTGGGCGAGAGAGTTGTATCTTGCGCATGGCTACAATGCTGTGCGAGAGCGCTTCCATGCTACTGAAACTGCCGATGTGATTTGGAAATACCCGTGTAATCTTAGCGTTCTACAGGGTGCCCAGGGGGTCATTGTGCATTCTGAGAACTCTAGGCAGCTAGCAAAGCGGTGGTATGCCTCGAAAGAATCCGATTATTGGGCTGTTATTCCACATTTACGGCGTCCGGTCCTCGATCTTGATCGCGCTCAGGCACGAGATGCTTTAAAGATTTCTGCTGATGCTTTCGTGGTTTGTAGCTTCGGCCTACTTAATCCGCTAAAACTGAATCACTGCTTATTGGAAGCCTGGCTGGCTTCCGATTTGGCAAAAGATAAGCAGTGCGTACTGATTTTTGTCGGCGAAAACAACGAAGGAGAGTATGGCCAAGAATTACTTTCTACGATTCAGCGTAGCAGTCTGGGTAAGCGAATCCGCATTACGGGATGGGCGGACACGGAAACATTTCATCAGTATTTGGCTGCGGCCGATATTGGCGTACAGCTTCGGACGCTTTCACGCGGAGAGACATCGGGTACCGTGCTGGATTGTATGAATTACGGGCTGCCAACGATCGTTAATGCTAACGGCAGTATGGCAGATTTAGAGGATGATTCAGTATGGAAACTGGAAGATGAGTTTAGTGATGGGCACCTGCAAAATGCTTTAGAAACATTGTGGGCTGATAAGGGGCGGCGCATTAAACTTGGCGAGCGCGCACGAAATACAATATTAAATAATCATGCACCACGGACATGCTCAACTCAGTATTTTGAAACAATCGAGCGCTTCTATTATAAAGCAGCAACGAATGTACATGCATTAACGAGTGCAATATCAAAAATTGCATCAAACGCACCTAGTTCACGCGACCTTTTACAATTGGCTGCAACAATAGCCAAATCGATACCCACACCACTTTCTCCACGACAATTACTTATAGATATTTCGGGATTAGTGAATGGCAAAGAACAACATGTAGCAAGAAATATTTTGCAAGAATGGCTGAACAACCCTCCTGAAGGGCTGCGTATTGAGCCAGTCTATGCAACTGTAAATGAAGATTATCGGTATGCACGCAGTTTTACTGTGGATTTTCTGGACTGCCCAATCGATACCTTAATTGACGAACCTGTCGAATACCGGCCCGGCGATATATTTTTAGGGCTGGACCTTCATCACATTGTGCTGTCACAAAAACATTTTTATCAGCAGTTGCGTCGTCATGGAGTACAGGTGCAGTTCGTCGTCTATGATTTGTTATGTATTTTGTTATCTCAACATTTCCTTGAGGGCTTTGATGAAATGCATAACCAATGGCTTGAAGTCGTGGCCGAAAGTGATGGTGCCATCTGCATCTCCAAAGCTGTGGCTGATGAATTAGGCACTTGGCTTAAAGACTATGAACCAGAAAGGCTCCGTCCGTTCAATATATCCTGGTTTCATTTGGGAGCGGATGTTGAGAACTCCGTTCCTTCCCTCGGTATACCTGATGATGCCGATAAGGTGTTAAAAGCAATTCAGGGGCACCTTAGTTTTCTGATGGTTGGAACTATCGAGCCACGCAAAGCCCACGAGCAAACCCTTGCTGCATTCGAACAGCTTTGGGCTAGCGGTACTGACGCTAACCTGGTCGTTGTCGGTAAACAGGGGTGGATGGTTGAGGGGCTGGTCAAACGCATCCGCAATCACCCGGAGTTAGGGCGTCATTTTTTCTGGCTAGAGGGCATTAGTGATGAATATTTAAAAAGGGTGTATAAGGCATCCACTTGCCTAATAGCCGCCAGTGAAGGAGAGGGGTTTGGGCTACCAATAATCGAAGCAGCGCAACACAATATACCAATAATTTCTCGTGACCTTCCTGTATTTCGAGAAATTGCTGGAGAAAGCGCACTCTACTTCAGTGGAACTAAGCCATCCGATTTAGCTGAGACAATACAGGTTTGGCTGGGCTTATATCGGCTAAACAAGCATCAAAAATCTAATCATATACACTGGATTACATGGAAGGAAAGCACCAAAAAATTACTGGAAATTTTAACTCATTCCCATACTTAAGAAGAGAATTTTCTCACTCAAAAAAAGCTAATTACAAAGTATATGAATCACTCAAAAAACCTCAAAGACCTAATTCAGAATATACTATCGGCATACCTCTATAAAAATATTCTGATTTTTATATTTTTAGTCATAAATACCAGTCTACTGATATGGTATATTCTTTACGGCTATCAATTATTTTTCCACTCAGATAGCGCAGTGAAAGTGTTATTAGCTAGAGAAATTCTTGAAACAGGAAATTATTTCCCGAGTGATTGGAATTATGCTAATGGCGATCTTTTTGTCTTTTTTGGGCATGCCTTTATTATACCTCTGCTGGCATTCTTTCCGGCAGGATATACCGTTCATGCAATTTCTGGTATTATTTCTACAATAATAATACTTAGTGGTGTTTGGTTATTGTCAAGCATTGCCACTAAAAGCAGCACACAAAAACTCTTAATTATTGCAATTGTTGCGGCGGGTTTTTCTGGCGTTACTGCTGAAAGCTTATATGGACAAGTATCTTATGGATCAGTAATTTATTTTTCTTGTTATATTATATTCTTTACATGGAAATTTATTACGTCTTCCAATGTTCACAACCGTTACTATGGATTAGCGTTAGGGTTAGCGTTAGGGTTAGCGTTTTGGGCAAATCCACAAAGAGCATTGTTAACGTACATCATCCCTCTTTCTATCGCCCTCCTATCTCATCAACTATATTGTTCAACAAAAAAAACGCAGGTGAAAAACAAAATAACATCCGCTTTCTTCATAATAATCTTTAGTTCGCTACTAGGTATAGTATTTCACACCATCACAATATCGAATGTTAATAACGTTGCTGGAGCAGCGCACCTACGCTGGCTTTCTTACGAAGATATGCTAAAAAACTTTAGCTTAATATTAAAACAATATCTTGCAGTATTTAACGGCATCCCCAATATGGGAAATGTAGTTGTAAGCAAATCAGGTATTTATGAGGCAATTAAACTCTCTAGCGCATTAGCACTATTAATAATGTCATTCCTATCAATAAAAAACTCTGTTCTTAATAAATCAAGTAGTACGGCATTTATCTCAATTTTTGGCCTTATTTCTTTACTGTCAGTTTTATTTCTTCAGATCACTACCACCTTACCCGATATGAGTGACCCAGTTCAAAGTTCAAGATACTTAATCCCCTCTTTATTTATATTAGCTATAGTCACGCTTCTAACAACATATAGTTATAAGACACAGCCTATTTTGGCTATCTCAAATACCATGATAATTATAGTTTTCTTGACCAGTGCTTATATGGTGTATGTGAAATCTGATACAAATTCAAATAACCAATGGGGACAGAAAGGTCAACGACATCATAACTCAACTGGCATAGTAGATTTCTTGACTAAGAATAATCTACATTACGGCTATGGAACATACTGGAATGCTGGAATTCTTAGCGTGTTAAGCGATGAAGAAGTATTGGTCCGCCAGATATCTATTAACCAAGGCCTACCCAGTCCAATGCGTCATCTTTCTTCTAATCGCTGGTATCGTCCAGATACCTGGACTGGAAAAACATTTTTATTATTAAGTAAAGGGGAGGCAGAAAAATTAGACCTCATTCAAATGGCCGTTTATAACACCCGCCCCATTCAGTTACTTAAATTCGAAAACTTCCATATTTATGTATTTGAACAGAATATTGCTAAAAATTTGCCCAATTGGGATACTCGCTATATTAATCCAAGTTCTTTTCCCGCTACCAAATACTCACTTAGCCATGTAGGGAATTTAATTAGCAACAAAAATAATGAAGGCTCTACCCTTATAGCTGAAAAAGGGGACGTCGGTGCTTTACACTATGGCCCTTATATCAGTGTCGAGCCCGGAAATTATAAAATCACGTTTGACGTATTAGCTCCCTATCACCCCGATGGATCACTTAAGCTAGACGTAGCTTCAACACAAGGCCAAGCTCTATACGCTGAAAAACTGTTTAATTCAAGCACTAGCCCTCAGGAGCTTCTAATCACAGTCGGTCAACAACAAACGTTGGAATTTCGCGTATGGGCGCTGGGCAATGAGCAGGTTACATTCAAGAGTGTTAAAATCATCAGGGTTCACGATAACTAGGATGAGCCACCGTAATTCCACATATACATATTTAAAGCATCGAAAATAAATTATAGTGAATAATATGATACATATATCTGTCGTCATTCCAGTATATGGATGCAGTGGGTGCTTAAAACAACTTTATAGTCGCCTAACAAGTTCTTTACTTACTTTAACCGAAAGCTATGAAATAATTTTAGTCAATGATTCTAGCCCCGATGATTCATGGGAAACAATTTTTCAACTAGCGGAAACTGACTCCAAAGTAAAGGGTGTCAATTTAGCAAGAAATTTTGGGCAACATAAAGCCATTACTGCGGGCCTAGATTATGCCCATGGAGATTGGGTAATCGTAATGGATTGTGACCTTCAAGATCAACCTGAAGAAATTATAAAATTATATAACAAGGCTCAAGAAGGTTACGACATTGTTTTCGGCAGAAGACAAGAGCGTAAAGATTCCTATTTTAAAAAATTGGGGTCAACACTTTTTTATAAAATATACGACTACTTTACTGAGAGTAATATTGATAACTCTATAGCAAACTTTAGTATTATTTCATCTGGTGTTGTTAAAAAATTACGGTCGTTGCGCGAACAAAACCGATCTTACCCACTCTTTGTTAACTGGGTAGGCTATAAGAGGACTGATATAGATATTGAGCATGCACACCGGAAAGAAGGCACCAGCTCATATACATTTAAAAAACTATTTTTCTTAGCCTTAGACAGTATAATTTCCCAGTCTAATAAACCTCTAATGTTGTTTGTTGGGCTTGGATTTTTCCTATCCGCATTATCATTAATGTATGCTTCTTCGCTGTTTGTTCGGTATTTCCTGTATTCCATTCCCGTGGCTGGGTGGACCAGTGTAATTGTAACCGTATTATTTATTGGTGGTCTATTATTCGCAAACTTAGGTATCTTAGGGTTATATATTGGGAAAATTTTTGATGAAACGAAAAACCGGCCCTTATATATTATACGTGACACAACTTTTGAAGAGGTAGATAGTAATGGCTTACCTTACAACGAAAGAATTAGATGACTTTAATTTTAAATATATTGGGAAAAACGTAAAGATTAGTAGCAAAGCCAGCATCTATGATTGCAAAGACACAGTAATCGGTGACAACTCTAGAATAGACGATTTTTGTGTCATTTCTGGCAAACTAGATATTGGCAAGAATGTTCATATTGCACCATTTTGCCTTGTTGCCGGAGGTAAAGAAGGTATTGTTTTTGGTGATTTTTCTGGATTAGCCTACAAAGTCCAGGTATTTACACGATCGGATGATTACAGTGGACTAACATTAACCAACCCCACGGTACCAGGAAAATTTAAAAATGAATTTGAAAAAGAAATATCTATTGGAAGACACTCCATTATCGGGGCAGGTTCAATAATTATGCCTGGCACCATTCTCGCCGAAGGTACCGCTGTTGGCGCAATGTCTCTTATTCGAAAAAAAACCGATCCATGGTGTATCTATATTGGAAATCCAGCGAAAAAGCTTAAAGCGAGAAAGAGAGATCTTCTTACGTTAGAACAAGTTTATAAAAATGAAGAAAGTGCACTCAATCCGTGAATGAATACACAATATTAGATATTTCTGATTTGTTAATCATCAAGTTTAAACCATATCCCTTAGTGATTTTTCTTACTCTGATAGCGATTATCCATCATGCGGAACAATTAAAGTTTGATACCACAGATCACCTAAATGCCCAACGGTTTAATTATTAGGAATTAGACCGGTTCATTTTGGAGCACTAATATGAATTTCATAAAATTTGGGGCCCACATAATTCCTTTAAAGCTCCTAATTCTAAAAGAGGGGGATAGATGATTCCATTTAACAAACCGTATATGACTGGAAAAGAGCTATTCTATATTGCCGAAGCACATTTTAATGGCATGCTATCCGGTGATGGCCCTTTCACTGAGCGGTGTCACCAATGGCTGGAACGCCAAATCGGAACGCACAAAGCACTACTTATGCATTCATGTACAGCAGCCCTAGAAGCTTCAGCTATTTTGGCAAACATAGAGCCTGGAGACGAAGTAATTATGCCGTCTTATACCTTCGTTTCTACTGCAAATGCCTTTGTTATAAGAGGTGCTATTCCAGTATTTATCGATATAAGACCCGATACGATGAATATTGATGAAACAAAAATTGAGGCCGCGCTCACCTCGAACACAAAAGCCGTCGTTCCTGTTCATTACGCAGGCGTATCCTGTGAAATGGACAAAATTATGGCCATAGCAAAACAGAATGATTTATTAGTTATAGAGGATGCCGCGCAGGGGATCATGTCCACCTATAAAAATAGACCCCTTGGATCGATAGGACACTTTGGAGCTCTATCCTTCCATGAAACGAAAAACATCATTTGTGGAGAAGGTGGTGCACTCTTGGTAAATGAAAAAAGTTTTTCTGATCGTGCTGAGATTATTCGCGAAAAGGGAACAAACAGGAGTCAATTTTTTCGTGGTAATGTGGACAAATATACATGGTGCGATATTGGTTCTTCCTATTTGCCCGGCGAAATAAATGCAGCTTTTTTGTGGGCTCAAATGGAAGAAGCCAGACTGATCACCGACAAACGTCTTTGCATATGGAACGAATATCACGAAAAATTTAAACCGTTAGAGGAGAAAGAGTACTTATCAAGGCCAGTTATCCCTAAGGACTGTGTTCATAATGCGCATATGTATTACATAATCTTACCAAGCCAAAAGGTAAGAACAGAACTTATGGGTTATTTAAAAGAGCGTGGGATTCATACTGTATTTCATTATGTACCTTTACATTCGTCGCCAGCAGGTAAAAAATATTCTCGGGTTTCTGGCTCCTTAGATGTCACGGATAGCGTATCAGAAAATCTATTACGATTACCACTATGGGTAGGAATGACCAATATACAAGTAACCGAAATATGTGAAACTATTCGTCAATTCTTTAATAACAATTTAGCTAAGAAAAATATATAGGTTTTATTTGTGACTAAATTTATAATCAATCATGGCTACATTTTATCTACTATTTTTTTTGCGGTATGTAGTCAACTGATAATAAAATGGCAAATGATAAATTACTCTTTAGAAAACCATTCTGGAGTGTACGATAAGTTTCTATTTGCTTTTGGGATGTTGTTAAACCCATTTATTATTTTGTCCCTTATATTAACATTTTTAAGTGGTCTTTCTTGGATGATCGCTATGACCAAATTCGATATCAGCTATGCTTACCCGTATACAGCATTGGGATTTGTTTTTATTATGCTTTTTTCATCACTGATTTTTAATGAAACGTTGTCTGCATATAAGATCGCTGGAGTGACACTGATAATCTTGGGTACTTTCGTTGTTAGCCGGGATTTATAGTGGTCCTCGGTATGAAATGGATAATTCTAAAAATGTAGACGCAATCATGAACAGACTTTCGAGTTTCCCTTGCTTTTCCGCCCTTATTTTTATTATTGGACAATAATGGATAAAATATCAATTATCACAGGCATCACCGGCCAGGATGGTGCCTACCTTTCCGAGCTCCTTTTAGAAAGAGGCTATCAAGTGTACGGCACTTACCGCCGCACCAGCTCTACAAACTTT
>Ga0209121_10004722_pt1 | contig 12597 bp, 7 predicted proteins | sample Cruoilmetagenom3_FD_187292 | JGI IMG/M metagenome (GOLD analysis project Ga0209121, IMG submission 187292) | Oil polluted marine microbial communities from Coal Oil Point, Santa Barbara, California, USA - Sample 3 (SPAdes) (version 2) | ecosystem: Environmental > Aquatic > Marine > Oil seeps ... | reverse complement strand
GAAAACATGCAAAGATTTTTATAGTCATATCTTCCCCTCCCTCTTTTGTTTTATTAATCCTTGTAGTGTTTTTATTTTTAAAAAGGGAAACTATTGCCATCTGTATGTATAGAGCCCTATGGGGGGCACCGATGGCAAGGTTATACCTCTCAGTGGGGGATTTGGGGACAAATTACCTGTTTTTTTTCCTGGTATCTTTTCCCTTTCCCCTTCCTCCCCTGTCACCATGATGATACGGAGTCTCCTTCAAGCATAAATTTTTTTTCTGGATCCCTCTCCGTCTCTTTCGTTTTCCCAATTTTAAATAGTATTGAATTCTCTTATCTCTCTTAGAATAAAGTAGTATGAATCCTAAAAGAGATGCCGTTATACTTGCCCGCATTTTATAGTCAGAGATAAAGACCACAAAAGGGCAAAATGATTTTCTGGCATGGCCTATTATTTATGCATAAACTAGGATATAATCTTGGTTTGAGTGGCTATATCAGAATTGGCAATCCTAAAAAACCGGGTTTCTATGTGCTCTGCATTACTGGCTTTTGGATACTTACTAGCTTATCATGAATTTTTAGTTCAGCTTCTTGGCTACTCTGATATAACACTCGGATTCATTGGCCCTGACGATGGGAATAGTCTTATCCTTAACAAGATTTGAGGCACAAAACCACAAGGTACAAAGACATACAAAAAAATATTCTCCATCCCCTAAATAATACAACAACTGTTATAAATGATAAGCCATATTGTAAACAACCCATACAAACTGGTGGTCTATGACTGATAACAAAATTTATTCCTATTTATACAAAAGAATAACCAGTATCATTATGGTATCCCTGTTCCTTGGCGTCCTCATAATCACCCCCCCTGCCTATCCCCAAGATACCACTCCTCCCCAAATTATGGATGTCCGAGATTTCCCTGACCCCGTGGAGGTAGGGGCACAAATCAATATTGACTGCACTGTCATTGACAATATTGCCGTAGCCAGCGTATCAATACTAATATTCTCCCCCATTGATCCTCCAACCAACTATTCCATGACAAAAATTCCTGACACAGCGCATGGCTACTACTTCTCCCAACAACTTAATGAACCCGGGTCCTATGCATACACCATCTGGGCACGGGATCCCACAGGAAACACAAATCATTCCATTGAATATTACTTCACCGTGGAGGACCTCGTTCCACCAGAAGTCGATCTCATTTATCCCAATGGTGGTGAAATTGTCAATGGAACGGTAACCATCCAATGGACTGCTACTGATGACTTTGACCCCAATCTTGATGGAAGCATTACTATCAGATACAGTTTTGACGGGGGAGAGGTTTATCAAACTTTGGCGTCATTACTCAACAATACGGGCTTCTATAACTGGGATACCACTGCCAATCTTGATGCAGACGCCTACAAAATCAGGGTCACTGCCACTGATGATAATGAGAACACAGGCCAGGATTCCTCTGAATCTGTCTTTACTGTTGATAATACTCCTCCAGACACCGCACTGACTGTCACTGGAACCCTGGGTGAAAACGAATGGTACATCAATAATGTCACTGTTACCCTTACTGCCACAGATGGCACATCCGGCATCAAATCCACCAAGTACCGGATTGATAATGGATCCTGGATAAATTATAATGGGTCATTCCCTCTCACCATGGATGGAAACCATACATTGGAATTCTATTCCATTGACAATGGTGGCTTGATAGAGCCTACAAACGTTGAAAATGTCAAGGTTGATGTAACCCCGCCCATTGTCACATTTCATAAACCTCGAGATCGATATCTTTATATTTTTGACCGAGAAATAATTAGGTTCGTGTTAAAAACCGTGGTGATTGGAAAACTAACCATTGAAGCAAGCATCAATGAAATCGGTTCAGGTGTGGAACGGGTTAATTTTGAGGTCGATGGCGAAACCATTATTCTTGATACAGAGGAACCCTTCGAATATGAGTATGATGAACCCGCTCTTTTACGTCATCGTCATACTTTGGGTATTGGTGCCCGTGATTTTGCGGGCCACGAGGGAAATATTACTGAACAATCTATTTGGATTCTAAATATCTAGGTTTCCCCAATTAACTTAGCCTGATATTTGAAAACTGTAAATGCAAGCCCAACAATATGACTGGCTACCTGATGATAGGGGAATTTGAGATAACTGTGGTAATATGAAATTCTACTGGTCCCGTTAACATAGGGGCCCTAATAAGATGATAGGGACTCGAGTTGATGGAGACAACAGGTAATATATCCATTGTTTTTGGTTTTGGCGCCATGTGGGGTGATATACTTGTTAAATAAGAGGGTACATGACGAATGATGTAAACGGTATTTTCAACTACCCTACTTATCTCTATTGAGAATTCACTTGTTGGGCATCGACCCATAAAAGCTGCTATGACCATTTCTTGGGTGAAATCAATTTTTGGTCTCCCCCGATACTCAATATAGTTGTTTTTGCCCCTATCCTCAAATCTACGCTGAATATCTGCAGTAATCCAAACTTTCTCCCAGGTTTCTTTGTCCCGGATCACCAAATAATCTTCTTCATCCCATTGGCAATACTTTCCCTTTGCAATAGTTGTAAAGGTTTTTTCTTTATCAAATGAGGCTTGGGCATTAACAGGTGTGGCTGCTAGTGAGAGGGTTATGGGCATTGTAAGAAGCATTCCCAGGAATCCCAGTGCCACAAATATGGTTTTTATTTTATTTATTAGCTTCATATTATCTTCTCCTTCTTACCCAAGTGAGTAAGGTACAAATTATAGTCATCTGTTGCTATATAAGTGCTATCTAACAAATATCGAAACATATGGGACAAACATAGAAAAAAAAATATATGATTAGGGTAAAAGAAGAATTCATTTTTGATAAGCAATAATATAAAACTTTTTTTTTCCTTTTATTTAGGCACTGCTTCGATTTTAGAAAAGTACATAAACTATCCCTAAGTATTTTCCCTCCAATGTTGAAATGGTTGATTCTGTTTCTTATAGCCTTCATTCCTCCCGTTATCTTCGTTATCGCTATTCGGAATGCGGAACATTACCAGCGTGAACCCTGGGCACAAATTTTTCTGTGTTTTCTGTGGGGTGCAACAATTGCTGTCGTTGCCGCTCTTATTTTGGAAATCATCCTGGATATCCCCCTGTCTGCATCTATCCATGACTATTCCCTCTATTCCCTCATCCTTGCCGTGATTATTGCACCCATAGTGGAAGAATTCACCAAGCCTCTCGCCCTCCGGTTAAAATCTGTAAAAAGAGAACTTCTCGAAATCGAGGATGGCTTTGTGTATGGCGCCGCTGCCGGTCTTGGTTTTTCTGCCACGGAAAACCTTCTCTATGAATCCAGTTTTTTATCTGAAGGTCTTTTTTTGTTTGTTGTCTTGGTAATTATTCGTACCATTGGGGGATGTTTCTTGCATGCATCCGCCACAGCCATGACAGGTTATGGGTATAGTAAATCCATTATGTATGGGAAACCCCTGCTGGTAGTGTTACCCTTTTTTATCCTAGCGATATTAATGCATGGCACCTATAATTTTATTGTCTCTTTTGATCTTCTCGGGGGTGTAATTGGTATTGGAGCCGCTCTACTGTTTGCTCTCTTATGTCTCCGATATATTATTGGGAAAATACATGCCTTTGATCAAACTTCTAAGAAACTATCCTTGGTTCAGAATTTTCCTAAATGATTTGGTGCTGTATTTTTAGAGCGATCAGTATAATTTTCTCTGGTGAAGAACTGAAGTTTTTCTTCCCCCAATTTTTTTCATAGGGGTGCCAGGCAAAATGGCTAGAGGATGGATTGTTGTGGTATGGCGGCCTGGGTTTCGTCTATGTATTGGGCCAGGAACCTAAATGGCCGGGGTGTTGTCCACGGATTGTTTTGCAGATGGGGAAGCCAATGGGATACAGTTCCAATGATCATGATGTTATCTTGGGTAATATCCTCATAGGTTTGTCCACCATGACGTTCTGAACCTTTCCATGTTGCTGTCTCCACATAAGTGTCCCCCGGGGGTATTCGAATATATTTGTCAAATGTGTAATCCAACAGGGCATAGTGAAAAGGGTCACCGTTATAGTTGTTCCACCGGGAATTAATCTCTGTCACCTGTACTCGAAGATGGCCAAAATAAGCTGCTGAATCTTCATTTGTGATACTGACCCTAATATCAATGGCAGTATCACCTTGCCATTGGGATGACAGGTCCATCTTGAGGGGATGTACCTCCCGATTGGATAGTGTATCTATGGCTGATGCATAACTATTTGTTTCATCTACAACCTGGTATCCCCCGTCAAGATACAGCATGGGGATATATGTATCACTAAGTTGTCGTCCTCTTTTGGCGGCAATGGTATTTAGGTCATAAACCAGGGTCACATAATAAAATGAAGATGGTGCACCTGTGGAAAACAGTTCACTCATTTTCTCGGTAGCTTGAGGACAATTTGGGCACCAGCTTACGCTTCCCAGTTCCGCAAAGACAACATGGGATTTATGCTGGCCCGTTTCCACAGGGGATATGTTTACCCCGGGGGTTGCTGGATCACTTTCCGCCCCTTTTTTATCAATTGTCTTCACAGTAATACCATCCGCATAAGTCGCTCCGTCCCTACATACCAGTATATCAGCATAACCAGCCATAAGGAGGGTAATAATCAGTATACCTAGAGCTGCCCTGATCTTTACTTTTACCATATCCCTCACCGTAACACTATAGTGATGCTTACAATATTTATATATTATTGCATAAAAAGATGTTTACTCCATGACCTCTAGATCATGAAATGAATTGGAGGCGCGGGGGGGAGAGAGGAGGTGATCATAAAAAAAATTAGTGAAATGGAGGAGTAATTCCTCTCTTTACCCCGCACAAGAAAAAGTTACCCGTGATTTATAAACTCTCTCTGACAAACATCGAAAAATATAGAACAAACATCGAATTATCAAGGGGGTAATATATATATGTTTTCCTCTGGATGGCTTTGCACAATAAACCGTGCTAATTTGTGTTTTGCACAATAAATACCTTTTTATACATTAAATTCAAGTTATAACAAGTTACCCCTACTATTATATGGTGAAATTCAACTATTAATAAAAGCATTAAAGGAAAATAGGCATAGATTTCCGTATAAAAGAATAGTTTTACAATATTAAATTAGAACTTACCAATTGGCAATAATGCTATAACTATATTATTTCTCATTCCAGTAGTTGAAAATTGAGGGGGGTTAGGTGTTGGAGTTGAAAAAATGGAAAAGAGAAAAATAATCCCTTTTTCATTTTTTGCCACCTTGCCTCCCTCAGCTTTTATATCAAGCTGTGACTTATAAGGGTTATCCCAATATTTTATTGAGATTAGTCAATAGTTCAAACAACTGGGTTATTTCATGGGACAGTCATTTAAAGATTTTGTTTCAATTTATTATTCTAAATTTTTCGATGTTTGTTCCACAATGTTCGATGTTTGTCAGAAATCTATTATAAACTAAGGATTTATTATATTTTTGGAGTTGAAAAAATGGAAAAAATTCTAACTAAAAAAGTAAATATAAAAAAAGGACTATGGAAAAAAACACTCTGTTATTTGCTGGTCACGTTATTTGTACTGCCCAGTTTAGTGGTAAACGCAGACGGAAATAAAGATAAACCGGATTTGTCAGTTGAGATCATTGGATATTCACCTCAAAATCCTCGTGATGGAGAAACAGTGACAATTTTGGCGAATGTTAAGAATGTAGGTAATTATGATGCTGGAGATTTTTTTGTTAATTTTAGCTGTGATTCACTCAAAAATATATATGGTACAAAAATATTAAGCCCCCTTTGTAAAGACGCATCTGTCAACATTTCTATTAAGTGGCAGGCAACAGCCGGCAATCACACATTGATGATACTTGTGGATTCTAATAACCATGTCGAAGAATTAGACGAAAACAATAATATGGGGGAAATAGTCATCTATGCAAAAGGGAATAATACATGGGGGACAGAGACTTCTGATGAACAAGACAGTGGATCATACATGGACGGTGCATCTTTTGGAGGAACAGAAAACGGGATGGTTATGGTGGGTGGTAGCTGGTTTACTGGATGGAGCTATAGAAAAAATATTACAATCCTCAATTCGAAGGTTGATGGTTCTTCAAGTTTTTCAAATTATCCAATCCTGATTTATATCGACAATGCAGAAACAGATTTTTGGAATCATTGTAATTCCCCTGAAAATATCATATTCACCCAATCAGACGGTCTAACAGAACTTGATAGAGAAATAGAGATATTTGACCATTCTAATGATAAATTATATGCTTTCGTCAGAATACCCTCTCTATCAGCATTGGTGAACACCAGTATCTATATCTATTATGACAGCTCCTCACCAACACATGGGGAAACCAATGATTTAGGGACATGGAACACAAACTTTAAGGCAGTATGGCATCTAAACGATGATCCAACAGGAGCAATCTATGACAGCACACCAAATGATAACGATGGCTCAGGGAACAATATGGCATCAAATGACCTGATAGACGGAAAAGTAGGTAAAGCTCTTGATTTCGATGGAACAAATGATTATGCAAATTTTGCAGATTCCTCATCATTGAAACCAACTGAAGTAACACTTCTCTCATGGATTTATCCACGAGAAACAGATCCCGATAGTAGATGGTTTGTAGGGAAAGGATGCAAAGATAAGTGGCAAAATCAAGATGCGGTCTCATATGGAGTGGATTGCCGTGATCGCGATGATGACAGTAATACCGAGATTCATACCCGACCAGAAAATAATAGCAATCAGCAGACAATGGTTGACTTTGAGATTACCTCTATACACACATGGTATTATGTCGGTATGACTTACAACAGTTCAAGCGAATTAGTAACGCTTTATGTGGATGGTGACAATAAGGGAAATAAATCACATGGACAAGCATTACGATACAATAATGCATGGGATTTTACAATAGCTGGCTCTCATGCTGGGACAGGAAGTGGGGTCAACAGATACGAAAATTGCAAAATTGATGAAGTATGGGTATTAAATACAGATGTCAGTGACGACTGGATATCCACACAATATAATTTCCAGAATAATCCAGGAAATTGTATCACAATTGGAAATGAAGAGGGAAATAATCTTGATTCAGACGGTGACGGATGGACTGATGAGGAAGAAAACAACACTTACTATACAGACCCCTATGATAATGATACTGATAATGATGGTATATTAGACCCACAAGATACAGATCCACTCATTGACCTTAAAGTAACACTTAAAATTAAAAGGATTAATGCAAGCCAATACACCTATACATGGCGTGAGGGCGAAAGCTGGAACCGAAGTCACAATAGTGAAGGGTGGTCTAAAAGAATACCAATAAATCTATCTGTATCCTCTGGCTCAACACCCCAAGATTACCAGGTGTTAATAAACATATCCCACCAGGCTGGCATGAATAGTAGTTTTAATGATCTGAGATTCATAAGCTATAATGATAACACCACCGAACTGGACTATTGGATTGAACGTAAAAGTGATGGTGACTGGGCAAACATCTGGATAGAATTTAGCGATTCTATTGATACAGGGAATAAGACGCGTGCATGGCTCTATTTTGGAAATCCGAATGCAACAAGTGTAAGTAATGGTACCCAAACCTTCTTGTTCTTTAATGACTTCACATCTGATTCCTTAACTGGCACAGCTTCGTCAGATCCATTAGAAAAATATGAGGACTTCACTGAAATATCTAATATTGCATTTGAAGCACAATCAAAAATATATGCCGTCTCAGGCCATGCAAACACTACCCAATGGTCCTATGCTGACCCTATATATTTAAGGGACGACAGCACCAATGATTATGCAATAGGTCGATTTTATAGTAGGTCAACACCAACTGACTACTTCACTGGACTTGGTGTATATGATAATGGTGTAATGCAGGGTTTTAGTTGGAATGGATATCGTTACACTGACGGTAATTATTACACGATTTCTCTTACGTTTGAGCCTGGAACGGGGTTCAAATATAGAATCTATAACTATAGCTCAGATACTGTTTTAAATACTGAAACAGTGTCAACGACAATGGGTTTTTATCCTGATCAATATAGGATAAGAGCCAGAAATAGTGGAACACATGATGATGCCTATATCACATATAGTTCATCTGGTGATTATTATGAGATTTCTGGTGATTATAATATGGAAGAGGTAAAAGAACGGATTTACTTCATACTGATAAAAAAACTCCATTCCGCAGAGCCAATATACTACATTGGTACAGTTGAGAATTATAGTGAACAAGCCTCTTCTTGGTGGGGAACACCCTGGTATAATGATCTCTATAACTCCCAGGCATCGGATGGATATTACACAAGACAACAGGATCAGAGCGGTATTGGGGATTGGGCAGAATGGGATTTCTATGTTGAGAAGTCTGGTGTTTATTATATTTGGATGAGAAGTCATCGAAACGAGAGTACAACTTCTAATATGTCTCTTCTTTGGGATGGCGACCCGATATACGATAGAGGATCTGATTTTGGAGAAGGATTTGAAATATGTTGGTTCCAGAATACGACGGATGAATGGAAATGGTCATGGTATGGTTTAGTAGAGGTAAGTGATTCTGAATCTAACTCGGAACATACCTTAAAAATTGAAAATGGTTTAGAGGCAGGATACCCTGATGACACACGACCCGGTGAGCCAGAGAATTATATGGAGGTGGATAATATTTTAATTACGAATGACCCATACTGTGTACCATTTGGTAAAGGTACTGAAAGCTCTACTGATTATACTATATCGGCAGATAACCAAGGATTTGATACCAACAGTAAACCAGATTTTTACATAAAAACATCCATTAATGGAACTACAAATCAGAGTAAAACATGGTGGAATACGTCAAATGTTCTTGAAGATTGGACTGCAATTGTGGATGTCCCGGATAATGTGATAGAAATCCCCATAATCATAGAGCTATGGGATAATGACACCGATGAAAGAGAGAGCGACCAACTCTGCGATATCAGTATTAATGATGATATAAATGATGATAAAAAATGTGAGATAACCTACAATTTGAGAAACGGTACCTGGTTTGGAGATGACCATATAATTGACACAGATTTCATAGGTCGTACATGTGGAGAGGTAGATGGAGAATGGGAATACAATGCAAACTTATGGTTTGAAATAAAACAAAATGACTATGATAATGATTATATAACTTACTGGCAGGAGGTACTAGGCCCATATGATGGTAGTATCTCTCCAAAAGTCAAAAATGACCGGTACGCAGTAATGGTTGCGGGCGGTGCATCCTGTAAACTAACACAAACAAGTAATATCGGTAATACCACTAGTTCACCTTGGTTTGGAACATATTTCCTCTATGATGGCTATGAAAATACTTCGTATAATTGGTCCAATTACACTTTTTATGTCGACCTTTGGACTAATGATCTTGATCTTGACGGATACAACGAAGACATTGGTGCCATGTTTAGGTATCAAGATGAAAATAATTACTATTGGTTAAGATGGGAACAAAATGGCGTTAATGATAAAATGTATCTTTGGAAACTCGTCAATGGAGTTAAAAATACTGTGGCAGGCCCAATAAATGTTAATTTGAAGAAAGCGACATGGTACACTATGAGAATAAACTTATCTGGAACCAATATTAAGGTTTTTACTCTTGAAAATGGAAATGGGACCACTTGGACCCAAGTCTTTAATGTAACTGATAATTCATTTTCATCTGGTAGCATTGCCCTATTTATTTGGAAGAACAGCAATGCACGTTTTGATGACATTTTGGCCGAACATAACGGAGACATTTTGCTTTCTGAAGGATTTGATTATGGAAAAACATATGGATGGACCATTGTGGACGATGTTCCAGGGGAATCATCGGATTGGGATCTAACTGAACGTAGTATTGATCAGGAGGAATTTTACCAAGGGCCCGATTTTGTTTATCGGGTTCTTCGCATAGCATCACATTATGATGAAGGTAATATTCATTATTTAAGTGCCTCCAAATGGAGAGATGCGGATGGTGAAGGAATAAATGATGTCGATTGTTTGAGTACAAAATGGAACATTAAATATGAAATAGAAGAATGGCTCAACCAAACGTCTGACAGTAATGATCTTAATCTAATATACATCTTTGATCATGGGTATTATTCCGGAGGTAAAAGTAACTTCAGAATAGATACTGATAGAGATGGAAGCTGTTACACTCCATTGTCGGGTGATATAATCTGGGATTCGGATATCGATAATTGGTTACCCTACTATGGTGATAATGGGATAAATCGATTAACTTTCATAATAGAAGCCTGCTACATAGGTCATTTTGTCGATCAATTAAGCAAAGCTGATGAAGATAGAATAATTATTGTGACATCTGAATATGATAATATAGCCGAACCAGAAACTGGCCAGGATTGGGGTGCATTCCATTTCCCATTATTCAAAAAGATGGCATCTGGCGAAGTGGATTTTGCAACTGCGTTCAATAATGCAGACTATCATGTCGATCAAGAGAATTTTTTCAGTATATGGATTCCTGTTTTTTATGGAGATTCACCTTCTCAAAATGGAAAACTGGATGACAATGGTGATGGAACCGGTAGTGACTACAATATACCGAATAATAGCGAGTGGCATGATGTTTACGAAGGATCCTATGCAGACAGCCAATGGGTTGAAAAAACGATAACTGGCAAGTGCCATGTCACAAAAGCAAGAGTTAGATTCTACGTTAACCGCTGGCCTTTGTACCCAGTAATAACAGATTTTTATGAATTTGATTTCTATAATGGATCTTGGATTTCACCAACAGGGCATAACGATCCTGAAGACGCCTGGGACAACGAAACACGTGCATATGATGATAATACTACTACAAACGCAAGTTGTATAAGGGAAGAATCAGGATGGGACTGGACACCGTTTATTGAGCTCACGTTAGAGGAACCACTTGAATGTGAAAAAATACGTTTTTATGCATGGTATAATGCACTTCATTGCAACAAGATAGATGTAGATGTTTACTATTCCGATGGTTACTTAGCTGGTAGAACAGGTCTCTAATTCCTCTCTTTCTTTTTTATTTTTTTATTTACATAAAAAATCGTAAAAGAACTACGCAGAAAAATATATAGGTTTAGGAAAGAAACATATTTAAACACTGACTGTGGTTATGAAATCAAACAATACTAAACAAATAAGAAAAAAAATGGAAATAAAGATGTTGAAAAAAAATATGGTTATTGGGATGGTAATATCATTAATTGTAATGTATTTCATACCAACCGATTTTGCTGGTGGCAAAAATTTCAAGAACACAATCTATGTTGATGATGACGGAGGAGCAGATTATACCAAAATAAATGATGCTATTAATAATGCAAGTGATGGAGATACAATCTATGTGTACAGTGGAATCTACTATGAAAATATCAAGGTATATAAATCAGTAAAATTGATTGGAGAAAACAGAAATACAACAATTATTGATAGCCAAGGTAGCGGTGATGTCATAAACATTACTGCTAATCAGGTGACTTTAAGTAGTTTCACTATCCAAAACACTGATACAAATCACCATATAGGCCAACAAGGAATATATGTAAAATCGCATTACAATATAATCACTAATAATAAGATTATAGACAACTGGTCACACGGTATTTTCCTGTACAGAGCATCAAATAATATCATTTCAAATAATATTATTACCCATAACAAGCATTACGGAATATATCTACAACAACAATCAAACAAAAATCAGCTATTAGAAAACGAGGTATCTTACAATATTGGGCATGGAATCCATATCTCTGACTATTCAAAGGATAACACCATCTCTGGGAATATTATCACCGAAAATACTGGTTCTGGAATCCGGCTTCACTATGCTATCACCAGTACTAGTATACATGGAAATTCCATAAAAAACAACCATAAGCAAGGTATCTACATGGATGCCGGGTCAGATAATAATAACATCTCTAACAATATTATAGAGGATAACAAAGGAATGGGCATTTTATTGGATTTATGGTGTAACAATAATGTGATTTCCGGAAATATCATTGCTAATAACAATCGAGAATACTATAATGATATTGGTGGTATAGGGATAGGAAGTTCTTCTAATAATATTATTTCTGGAAATGATATCAGAGACAATAAAAGGGAAAGCATATATATCTACAAAGCCACAAACAATGTAGTAATGAAAAATAATATCATGGGTGATCAAAATGATGCATCTTTTGAGTTTATCGCGGAAGGTACTCTTAAAAATTTATCATCAAAGATTAGAGATTCATTTACAAACAAATTTATTAGAAATTATTGGGGAAGAATTAGACTAATGCCGAAACCTATAACGGGTAAAATATTATGGGATTGGCATCCTTCCTATGCACCACTAGAAATTTCTCCTTGGATAGTTTTTGACTGGCATCCAGCATTTAAGCCTTACTAACAATTTTGCAGACTTGACAGAACCATTATCAGG
>Ga0209121_10004720_pt1 | contig 12603 bp, 11 predicted proteins | sample Cruoilmetagenom3_FD_187292 | JGI IMG/M metagenome (GOLD analysis project Ga0209121, IMG submission 187292) | Oil polluted marine microbial communities from Coal Oil Point, Santa Barbara, California, USA - Sample 3 (SPAdes) (version 2) | ecosystem: Environmental > Aquatic > Marine > Oil seeps ... | reverse complement strand
AAATCATGGTTTTTTGGACAATTACATATGGTAGGTACTGAAGTTATACGTATAACCCAATTATTTTTATTATATGAAGTTTTTGATTGGTTTGTTATTTAATTAGTTCCTGGTGATGCAAAGATTGAAAATATAAGAGCAATACCGGAGTTAATAGAAAAATATGGTAAATACTAATCTAATACACGCTAGAGGTGGCAATATGGCAGAATAACAACAAATATTTAAAGATTTTATTGATTGGAAGAAGTTGATATAATAAAATACATAAAAATATCATATAAACGTTTACATAATAGGTTAATAATGCTTTTTTTCATTAATAAGGGAGAATTTTGAATTGTGAGAATAAATTGGAAGTACATTAAAAAGAGTATTAATTCAGAAGTGTTTTTTAATTTAGGAAAGTGTAAATTTAGTGGAATGAAGATCAAAATTAAATAATGAATTAAATAAGGATATAAATATAATCAAAGAAGAAAAAGTAGGTGATTTCTATAGTAACTATCAGGGATATAGCAAAGGAAGCCAGGGTTTCTATAGCAACAGTTTCACATGTTATAAATAAAACACGTTTTGTTAGTGAAGAGCTGCAGGATAAGGTAAAAAAAATAATGGAAGAGTTAGACTACCATCCTAACTTAATGGCAGGCAGTCTAAGAAGAAAAAAAACCAATACTATTGGTTTGATAGTTCCTGATAATTCAAATCCACTCTTTGCAGAGCTGTCAAGGGCAATTGAAGATATAGGTTTTTCCTCTGGTTATAGTGTTATGCTTTGTAATTCAGCATATGATTTTAACAAGGAATTGGAATACATAAGAGCACTTCGTTCTAAAAGAGTAGATGGTTTAATTATTATTCCTACTACTATTCAGGCAAATCACATTAATCGGTTAGTGGAAAATATGCTGCCTGTTGTGGTTATGGACCGAAGTGTTCCTGATGTTAAAGCAGATACAGTACTTTTAGATAATTTTAAGGGAACTTATGATGCTACAATACATTTAATAAAGTTAGGTCATCGTTGTATAGGTTATATTGATAGACCATTTGACCTTCCTCATAGTCTGGATAGAGTTCGTGGCTACCGTAAAGCTCTGGAAGAGTATAAGATTGAACCTCAAGAGGACCTTATAGTCCGGGGTGGCTTTAGCTATGAAGGTGGAGCAAAAGCTATGCAAATACTTCTAAAACAAAAGCCAATTCCAACAGCTTTGTTAGCTTTTAATGATATTTCAGCTATAGGAGCTATGAGAGCTATTAAAGATCAGGGACTTAGTGTACCTGAGGATATTTCTGTAGTAGGTTTTGATGATATACCACAGAGCTCTTACACTATACCAGGACTTACTACAGTTCACTTTCCGAAGTATAAGATGGCAGAAGCTGTCAGCAAGCTTTTACTGGAAAAGATGAAAGGAATAGAAGGTTCAGCATCAGAGCAAAGATCTGAGATAGTACTATCTCTTCGTCTTGTTGTTAGAGAATCTACTTCTAAAGTAAAATGGAAGTGAAATATTTAATATGTGCATGACAAGATTATTATAATACAACTATAAAATATGTCTTTTGGGGACACATAATGCAATTAAAATATAATATATTATTGAAAATATTATATTATTATTGTAAAATGTGCCTTGAAAGGACATTAAATGCTTTTAAAAAATAATAATAAATTAAAAACCCTGGGACCTCAATCTGCTCATCTGGTTACCACTCTTTATGAGCAGGATAGGCCTATATTTCGCCTGAAAGAAGTACAGAGAATCCTTAAATTAAATGAGGCATCCTCCTGTAATTTTGTACGAAAGCTTGTAAACAGAGGAGTTGTTACGCGTTTAAAACCAGGGCTTTTTATTTTAGTACCATATGAATTGGGGAAAGAATGTGAATATACAGGGAATCCACTTGTTGTGGCTCGTGAGATTATGGGTGGGAAAAGCTACTATCTATCTCATGGTACGGCTATGGAAATTCATGGAATGACTACTCAACCTCAATTGGTTATTTATATAACGACTTTAAAACCACATAGGACCATTAATATGCTAGGTATTGAATTTCGCTTTGTCTGCAGTCAAAAGAAAAATTTCTTTGGCTTATACGACCATTGGGTGACAAAACAGGAAAAGGTAAGAGTCGGTAATATTAAGCGTACAGTTATTGATTGTCTTAGGCAACCAGAATATTGTGGTGGCCTGACAGAAATAGCCAAGGGACTTTGGGTACGTCAACATGATGTAAATGTAAGCCGACTTATTGAGTATGCGATAAATATTTATGTGGGTGCTGTTATCCGAAGACTTGGGTTTTTACTTGAACTTTATAAGATAGGTACTCCTGAGGATTGGGAATTTCTTCAAGAACATCTAACAGAAACCTATGCATTATTAGACCCACTTTTGCCATCTGAGGGAAAGTTCTTGCGAAAGTGGAGACTTAAGCTTAATGTATCTTCAGAAGAACTTCTATTGGTGGTGAGAACATAGTAAATGATTCCTCAGCGAAATCTTTCACTGATATCCAATCGACTTGCCAGAGAAGGAGGTCGACGTATTCCAGAGGCAATCCTTGAGCGTGACTATTGTCTTTCCTGGTTTTTAGTAGGAATATCCCGCAGCTCTCTTAAGGATGTTCTTGTATTCAAGGGAGGTACAGCCATTAAGAAATGTTACATTTCTAATTACCGTTTTTCAGAAGATCTTGATTTCACATTAGCAGAGAAATTTTCTTTTGATAATTTCCAGGAGAATCTCGATGTTGTGTTTAAGCAGACGCAGCAATCATCAGGTGTTAAATTACATTTTGATCATTATGACAGTCATACTCATAAGAGCAGCTATACCTTTTTTCTTGGATATGAAGGACCCTTACCTGGTGTTTCTGGCAAGGAAGTAAAAGTAGATATTACAATAAAAGAACAAATTATTTTCCCAATTAAAGAAAGGATGGTCATTAGAGGATATAATGAATATGAAGATCTGCCCGAGAACGTAGCTATTCATACATACTCTCTTGATGAGATAGCTACTGAAAAAGTGGTAGCCCTTTTAGATAGAGCACGGAACGAGCCACGTGATCTGTATGATATTTGGTATCTGGGTTCCAGACGGTATGTAAATCTTGCTAAGTTGGTTGAAGCTATTAGAAAGAAGTGGAAATTCCAGGGTAAGAAAATAACTGATGTAAGGGAAGAGTTTCTACGAAAGGAAGCACGCTTAAGGAAGCTTTGGAAAATTCGTCTTTCTTCTCAGATGATAGTACTTCCTGAGTTTAACCAGGTTTATAGGGCTGTGAAGAGAGAACTTAGGCAGGCAGGCTTGTTGAAGTGAAGGAGGATTTGATTTACCTATATTGTAATTATAATTTTAAAATAGAAGGGAAAAAAGTTGGATATTTATACTGAATCACTAAAGATGCATAAGGAAAATGTAGGAAAGATTGACGTAGTAAGCACAGTAAAAGTAGAAAATGAGCATGATCTTGCTCTTGCATATACCCCGGGAGTTGCCCAGCCATGCAGGGAAATAGAAAAAAATCCTGATATGCTTAATACATATACGGCAAGAGGAAACATGGTAGCAGTAGTATCTGATGGTTCAGCAGTACTTGGGCTGGGAAATATTGGAGCTAAGGCATCGCTACCTGTTATGGAAGGAAAATGTGTCTTGTTTCGCCAGTTTGGAGGAGTATCAGCCTTTCCAATATGTATAGATAGCCAGGATAGCGCTACTATAGTAAATGTAGTAAAACTTTTAGAACCATCATTTTCAGGCATAAACTTAGAAGACATATCAGCACCCCGATGTTTTGAAATTGAAGATAGGCTAAAGGCTGAAACAGGAATGCTTATATTTCATGACGATCAGCATGGTACAGCAATTGTTGTACTTGCTGGGCTTATTAATGCTTTAAAGCTATTAAGCAAGGATATAAAAGATATAAAGATAGTAATAAATGGTGCAGGAGCTGCAGGAACAGCTATTGCTAAGCTTCTAAGCTATGTAGGTGCAGGTGACATCATAGTTTGTGACAGCAAGGGAATAATTTATTCTGGAAGGGGTCACTTAAATGCAGCAAAGAAAGAACTTTCAAAGTTAACAAATAAAGAAAAAATAAAAGGAACTCTCAAGGATGCAACCAAAGGTGCAGATGTATTTATTGGAGTATCGGTTGCAGGTGCCTTAAAACCTGAAATGATATCTAATATGAAAAAAAATCCAGTTGTATTTGCAATGGCAAATCCAGAGCCAGAGATAAAACCAGAACTGGCTAAAAAGTGTGGAGTGGCAGTTATAGCTACAGGAAGGTCTGATTATCCAAATCAGGTAAATAATGTACTAGGATTTCCGGCTATATTTAGAGGAGCACTGGACGTGGGAGCAAAAGAGATAAATATGGAGATGAAAGTAGCAGCTGCAAAGGCACTTGCGTCTGTAATATCTGATGAGATAAAAGAAGACTATATTATTCCTAAACCATTTGACAGAAGAGTCCTTCCTGCAGTAGCGGTAAGCATTGCAGAAACTGCTATAAAGACTGGAGCTGCTCCAAAAGATGCGGATATTAAGCGGGTGGAGAGAAGGGCAAAAAGTATTTTACAGTAAGATTTTTAAGTCAAATAAAAATTGACGACTTTAGAATGTAAAATGTTTGAAATATCATCATTCAGGCCAGGGAATACAGTACTGCTCTTCCTGAATATATAAAGATTTTAAAAAAGCATAATATAACTATATCAATGTCGTCTAAGGCAAATCCATATGATAATGCTAAAATAAAGCATTTTTTAGATCACTAAAAGTAGAAGAAGTTTATACTGTTTGATTTTTTTAATGAATTTATATAATCTATTAAATGTATTAAGTAAGGAAAATGATGCATAAAATCTCTATGGAAGGATTGTAAAAATGCAAAGAGAACTTATTAGTTCAAATCCAAGAATTATGATGGGCAAACCAGTAATTACTGGTACACGTATAACTGTGGAGTTGATTTTAGAAAAACTAGCAGCTAGTGAGAGTATTGAGCAAATTCTCAAGGAGCATCCACGCCTGAAGAGAGAAGCTATTTTTGCTGCACTAAATTTTGCGTCTGAAGCACTGCGAGCAGATGTAATATACCCTATCCGTGAGGCTGTTAAGTGAAGCTACTAGCTGATGAATGCGTGGATAAGCAAATTATATGGTAATTAAAATTCCTTACTGGAAAAATAATATAAAACTAAATATCCCGGATAAAAATATACTAAATATTGTTACTGCTGATAGACAGGGTGCCAATATAGATGAAGATAAGATTATAGCTGATGCTCTGGAAAACCCTGTAGAATCAAAAAAATTATCAGAGATCGCAAAGGGTAAAAAAAGTGCAATTGTACTTGCAAGTGATATTACAAGACCATGCCCCTCATATAAGTTCTTACCCTATATAATAGATGAGCTAAAAGCAGGTGGTATAAGTAATATTAAAGTAATATTTGGCTTAGGTATTCACAGAAAGCTTACAAAAGATGAGAAGATAAAACTTGCTGGTGATTATATAGCAAAAAACGCAGATCTTATAGACTCTGATCCTTCCAGGTGCAGGTTAATTGGAAAAACCTCACGCGGTACTCCAGTTGAAGTATTTAAAGAAGTACTTGACTCTGATATTCTTATTGCAACAGGAAATATAGAATATCACTATTTTGCAGGATACAGCGGAGGTGCAAAGGCAGCAATGCCTGGAATATGCAGTTATAGTTCAATTAGCGCAAATCATTCAATGATGCTTGATGATAAAGCTGCTACCGGAAGATACAAAGATAACCCGGTAAGGTGCGATATAGAAGAGGCAGGCAAGATAATTGGTATAGATTTTATATTTAATGTAATTTTAGATGATGAGAAAAATATAATAGCGGCAGTAGCTGGGAAAAATAACTCTGCATTCTTAGGAGGTATTAAAATATATGATTCAATATACAAAAAAGAAGTAAAAGATACTGCTGATATTGTAATAACTAGCCCCGGGGGATATCCAAAAGATATAAATCTTTACCAGTCACATAAAGCACTTGAAAATGTAAAAGATATAGCAGACTGTGGTGGAAAGATAATACTTATTGCAAAATGCTCTGAAGGTTTTGGTGAAGATACATTTGCAGATTGGATGGCTGATGCAGCTAACTACCCACTGCTCAGCAAGAAAATAAGAAAAAAATTTGTACTTGGAGGACATAAGGCAGTTGCCATATCTAAAATTTTATCTAAAACTGATGTCTTTCTATATTCAGATTTTGATAGAAGTGAAACTGAAAATATGGGCTTTAAAAAGTTAGATAATATTCAACAGTACCTGGATAACCAGATATCTAAAAACAGTAGTATTAGAATAACCATAGTCCCCACTGGCAGATTTGTCAGATTAAAAAATAAAATCTAACCCATCTTATAAAAAAAACATATCATTATTTTTTTATTTCTACATATAGATTGGTGATCCAGAAGCAAATTCCTATAAAATATTACCGTAGGCTGATTTAACTACCTTTTCAAGTGAAGAGACTTCTTCCTTTGTAAGAAAACTAAAATGCTTTTCGTATTTCTTTGCAGAAAGACGTCCATTGTTTTGCAGGCAGAAGCGGATAAAGAAATCGATCTTCTGGTCTGGCATATCAACAATTTCCTGGACAGCTTTTTTTGCATTATCGTAGTTAGCCAAAAATTCCAGTTCATTTCTTAGCTCTTCATTTATAGTCTTTTCAACGAAACGAAAAAGTGCTTCTGCCTGAGATGTCATATCAATATAGCGATACCAGATAACTGTATTATTATGAACAGTCATATGACCATCTTTATCGATCGAATATTCAATCAAAGGCATAAGCAGGTTGGAGAACGCTTCTAGAGAGGCGTCATAGTCAGTAGGATTTTTCAACATAATTGCTGAGACTGGGAATATGACCCCCTTAGGTGTAAAACCATCCAGGGCTAAAATGTTATGGATCAGAAAACGGTGAATCCGACCATTGCCGTCCTCGAATGGGTGCAGAAAAACGAAACCATAGGAGATTGTGGCAGCATGAATAACTGCAGACGCATTATCTTTTTTCATACGTTTATGAGAGGCTATCAAGCCGTCCATCAGGTCGGAAAGATCCTCAGGTCTGGGACATACAAAGTGTATTCTTTCCTTCTGCCAGGTAACTGTTTCGCCGACATAATTTTGGCTCAGCCGATAATTGATATCCCGGAACCGTGCACCTACAATGTGGTTTTGAATCTCGATTAATTTATTCTTTCGGCAAAAGTCCTCTTTTCCTGCTGATTTAAGCAGTGCAACAAATCGATCAGTCCTGGTCGAAGTAGGTTTGATATGTTCGATTTCAAAGGAAGATTTTGTTTCTTTAGTATAAAGGTAGCCAAGAGCACGCCTTAATAATTCCGGAGAATAATCAGATAGTACTTTAAGACATCTATCAGATAAGTCAGCCTTTTCGAATTCACGAAGAGTGTTGGTACGACGGACGGTCGGGCAGAAGTGATTATCACCCAGCAGGTTATCGTTAATCCGCTGCCTGCGAACCTGGTGAGTTGCAGAGATTGTATAGTATTTATCCGATTCTAATAAATCAATGTAATTACCCTGTTCCAAATCGTTCAGGGGCAGTCTTTTGCCTGTTAGGAATTCATATAAGAACCACAAACGCCTGGCATACTTTCCAGTGTTTTTGGACAGGATATATTCAATAAGATCCTCTTCCTTAATCCTCTGAAATAAGTTTGCGAGTATCGCCAGGTTTACCCCATCATACTTGAGGGCAAATTCAAGATGATCTCCAGACGTATCTCCGGGCCAATACTTTAATGGATAAATTTCTTCGATTACTTCGCCAACTGTATTTATCCTGTGGATTCCACTGATTGCAATCAGAGACTTATGCCAGTTAGGGATAACATCAAGTTTGTATCGCTTGATAAGCGCAGAATATCCCGCAAGTCTATATTTTGGTTTATCTTTTTTATTATCAACCATTATTTCCACTGAAAAATGATTATGATACAAGAAATATTGTTATATTATAACATAAAACGAGAAATATTATTATAAAATTGTATTATGCATTTATCCCGGCAAGAAAAATGGTTACAGAAATGGAAAAATGTTTATATGCAGACTTATAATAGGAAATATCATTACAAGAATAAGATGCATAATGGGGCATCAATTTCTTAAGGTGTGGATGAGGTAAGAATTCGCCAGATTTTATTTAATCTAATGGGCAATGCAGTAAAATTTACCGAAAAGGGGTATATAAAGCTTGCTGCAAGAGGAATTTTTCACGAACATAAAAGCAAATTTGATCTTATTTTTTCAGTTAAAGATACTGGAATAGGAATATCAGCTGAAAATAAAAGGATTACAATATTTCTTCTTCAATAAAATGAGTGTGAATTTTTCCTGATTTAAAATTCTTATTATTTAGAATTTTTTTGTGAAATGGGATGGTGGTTTTAATACCTTCAATTTTAAACTCACCCAATGCTCTGATTGATCTTGAGATTGCTTCTTTTCTTGTATTTGCCCAGACTACAAGCTTGGCAACAAGAGAGTCGTAAAAAGGAGAAATTTCACAGTTAGAATGAATGTAGGTATCTACTCTTATTCCAGGTCCTCCAGGTAAGAAATAATCTGTGATTTTTCCCGGGCAGGGTGCAAATTTATTTTCAGAGTCTTCTGCATTTATTCTAAATTCAATAGCGTGACCAGAAATTTTATTATCTCTACCTGGCAGTGTATTTTTTTCTCCTGACGCTATTTTTATTTGCTCTTTTACAAGATCAATTCCTGTGACCATTTCAGTGATTGGGTGCTCTACCTGTATGCGAGTATTCATTTCTATAAAATAGAACCTTTCATCTTCGTCCACTAAAAATTCAATTGTTCCTAAATTTTTATAGTTAACAGCTTCGGCTGCTCTTAGAGCATATTCTTTCATTATCCTTTTAGTCTTAATAGATAGATTTACTGCCGGTGCTTCTTCTATTAATTTTTGATGTCTTCTTTGAATAGAACATTCTCTTTCTCCGACACACGAAATATTTCCAAAATTATCTGCAATTATTTGAAATTCTATATGTCTTGGTTTTAAAATATATTTTTCCATATATACTTCACCGACTCCAAAGGAAGATTTGGATTCGGATACAGCTAAAGGGAAGAATGATATTAAATCATTTCTATCCTTGCATATTCTCATTCCTCTGCCGCCTCCCCCAAAAGAAGCTTTTATGATAACAGGATAGCCAAGTCTCTTGCAAAATTTTAGTGCATCATTTACATTCCTAACGTTTCCGTTAGAACCAGGAATAATAGGTATCCTATTCTTTTTCATTACTTCTATAGCATTAGATTTATTCCCAGCCAGGGATATGGTTTCAGCAGGAGGCCCTATAAAGACTAAATCATTCTGGATACAATTTTTTTCAAGTTTTGGATTTTCTGCCAAAAACCCATATCCGGGATGAACAGCATCACAGTTAGTTACTACTGCAGCACTTATTATATTATTTATATTAAGGTAGCTTTTACCAGGAGGAGGAGGCCCAATACAGATACTGCTGTCAGAAAGCCTGGTGTGAATGCATTCTTTATCTGCTGTAGAATATACTGAAACACTTTCAACTCCAAGTTCTCTGCAGGCTCTAATAATTCTTACTGCAATTTCTCCTCTATTTGCTACAAGTATTCTTTTAAACATATTCCTTTAATTTGCACAGTTTTTTATTTATGTAATAGTACTGTTATTTATAAAATTTAATTATCCTGCTGCTATTTTACTTTTAGAAGCATTATAGTTTGATTAAATTCCACAGGTTCTTCATTTCCAACTGTTATTTCTTTTACCTTGCCATCATAATCAGAAGTAATTTTGTTCATAAGTTTCATAGCTTCAATTATACAGAGAGAGTCTCCTTTTTTAACTTCATCACCGATTTTTACAAATGGAGGATTGTCAGGAGCAGGCGCTCTATAAAAAGTTCCAACAATTGGAGATTTTACCTCAACTATATTCTCCTGGGTAATAAATCTGCTTGATGATCTTTCAGTTTTAAGTTCAGGCTCTTCTTTCTTTCCAGAGTCTTCTGGTTTCTTGTATTTATGTTTATCCGATTTAAATTTAGATTTGTTAATAGATATTTTTATACCCTCTAACTCCAATTTGATCTCGTCTATATTACTATTCTCTACCAGGTCTGATATTTCTTTTATTTTTTTGATATTTAAGTGTTTTAATTTAGATTCCAGGATACTTTCCTTGTCTTCTGATATAGGTTCTTTTTTACTTGAGATTATGTCATGTGTATCCTGGATTTCATATTTTTTATTTTTTTTCAGCTTTAGAAATTTTCTGGTTTTTTCAGGAAAGAAACAATAACTTAAGATATCTTCTTCTTTATCGGATAAGTTTTTCAGCTCAGTTCTGCATTGATCATAAATATCTTCAACTTCAAGTCTATTGACATTTTTTTTAGGCTGCGTACTGTCAGATAATTTATCTGTCAGGTTTTTACTTAATTTTTTGGGCAGTTTGCCATAATATCCCCATACCAATTTTTTCATTTCATCACTTATAATTTCCCACCTATAATCAGAAATTATAGTGTTTAGTATTGCCTGGCTTCCTATTATTTGACCTATCGGAGTAGAGAGAGATGGGTTTCCTACTTCATTTTTAATTTTAAAGATTTCTTCTATTATCAAATCTATTTTTTCAATTTCTCCTATTTCCTTTAGTTGCCTGACAAGGCTTGATAAGAGCCATTTTGGAAGAAGGTTTTTGTTTGTACTTCCAAATATGAGGTTTGAGGAGAACAATTCCTGATTTAAGTGTGGGTAAATATATTTTTTTATATTCTCGTATAGTTTTAAAACTTTTAGGTAATCTAAATTATGTGAGATATTTGTGTTTTTTAAGCTTAGAAGAAACGAAAAAACAGTAGGACTGAAGTCATTGAATGAAGAAGGTATAAAACTAAGGTCAACCCCATCGCATCCACTGACGCAAGCCTGGAAGTAATTCAATGTTTGAAGTCCTCTTAAATTGTATCCACTGGAAAATAAAGGAATATCTATTTTTTGTTTTAGATTTTTAAAAAGTTCTGCTGCTTTTTTTGGAGGCAGTGTTGACTCTGCATCTTTAATGCATATACTGCTGCAGCCAAGCTGTCCTAATCTGTGTGCTGTTTCTATATAAAAATTTGTGTTTTTAAAGTCATCATAAATTATAGTTCCCTGACATTTTGCCTTATTTTCAACAACTACAGATATTGTAAATTTGAGATTGTCTATATCATTTAAGGAATCATATACTCTGAATATGCCAATTCCATTTTTTATACACTGCTTTATGAATCTTTCTATGATATTTTTAGAATAGATTTCAAAACTTACAAGATTTCTTGCACCTATTAAAGTCTGTAGTGGAATAGAAGAGATTTTATTTTTGATGTAGTAAAGCATCTCCCAGGGAGATATGCCTAATTTATTTTCAAGTATTTTTTCAAAACTGGCTCCTCCCCAAATTTCCAGGCTTTCATAATTTAAGTTATTGTAATGACTGAGGACAGGATCAAGTATTTTAGTATCTATATATTCAGGGTTTATATTCTGAAACATATCTCTTATTGTAGTGTCATTTATCTTTATTTTTTTCATTTCTTAAATATTTTTATTGTCTCTTTTTTACTACCTTGTTAATAAGACAAAATGATAATATGATTTTCCGGCTTATTTTTTTATTTTATGTAACTTTTCAATATTTAATATAATCAAAATTTTAAGTAAATCTACAATTATAAACGGCTGAATGCCCAGATTCCAGGTTTTAACTAAAAGGCTAATTAAATTCTGGGTTTTAAGAAAACTGTACAGGTAACCCAGTAGATGAACATATCCAAAAAAGTAAATTACTATAATGCCAGTTATGCATGAGATAAAGCAAATAGAGGTGTTTTCTTTTTTAATGTGATGCTGGCAGATATAATTTGGGTTATTGTTTGTATTGATGCTACCATGCTGTAAATTAAATAATTTTTTAAAAAAATATTTAGATAAATTTTCTATAATATATGGATTTTCATATATATATCCAGCAGCAAAAGAAGCAAATACAAAACCAATTATATATCCTCCGGTGGGCCCGGCTATAGCCAATAACCCACTCCTGCCGCCTGCAAAAACAGGAAGCCCTGCTATTCCCATCAGTATATATTCAAGTTGACCCAGTGCTGCCCACCTGCTGCCCAGTAGAATAGATGACAGTAGTACTGTTAAAGTCTGCATGGTTATAGGGACAGGTGTAAAGGGAAGATATACAAATGAATTTGCAGAGACTGCCATAAGTATTGCAAATGTAAAGGAAAATATTAATTTAATAATAAATTTTTCATTATAAGTTTTAGTCCTAACTCCAGGAGATTCTATGCTTATTGTATTATTTTTGTTATTCATTAATGAAAATCCCTGTCAATATTTATTTATGAATAAATTAAAATCTTAATATTAAAAGAAGTTTTGTACAACTAAATTTTTATATTTTAATATCTGTTT
>Ga0209121_10004719_pt1 | contig 12607 bp, 10 predicted proteins | sample Cruoilmetagenom3_FD_187292 | JGI IMG/M metagenome (GOLD analysis project Ga0209121, IMG submission 187292) | Oil polluted marine microbial communities from Coal Oil Point, Santa Barbara, California, USA - Sample 3 (SPAdes) (version 2) | ecosystem: Environmental > Aquatic > Marine > Oil seeps ... | reverse complement strand
CACAGCATTCCTGGACCGTCTGCTCCATCACAGCGTGGCAATAAATATCCGGGGGAACAGCTATCGGCTTCGTGGAAAAGTCGGAAAGGAGGGCGTGGGAATGGACCGGATTTGAGGACAAAGCGGCTCAGTTTTCACGACCGAAAATGGCTCAATTTAAAAAGACCGTTGACAAAGCCGTATAAACTCGCGCTGCTTGACTGTCGTATGCCTGTTATGAACGGGTTTATGGTCGCTGAGCATATCAAAGATGATCCAGACCTCACGGGAATAACCATCATGATGCTGACATCCGACCACAGGGCGGGAGATATAGATAGATGCCGTGAGATAGGGATTGACGGCCATGTGATTAAACCGGTAAAGAAATCTGATTTGCGCGGCGCAATCACCACAGCCATGAATAAAACGAAGATCGCCACTGTGGAACCGCCGCCTGAAGTTAGACCTGTCTTTAAAGATCTCCGGCCCTTAAGTATACTTCTTGTCGAGGACTCCGAAGACAACCGCCTGCTGGTCAAGGCCTATCTGAAGAAGATGCCATGCCGGATAGACACCGCTGAAAACGGCAAGATTGCCGTTGAGAAGTTTATATCGAAAGGATACAATCTCGTGCTCATGGATATGCGGATGCCGGTAATGGATGGATATAACGCCACAATGGCAATCAGAAGGTGGGAGATGGAGAAAGGAAAAGAGGCGACTCCGATTATTGCTCTCACTGCCAACGCGCAAAAAGAAGACGAGCTGAAGAGTCTCGATGCGGGGTACACAGCCCATCTGACGAAACCTGTCGGGAAGGCAAAGCTGTTGGAGACCATTAGTCAGGTTGTTTAGCCTATTCATAACGCACTTCCACGCGTTCGAGATAGTTCGAAAGCACCTCCGCCTGCCTCCGTATCTCCCCGGTGTCTTTCTCCTCTGCAGCCTGCTCGAGGGACATGCCGATGTCTGTAATAGCGTCGAAGCCATAGCCGCCGCCCATACCCTTCATGCTGTGACCCAGAATCCCAATACTTTCGTAATCGTTATTTTGTAAGGCATCTTCCAGTGTTTCCACATCCCTGTGCCTGTTTTTTAAAAATCCAGGTATGATATCCGCTGTATCATCATCCGCGTGAACGATTATCTTTTCATTTTGTTTACCGTTTTGAGTCACGATTCAAATCTCCTTCCCGGCGGTAACAACCGGTTTTCTCAACGTCTTTTGTAATTATGCCGACTACTTCAAGCCGGTTGCGCCCTTCCCGTTTTGCCAGGTAGAGCGCCTTGTCGGCCGCAGAGATCAACTCATCAGGTTCCAAAACCAGGACATGAAAGATATCGGCAACTCCCGAACTGATGGTGACCCAGGCGCCGACCGGTGATACCGCGTGCTCTATTTCAAGAGCCTCCACGCTTGAACGCATTGCCTCTGCAACCACGACGGCCCCATTTATGCCGGTATTTGGAAGAACAGTGACAAACTCCTCCCCGCCATACCGGGCGACAAAGTCTCCCGGCCGCCTGGGTGTATTGTTTATAGTCTTTGCAATCATCCTGAGACAGTCATCGCCGGCCAGGTGTCCATATTGATCATTGTAATACTTGAAGTGATCAATGTCGCTCATGATCAGCGACAGAGGTTCGGCTTGCCGCACTGCGCGCCGCCACTCTTTGTGGAAGATCTTTTCAAAATAACGACGATTGGGGATACCGGTCAGCCCGTCGAGGGAAGATATGCGTTCCAATTCCTCATTCGCGGCAGTGAGCTGCCGCGTTACCTCAAGCAACTCCCTTTCACGGATCCTGCGGCGGTCCATCTCATGCTTCAGTCTCAGTGCTGAACGCACCCGGGCAAGCAGTTCCACCTTATTTGGCGGTTTTCTTATATAGTCCACGGCACCGGCGGCAAAAGCCGTTTGAAGGTCATCCAAGTTGGTGTTGGCTGACACCATGATTACGGGAACATCCCTGAAGTGGCTGATTTCCTTAATCCGCCGGCACGCTTCAATGCCGTTCATATCAGGCATCGTAACATCCATAAGAATCAGCTCAATGCTCCCGTCCGCGCCTTTTAGATTATCCTTGCCAAGATAGTCCAGGGCGCTACGGGCCGAATCCGCGAGGTAAATGTCCTTGTGTCCCGCGCGCTTCAGGATAGCCTCAAGGAGCAGCCGGGCATCCGGCGAGTCATCAACTATAAGTATACTCATAAATTATCCTTCTGACCCGGGCAAGCCGGACTCACGACTCACGACTCATGAACGGCTCTTACAGTTTAAAGATATCTTTCACGTTCTGCGATGTTATTTCCCCAACCTCTTCAAGCGACAGCCCTTTTATCTCGGCGATTCTCCGGGCGGTGAGGATAACATTGGCCGGTTCATTTCTCTTTCCCCGCATTGGATGGGGCGTGAGGAACGGGGAATCTGTTTCGAGAAGGAGACTTGTTATGGGGACCTTCCTGACCACTTCCCGGAGAGCTTCGGATTTTTTGAAGGTAATCGTTCCGGGTATGGATATATAAAAACCCATGTCGAGGCATTTTTCAGCCATTGCATAATCTCCCGAAAAACAGTGGATGATGCCTCTTTGCGACCCCTTCCACTTCTTTAACATCTCCAGAGTTTCCGTGTGGGCTTTCCTGTCATGAATGACTACAGGAAGCCCGATTTCACCTGCGAGTTCCAGCTGTTCTCCAAACCTTTTTATCTGCACATTCCTGGGAGACAGATTGCGAAAGAAATCCAGACCGATCTCTCCATAGGCAACCACTTTGTTGTTCTTTGCCATCTCCCTGAGAGATTCATAAGTTCGATCATCTATGTTTTTGACTTCATGGGGGTGTATACCTATTACCGCATAAACCGATTCATATTTATCAGCAATGGAAATGGCCCTTTCGCAATCACTGAGCGTTGTCCCGACTGTGGCTGTATAATCTACCCCGGCTTCTCCGGCTCTTGTGATCACTTTATCCCTGTCGTGGTCGAATGCCTTCATCTCCAGGTGGGCATGAGAATCAATAAACATGGTCCCCCATTTAGTAATTGTTAACGGTTAAGAGGTTCATGGTTGGTTGCCTTGAGATCTTTATACTTCATGAGACAGCTGATAACTTTGCCAATAACGGTCCTGCAGCCGCAGGATTCGTATGGCTTGTTCGCAGACATCATATGAATTGCGTTCATTTCGGCAAAGGGTCGGATTTCCTTTCCATTATAATGCCGCAAAGCGGCATAGCGGAGCTTTTTACGAAGTAATCAATGTTCGCCATATCGGGCGGGGATAAACCCCGCCCCTACGAATTTTTCTCGAATGAATGTAGAATGTAGGGGAGGGTTTTATGCCCTCCCGACAGAATCGATTTGATTAGAACTCTTTGAACCATGAACCTGACTTTACATCTATCTGTTTTCTGTAAAAGAAAGATAGCCCAGAGTCAAGCAATTTTCACTGAAATTTTCAAAAATATGCAGCAAAGCCTTATTTTATCTTGGTTAACAGGGTTCCTGTTCAGACACTAATTAGAACGGCGTTTCCGTTTGATTTATGCTGCCTATGCTGATAGACACCTGAACAGACAGGCTGTAAGCGCCCCGCAGGAGATGCCCTTGGGGTGCATTTAGACTGAAGTCTGCAGATTGAACGTTTTGGAGATATTGAGCGTGGCAACTAACCGTGAACTGTGAACCTAACCCGGACAAGCCGGAAATTGGAAATATCAAAATAGAAAATTTAAAGGTAAAATTAAGGAGATTGTACAATGCGATGACATCTCAAAAAAACTGGCTGGCTTCCCATTTTACTTTTTTGTTTTTCATTTTGATATTTAATATAGTTCCTTAACCAAATTCTTTTGCCATTTTTGCAAGAATCCGAAGGATCAGCGAAGCTAATTTTACAATTAAGGAACTAATAAACTCTTAGCCTAAACAACCTGAGTAGTTGCATGGAGGTTTTAATGAAAAATGTCAGATCAATCAGCGCCAGTACCAAACTTTGCGCTATTATTGGTAATCCGGTTGCGCACAGCCTTTCACCGGTAATTCACAATGCTGCCTTCTCGAAACTGGGCCTGGATTTCGTTTATGTGGCTTTTCCGGTCGAGGACGTAAAAAATGCACTGGCGGGCATGCGGGCGATGAAAAACTTTCGCGGCATGAGCGTTACTATTCCGCATAAAATTGAGGCAATGAAACATGTGGATGAAATAGCGGAGATAGACCGCAGCATCGGTTCAATTAATACGGTTATTAATGAACAAGGCAAGTTAGTCGGGTTGGGCACCGATGGGCCGGGTGCGCTAAAGGCCATTGTTGATTCCGGAGTGAAAATTGATGGCAAGAACGTCTTAATGTTGGGTTCAGGCGGTGCGGCGCGGGCGATTGCCTTTACTCTTGCCCGGAATGCCAGGCTGGAGGAACTTTCAATTTTGGATATTGATGCGATTATGCTTCAGCAGTTGACGACGGATTTAAAGGCCGACACTGATACTTTAATCAAATCTGACTTGCTGACAGGGGACTCTCTTGTCGCAATGATGAAGAAGGCTGATGTAATCATCCACTGTACGCCGATCGGTATGTATCCAAACAAAGATGCCTCCCTGATTCCTTGCGAGCTTTTCCGGCCGGAGCAGGTTGTCTTTGATATTGTATATACACCTCTTGAAACAAAACTAATTTCCGGGGCCAGGTCTCGCGGTCTTCAAGCAATTTCCGGGGTCGATATGTTTATCAATCAGGCGGTCTTACAATTCGAGCGTTTTACCGGTGTTGAAGCACCTGTCGAGGTTATGCGTCGAGTAGTAATGGAGCATCTCCGCTTAGAAGAATAGTGTCCTGGGAGCCGTCTATGCTTCTGTCCAACTATGCAATACAGAGGTGACCTGTGCGACATTTATGGATGGACACCAGTTAATCTTGTTATCTCCTTCCAGACAGCCCCTTTCCCCTCTCCTGTCCTGGCAGAAAACGGGATTATATCACTATCATCAGGTAAGCCCAAAAGCTCTTTCATGCGGCGCTGGCAGATTTTTATCTTATTTCTGGAAATTTTGTCGATCTTCGTCAGAACAAATAGGATGTCAATATGATAATAACGGAACCATTCGATAATGGAAATATCTCCTTCAGACGGATCCCTTCTCACATCAAGTATCATAATGACAAGGCGCAGGTTCTTGCGTTCCTTTAGGTATTTTTCAACCATGGGACCAAACTTCCTCCTGACGGAAACGGACACCTTGGCATATCCGTAACCGGGAAGGTCGACGAAGCAAATCCGATCGTTTATCGTAAAGAAATTTATAAGTTGTGTCTTTCCAGGAGTGGCGCTCGTACGGGCAAGTTTTTTTCGGTTAACAAGGACATTAATAAAGGAGGACTTCCCCACATTGGACCTGCCTGCAAAGGCCACTTCCGGAAGAAAACCCGTTGGATACTGAGAAGGCTCCCTTGCGCTCGTTATGAATTTTACTGATGTTACTTTCATTTTTAATTCACCCGGGCGTTGACCTTTCCCTCATTTACTTTCTACTTGAATATGTTCAATGAAATAAGGTTGCCGACTTTTGAGTAATTACTCTTACTTTAATACTATCCCATACTTGTCCAGTTTTCTTTCAAGCGTGGGGCGGGAGATGCCGAGCGCTTCGCAGATATCACCCTTTTTCCTGCCGATCCTGTCGAGCACGCCCCGTATGTGTCTTTCTTCCAACTCGTCAAGGGTGCAGGGGTCAAAATCCTCGTCATCTTCACTTATCCTGTGCCATACTTTACCTTGACTTTGATTGTCGGTAAAATTATTCAGCGCATTTGGGAAATCCGCTCTCCCTAAAATTCGTCCTCCGGCCATAACAGCGGCGCGTACCAGGAGATTTTCCAATTCCCTGATATTCCCGGGCCAACTGTATTTCATAAAGATATTCATCACCTCGTCGGTTACACCGACAATCCTCTTGTTAAGATCGCGGTTGGTCTTTTTGAGCAGATAATCGACAAGCGGAGGGATATCTTCTTTTTTCTCTCTAAGCGGCGGGATGTCTATGGTTATAACATTAAGCCGATAATAAAGATCGTCTCTGAACTTGCCCTCTCTGACAAGTCTGTCTGTATCCTTGTTGGTGGCAGCGATTATTCTTGCATTCACCTTTATCCGGTCTTTACCGCCGACCCTCTCAAATTCCATCTCCTGAAGCACCCTGAGGAGCTTTGCCTGAAGGCTTATCGACATCTCACCGATCTCATCCAGAAAAACCGTGCCATAACGGGCAAGTTCAAATTTCCCCGGTTTTCTGTTTATCGCCCCCGTAAAAGATCCCTTCTCGTGACCAAAAAGCTCTGACTCAAGGAGGGTATCTACAATAGCGGAACAGTTTACCGCCACATAAGGCTGATCTCTTGACGTATTGTTATGTATAATCCTGGCGACCAGTTCCTTGCCGGTTCCGCTCTCCCCTTGAATAAGCACCGTTGTCCTGCTTTGGGAAACAATCCCTATGGCTTTAAATATCTCCCTCATCTTCCTGCCGGCGCCAATAATATTCCCGGCCTTGAAATCCCCTGAAGGCTTTACGGGAAAACTTTCCGCTTTCTTTTCCGTTTCAAGGGTTGTTAATGCTCTCCGGATGGCTATGTCTAACTCATCCCTGTCATGTCTGGAGACATAATCGAAGGCGCCTTCCCGCATCACCTTGATAGTTGCATCCATATCAGGATGATCGGCGCTCATAATCACCTTGATATCTTCATTCTCCCCTTTCAAATCTTCCAATAAGGTAAAGCTGTCAATATCCGGAAGTTTAATGTTCAGGATTGCGACCTCCGGCGAAACTTCCACCGCTTTATTTAACCCGTCGGTACCGGTCAGGCAGGTATGCGCTTCATATCCTTTTTCTTTCAGATATAGTTTGAGGGCTTCACATGTAGAAAGATCAGGGTCTATTACAAGAATTTTGAGCATGTTAAGCACTTCCTTCGATTGTTCTGACGGTTTTTATGTGATCGATAGATAGAAAATAATGTTAACTTGTATCGCTCCGGTAAGAAAATTTCAATGAAAATGTGCTGATGGATGTTTGATCTTATTTTACATTCTGTTAAATTCGGTGAACGCAATTTAACGAATTGTTAAATATCGTCTCAGAAAAAACAGCGCGTGGAGAAACTCAAATTTGGAATTGGCAAATAATTATAGCGTCTTAATGCAGAAAACAACCACATGATGGAAAGTGGTATAATTATTGCTAAATTATTAGGAGATGTGGTTATTTTTCCATACGACTTGCATGCCACAAGGCAGGGAGAGAGAGAAGGAAAAACAGAAATATAATAAAAGGAGGGGAAAATGTTTAAAAAATTGGGGAATTTGTTGTTTACTCTTTTATCATCGGCGGCCATCTTGCTTATATCTTCACCGCTGGTTTTTGCCGCTGAGGCAATTCCGGAAGGTGGAGCTTACTCAAAGGTTATCTTTGCCGCAGCCGCCTTGCTCGTGGCAGGTTTTGCCATTGGGATGGGGACAATCGGTCCAGGTTTAGGTATAGGTAGTATTGGTAATGCGGCAGCCGGCGCAACGGGAAGAAACCCCGGGGCATCCGGGAAGATACTGATGACCATGCTCGTTGGTATGGCTATGGCGGAATCAATCTGCATTTATGCTTTGGTTGTGTCGCTTGTCGTACTCTTTGCAAATCCTTTTGCCAAGTATTTTCTGGGGTGATATCCGACAGTTAGCCTTCTTAAAAACTCGCGGCAAATATCCCTTCAGGTGAGTGGAACATTCATTGCTGTGGCGGAGAAAATGGTAATGGAAGTATAGCTGTCCATTGTAAAAGAGAGTGTGTAACGAAAGGCCGGAAAGTTAAGTTTCCGGCCTTTTTAGCATATAGCTGTGAATTTGAGTTGACAAGTTTGACTAAATTATATTAGATTTATTGTTTATATTATCAAATTGTAACTATTTAGCCGCAGATTTACACAGAATGAACGCAGACAGGTTTAAATACAAAGAAATCACAAAGGCAGACTTGATTATAAACGAGAAAATATCAGTGATAATCCGCGTAGATCGGCGGCTGAGTAGTTACATTGAATTTTTATCGATGAAGGATGTGTTAACGCACACTAAGATAGCAACTGATTGTCGTTATTCTTGTCCTTCAAATTGAATGTTGTTAAAGGGTTAATTTCAATTTACCAAGAGGGATTACTTGTTCAAAACTTTGCGCCCTCGCGGTAAGTCAACAGGGAGCGTATAGATGCAGATTGTCGCATGTATCAAGCAGGTGCCGGACACCACCCAAGTCGAGGTCGATCCGGTTACGGGAACTCTGGTTCGGGAAGGTGTGCCATTTATTTTGAATCCATTTGATACCCATGCCCTGGAAGAAAGCCTGCTTTTAAAGGACAGATATGGGTTTCATGTGACGGCAATTTCCATGGGGCCTCCTAACACCGAGGTTACCCTGAGGAAAGCTCTTGCTCTTGGGACAGATAAAGTTGTGCTTCTGAGTGACCGTGCCTTTGGCGGCGCCGATACCCTGGCTACCAGCATGGTTCTGGCGGAGGCCATAAAGAGACTCTCCCGGGAGGAAGAGGTAGGCATAGTGTTTTGCGGCAAGCAAACGATCGATGGAGACACTGCCCAGGTAGGACCGGGGATTGCCACCCGCCTGAACTACGCTCAACTTACCCTGGTGGATGATATCGAAGGTGTGGACATGCAGTCCAAAAAGATCATAGTCAGACGCAAGCTGGAAGGGAGGCACGAGATAATAGAAGTGCCGCTGCCGGTCATGATTTCAGTATTGCGTGATATCAACCGCTGCCGATATCCTACAGTGCCCAGGCGTTTGATGGTCGAGGATGCCGAGGTGATGTTGTGGGATAATAAGGAGCTGAAACTCGACCCGGAAACCGTTGGATTGAGAGGTTCACCCACACAGGTGCGTAAAATCTTTTCACCTGAAAGGATCAAAGGTGAAATACTGGGTGATGGAATCAATTTACCTGAAGAGGCGGCTCGTATGCTGGTGGAGACTCTATTGGAAAAAGATGTTATTTCTTTGTGAAAAAGTGGAAATATGGTGAAAAAAAAGAAGATAAAAAGACCCCGAGGCGTGGCTCGATTGATTCCAGGCAGGTGTATCGCCTGTGGCGGCCGCTGTGAAGCTTCCTGTCCAAAAGACGCAATAGAGATGAGTGACGCGGGTGAACCGATTATCAATGAAAAAGAATGTATCGGTTGCGCCAAGTGCATTAAAGCCTGTCCATCTGAAGCCCTTGAAATTTATTTTACTCCCGAAGAGCGGAAGATACTCGCCCAAATAAAAGAGGAAGCCCCTCCTGATGCTGAAGAGATTGTAGATGAAGAAACAGCCGGAATTAAAGAATACAATGGTGTCTGGGTGTTTGTGGAGGAAACCGGGGGTAAACCGGCGACAGTTTCCTGGGAGCTTATGGGTATCGGCGCCGGCCTGGCCAAAACACTGGGTGTAGAGCTGTGTTCAATGGTTGTGGGCGACAAGGTGGAAGATATGTGCCATGAGTCGTTTGCCTACGGGGCGTCCAAATCTTACCTGATGGATGATAAAGTATTTCTTCATTACCGCACCGAACCTTACCGGGATGCAGTCTGTCACCTGATAAACAAGTACAAGCCTGAGATTATGCTGGTGGGCGCGACAGGTCTGGGAAGGGATCTGGCAGGCGCTGTAGCTACAAAACTCAGGACAGGTTTAACGGCTGACTGCACCGGTCTGGATATTGATGAAAAAGGGTTTTTATTACAGACCCGCCCCGCGTTCGGCGGCAATATCATGGCCACCATCGTAACCGAGCGGCACAGACCTCAGATGTCCACAGTTCGCCCGCATGTGATGCCCATGCCGGACAGGGATTCTTCGCTCAAGGGCCGGATTATTCGCGAGTCCCTGCAAATCAGAGAAGAAGATTTTGCCGTCAAGATACTGAAAGTCATCAAAGACAAAAAAGGCAAGGATACGGACATAGGTCTGGAAGCGGCGGAGATTATCGTCTCCGGCGGCGCCGGTATGAAGACGAAAGAAAACTTTCATATTCTGCAGGAATTGGCCGATGAACTGGGTGGTATTGTGGGCGCTTCACGTAGAACTGTGGATGCCGGCTGGATGCCTCCGGAACGTCAGGTGGGTCAGACGGGCAAGACTGTCAGACCAAAGATATACATTGCATGCGGGATCAGCGGCGCTATACAACACCTGGTTGGTATGCAGGACTCGGATATGATAATTGCTATAAATAGCGATAAAAATGCGCCTATCTTTGAGGTATCCACCTATGGGATTGTTGGAAATCTCTTCAAGGTGGTTCCCGCGATTACCAGATGTATTAAGGAGTTGCGCTCAAAAGAGTAAACAAGAGGGGATTCATGTCAACCAACGCCACGATATTTGCCATTATTTTTGCAGCTGTTATATTATTATTCTGCTGGAGCTGTTTTAATCGTTTCCGCTTACTGACCCTGGGTAAACCGGACGATCTCTTCAGTCATGCCGGCAGGCGTCTCTTGAATATGTTTTTATTCGCATTTGGCCAGAAGCGGGTGATCAGCAGGCCATTTGGAGTGAACCATTTTTTTCTCTTCTGGGCCTTTATAATCTTATTGATTGCCAACGCCGAATTCTGTCTGCACGGCCTCTTTCCAGATGCTGTCAGCCTCTCGCTTCTTCCAGGCAGCCTCTATTGCACACTGGCCTTTATTTTTGATATAGCGTCGCTCGTGGCGCTGGTCTGTGTTTGTATTTCATATGTCCGCCGCATTGTATGTCCGCCCGATTACATAGATGCAAGAAGCCGTGATGCTTTTATTATTCTTGGCCTTGTTGCTGCTCTGATGATCTGCTTTTTCGGTTTGCACGGCAGCGAAATAGCCCGAGGAATTGAAGGCGCATCGAAATACATGCCCATATCCAGCCTTGCGGCATTTGCTTTTTTTTCCGGCATGCCGGAAGACAGCCTTATAATGTCTGCAGACATTTTCTGGTGGGCTCATGCTCTCATACTGCTTGGGTTTTTAAATTATCTTCCATACAGCAAGCATATGCACATACTCACAGCCATCCCGAATTGCTTTTTCCGAAGCCTGGAGAAGGTTACAACCCAGCCCCGGGAAGAGTTTAAAAAAGGCAACACATTTGGCGTAAGGCAGGTGGACCAGTTCAGATGGAAAGACCTTTTTGATTCTTATTCCTGCACTGAATGTGGCCGCTGTCAGGATGTCTGTCCGGCTGACAGTACCGGTAAACCGCTCAATCCCCGGCTGCTTATCCATGATTTAAAAGTAAATTTGCTTGCCAATGGTCCGCTGATGATTAAAGGTAAAAAACCTGTACTGCCTTTGATAAGCGGCGATCAGGAGGGTAGCGTTTCCGAAGATGCTATATGGTCATGCACTACCTGCGGGGCCTGCATGGAAGTGTGCCCGGTGTTTATCGAACATGTGCCAAAAATTATCGGTATGCGCAGGCACCTGGTGGAGATGGAAGCCAAATTTCCGGAAGAGCTGCTGAATCTATTTGAAAATATAGAACAGCGCAGCAACCCCTGGGGGATCGCTCCTTCGGAGCGGGTCAAGTGGTGTGCCGAAATTGACGCAAGACCTTTTGAAGCCGGCAAAACCGAGTACCTGTACTTTGTAGGTTGCTCCGGCGCATTCGACTCGCGCGGGAGACTGGTATCTCTATCTGTTGCCAGGATATTGGATGCGGCCGGTATCTCCTGGGGAATCCTCGGCAAAGATGAGAAGTGCTGTGGCGATAGCGTTCGTCGTCTGGGCAATGAATTCATATTTGATCGTATTGCAAGAGAAAATGTCAGGATGTTTCAGGAAAGGGGTGTTAAGAAGATCATTGTTAACTGCCCTCATGGATACAGTACCTTGAAGAATGATTATGCCCAGTACGGTGCCGAGATAGAAGTTATATATTACGCTGAATTGATCAACGGGCTGATCAAGGAAGGCAGACTGAAATTGAACGGGACAGATGGTCTTGGCAATATGGTATATCACGATCCCTGTTATCTTGGTCGTTATAACGGGATTTACGAAGCTCCGCGCGAAGTTATTGCTTCGGTTACAGGCAAAAGACCCGCGGAAATGGAACACCATCATGAAAATTCCTTTTGCTGTGGCGCCGGTGGGGGACGTATGTGGATGGAAGAAAATATTGGGGAACGCATCAATATAGCGCGCGTCAGGGAGGCAATGGAGAAAACTCCAAATATAATTGGCGTGTGCTGTCCTTATTGTATGACCATGTTTGAAGATGGACTGAAGGATGAAAAAGCTGACAATAAAGTAAGGGTTATGGATCTGGCCGAGATTGTAGCCGGGGCATTGAAGAAAGAGTAGTTTCCTGAAAAAGGAGAAATGAGAATACTAAAATGCAGATATTAGAATGAGAAATGCAGTGTGTCTTTTCATTTTGCGTTTTTCATTTTAAAATTTAATATTTACGTAACTACTCAGGTGGATAGACTGAAAGACTGTCAGGAAAAGCGGGAAATCGAAGATTCATGAGCCGAAGGCGAATCATACTGCACACTTTGAAGCCATGTTTGACGCGAAAATCTGCTGTTTC
>Ga0209121_10004718_pt1 | contig 12608 bp, 17 predicted proteins | sample Cruoilmetagenom3_FD_187292 | JGI IMG/M metagenome (GOLD analysis project Ga0209121, IMG submission 187292) | Oil polluted marine microbial communities from Coal Oil Point, Santa Barbara, California, USA - Sample 3 (SPAdes) (version 2) | ecosystem: Environmental > Aquatic > Marine > Oil seeps ... | reverse complement strand
ACCTTAGAGTAAAAGACGTATCGTTCAATCAATACGGCGGAGTAGTATCGTTCAAACGTTCGAGTGGAAAGCTGAAAACTAAACATAGATACAGACAAATTCCAATAGCAACTGCCGTTCCAGACCTGCAACTCTGGTTAAGCATGCACCCTCAAAAGGACAAACCCGAAGCACCGCTATGGATTTCTAGAAGAGGAGGCTCAATTGGATACGCTAGGTTAAGAGCAATGTTTCTCAAAGCAGCGAAGAAAGCGAAAATAAAGAAACACTACACATTGTACAAACTCCGTCATAAACGACTGACACAACTTGCAGATGTGTTAAACATTCAAGAACTAAAGCGATTTGCAGGTCACAGTAAATATTCGAATGTAACACCACGTTACATACATGTGAACGAAAAGTCGATGAAACAGAAAGTCTACCGCGAAAGAGGCGTAAAGGTTAAAGAAGTAGAGAAAGCCGGACCTAAGTTGAAAGTCAAAATATGTCCGCGTTGTAAACACGAAAACAGTCCAACATTCAAGTTCTGTTCCATGTGCTCAATGCCTTTAGATACGGAAACGATGTTTGAAGTGCAAAGTAAAGGTCAAATATTATCTCAGGGAACATACCATCCAGTAAGCGAAAACGCAGAATACGATAAAATGATGAAATCATTCTTCAAGTTACAACAAAGGAATCCAGAGCTTTTCAAGCGATTGACACAACATTTTTGGGAGAACGTTGCCGTCGAGTTACTAAAAGATACAGCGGTTAAGGTAAAATCTTAACCGAACCTCGCGCGCTGGAAGAGAATGATCATTTTTTTCTCATCACTGCAATGCAGATTATTGTTGCTATGATTCCAACTGAAGCTAAGAATCCTACAATTGCCTTTGCATGCCATGAATCCTGATCCGTCGATGGGTTTTGAGGCTCCAGTAATCTCTGGACATAAAGAGTCCATGTATAAGGGTTGAATTCGTTGTCGTAGTTGTCAATAGCAACAGCACCTTCCAACAGAAGTGCCTTATTGACATTCATCAGATGTGTTGAGTTGTGATTAACGTATACTACACAGATTAACCTGCCATATGGACCAGTTCTATATATGTCGTCGATATCCAAGTAGACAGTTTTATCACTAACGAACTCATCCAATAGATTCTCAGCAGTGTAATATCCTGATTCCCCACGTTCTGGGGCGTCTACATCGGCGAGTCTTATCCTCCCTTCTGTTGTAGTGTCAAAAGTGTCTCCGTCGATAACCCTGTCTGCTGTTGTGGTTGCGTCAACCTCCCAAGCAAAAGCAGCGTGTATAGATAACAGCAAAAGAAAAGGAATAAGCATAGAAAGAATCTTCATCTTCAATTTGATATGTCCTTCTTTTTAAGTTTACAATCTAACACATATCTTATAATAGCTAAGACCGTTTATTTTTTGTTATGAAGATGGCGCGGGCGAAAGTTTTAACATCAAGATCGTTGAAATGACGCTGTATTATCGTACAAAAAACGATGACCGCAAACATTATAGCAACCATAACAGCTTTCCAGTGAAGTGAAAACTGCGGACACGATAAAAAACTTCCACCAACAAGGCCAAAAATACCGGCAAAGACCATTAAGATAGAATCGAAACCTAAGAATTTCATTGTTTCGCCTTCTTTTTTTCCTTTTGTCGCTTTTTAGACTTCCTCCAATACTCACGAATCCAACACTGCTTGAGGGAAGTGTTCGGTAATCGCGGTCGTCCGATTTTCTTAACCATTGTTTTCCGAGAAAAGAGATGAGAAAATCGGCTAAAATAATTATCATAAAGAAGCGAAAAGATGAATTACGTTCAACGAATCGTGTTCAGACTTATACATTTAATCTGCCGACAACCGTCAGCAATAAAGTCCGCTCGAATTTTCGTTCAGATTTTCGGATTTTCCTAATTTCGTTTATGATTTTCCGTGTTCGACTTATGATTTTAAAGGTTCGGATACGGATTTTCCTTTCGGTAGTAGTATTTTAAGAAACTCGTCGAATGTTTCGTTTAGTCCTTCTTCCGAAACAATGTATAGAGAGCTTAGAAGCTTAGGAGTAAGGGCATAAGGGCACAAGAGTAAGGGTAATGTGAACAACATTCGAGAACACCAGTATTGGAATTCGGCAATTGGAATAATGGAGAACAACGTACAACCTATAACGTATAACAACTCTACAATGTACAAAGTACAATCTACAACAATCTAAAATGTACAATAGAAAATCGGGAAAAGAAAATCGGCTTAAAGAAAATAAAAGTTATAGCCTTACAATATTGCTTTCCTTTTGAAAAGAAGGTTGTAAGTTTGATAATCTTTCCGAAGAAAATAAAAGGTAAGGAAGACCGACTGTCAATAACCATTCCGAAGAGCATCTGTGAGGACTATAACTTAGGACCCGGCGATTTTGTTCTGGTGAAATTGGAAAACAGACCTAACGATCCTGAACTAAAAATGCAGTTCAGAAAAAGGATAGCCAAGTGTGGTTCAGAAGGACGACTTCTATATATTCCGAAGAAGCTAGTTCACGAACGCAAACTCCATCGAGACATGTCCGTCTTGGTTTCTCTGGAGGAATTCTAACGTGGAACAACCACACTTCTCTCTGGACATTGAAGAATGTCTGAAAGCTTTAGCAAAAACAGGAAAGTTCGGTAACACACCAACAAAAGTCGTTGAACATCTAATACAGTTCAAAGTGTTTTTGCTGGATGACGTGAAGCGATTCACTATTGCAGGTTTACTCATGTTAGGACACGATGAGGACTGGATTAAACGGAACATGCCGGGTTCTAAGTATAAGAATAAAGTAGCATTGGATAACGTAAAAAAGGATTGGGCGTCATACTCCAAGGAAAATCCTCCAGAAAAATAGGATAAGAAAACTAAGACGTTATAAAGTGTAGTCGCTAAAACTACGCGGAAAAAACTGGAGGAGACGGCATAATCCATTCCGAGAGAGTTGGATCAGGTAAACATTTTCTATGTGCAATTCGTTTACGCTTATTAATTCGGACATAAATCCAATCATCCTCTTTCATAACCGGTTTTCCACAATAAACACAATTACCGCCTTTAAATCTACGTTCTCTTAATATTGTGTATGCTCTCGCTTTCCTTATCTTATTTTCAAAAAAGCTATCACACTCCTTCCTACCCTTTAATCGCGGACAAGCGGATGCTGGCGCCGTAAACGATTCACATTCCCATCTATACTTGCAGTAACGATGGATGCAATGTTGAATAGGTAATGTGAAGACTAGTTGAATTGCATACGTCGGATCTATGAAATCCGCCTCAAAGCACTGATTTTTACGTATGAGTGCGTATTGAGCATCACCAAACTTATGAAAATATGTAGCAGATGCTAAGATTATAATTATTCTAGCCCTGTAATTCGCCTTTGATACTCCATCTCTCTTTTCAGTATACATAAAATATACTATAAGGGAAACTGCACCCATTCTATAAAGGATTCTAAACAGCTTCTTAGCCACTAGTTTTATTGCTCGCTTATCCAAAGGTATGAAATCAAAGTGTGAAGGAAAAATCCTTCTTACTTCGCGCAAAGGATATACTCTCTTATATAACTCATACTCTTCGCCACTTCTTCTCAATTGCAAACAATCATAGATTTCGTTCGGAATAATTTCTTTGCCTATGTATTCTATTTCTATATCTGCTTCCTTGAGCATTTTTAGGATTTCAGGGTTCAGGTTAAGTATGTTTCTTCTGTGAGAGAAAAGTAGTAGTTTATTTTTGAATGGTTCGAGGTTCTTAACGGTTCTTCGAGCCTCTTTCATAGTTAAATATCCTTGAGGAGAGAAATTCTTGCATTCTATACCGAGTATCGGTTCGCCGTCAGAGATTCTATATGCGTAGACGTCTATGCCATTTTGCCAAACATGGTGTTTCACTATTCTATATCCTCGATTTTTTCTTATTCCTAGCTTTTCTAAAGCGATCTTAACGGCTTCCTCCAGTCCTCGGCCTTTAATATAATTCCAATCAATTCTACCAATTGGTATGTAGATCTTCTCTTTCACATATCTGCTGGCTGTGTTAGGTTTCACGTAAACTTCTTTAGTGCGAAAATAGAAGTGAGGTTCCCACTGAGCCCTTTGTTCTATTTGTTTTTTCCTATTGATTTCCTCTAGTAATCGAGCATTTTCTCTTTTCAAAGTAAACATCTAGTTCACATTCGTTATCTAAACTTTATTTATATTTACATATATTAATTACTAACGGTGCACACGTTAAAGATACGATGTAGTCGCGACACTATTTGCACAAGGCTTATATCGATGTACGTACCATTTACATACGGTTATAAAAATGGTTCGTAGTGTCGGGAAACTCGTTGATGCTTCGTTCGATAGTCCGCGAACTAAGAAACGTCATAAAAGATACCACATCAAGTTAAACACTGAATTCGTAGAATGTGAAGAATTTCCTTTCAAGCCTAATGATGAACTGTTGATTTCTATAGAAGATGGAAGACTCGTAATGGAAAAAGTTTGATGGAGACGATTCATAATGGCTGAAGAAATGCAAGTCCGAAAACCAGTTGCATTAAGAGGTGTGAAGCTCATAAATTGTTTTATTTGTGGTCGTCAATTAATCGTAGATAGTAACTTGGTTGGTTCATTAACAGATGACTGCTATATTCGTGTAAGTGATGAAATGTTGGGAATGAAAATGAGTCCAGATGTTTACGTTTGTAGTTGGCACTGTTTAGAAAGATATGCAAATAGAAGAGAGAAAGAGCATATTGTCTTGACTGACTTCATACCTGTTGAATGAATTAGTTTACCTTTAAATAAGATAGGCGAACCACCATCCACGAAGGGTAATACTCTTATCGATAGGAAACAAATATCCTAACGTACGTTTGAGTTTATTTTTACATGTTATACTCCAAAGATTCAAATCTTCGGGTGTAGCGCGCGCGGAGATAATCCGAAGAAAATTCGGAAGCAGATATCACTTCCCTATGGGACATTTCTTTCTGTAGACTATGGCTACAAGCAGTGTCGCTTACATGAATCTATATTCAAGATATTACTTCTGTAGAGAGAATACGGAAAGACCGTCAAATGTCCAGTTTTTCGACTCCCCTACCCAAAAAACGAGCCAGAATATGAAAACGTATACTACCCCTTTGAACGATGCAAGATAGATTTATGGATGTTACAATTACGTTAATTGATTATATGATAGTGTTTTCTTCAACAAGGCATAAGAAAGAAAAGCCTAGTAATATCTTATCCTAATACACAATTCGGAATTGGTTAACATGGTCTCCTTTGACATAGTGCATTCTAAAACTAAGCTTGCTTCCTTTCCTTCTCACTATATGGAGCACTTTGATAATTTTTGGAAGTGGAAACTCAGAGTCGAAACCGACCAAAAACACATTCTTGACATTAATCACCGAAAAGAATCGTATCGCAAACTAAGTTACATTCTTCCCCGCTGGCAAACATACCGTAATGGTGCCAACATTCACCCATTAATGACTTTGAAGACTTCACTTGAAAAAATAGCCGATGCATATAACCAAATTAGAAGGTGCAATCTATTAGAATTCAATAATATTCCTCGTCCACTATTAGAGCTGATTTGGCATGAACTTGGTCGAGTCAAGGAGTATAACGGAAATAGAAACGATGCTGGCTGTTATTACATTATTGCGATATGCAAACCTTTGATGTTGCTTTGGGGGCAGACTTTAGCCTTCGATTCAAATGTTAGGAAACACACTCCATGGTATGTGCCAAAAACTCAAACTCGATGGAGATTTGCGGAATGGAAGAAAGTGATGGAGAAATTCCGAGAGAGTCTGCAAGAAGATTCTGAAATTGTAGATTTCTTCAAAGAAAAATCGTTGGAGAAATACGGGAATGACTTGTTTGTCCCTTACGGAAGGTTTTTGGATATATATTACTATTAAAGTAAACGAGGAGAACGAGTAGCTATTTCGTGCACAGTCGTTAGAAAATGGAGGATTTGCCCTTTCTTGTTTGGTTGTTATGGATGTTATAGATTTGAATTATACAGTTATTGTTAAGGATAATGAACCAAAAAAAGGGGGGACGGAGAGAACTTGCTGAGGTGGGCAATCTTAGCACGCGCCATGATGTATGTTGAACGTTTTCTTAAAACGCGACGAATAAAAAAAGGGAATGTGCGGAAGACATCTCCATTAGCTTTGGTAATATACGTAAGGGTATTTCAATAGTAATATCCTAACGAATACAAAACAAATATGTTAACGAATGAGAGGATATTTCAAGAGTGATATCCTAACGAGCAGGAAACTATTACTCTTATCTTCGGTAGGATATTCGAATCCAAATATTAATTTCGTCTTTGCTCCCCTCATACATGTATATGAAGATCTCTTCCTATTGTCTCTTTCTTTCAGATGAACGAGAAAAGAGTTTTATTTAATTAATTTAGCCATTAATTAAGGTGAAATTGGAAATGAGGCGAGGAAACCCGTATCCGCATCGTTACAAGGGAGGAAAGAAGGAGAAAACGATAACAGATGAAGATTGCGAACGATTTTTACGCAGAGCAAAGGAGTTTAGAGAGGAAAGAAGACTTAAAGGTAAAAGAACTGCTCTCGGAGCATTACGTTTTAAGGACATCAACATCGCTGCGTTACTGTCAGTACTTTATTACACTGGTTTACGAATTTCGGAAATAATAGGTGACGTCAGACACAAATATGTTTTGAAAGACGGAGCAATAAATACAAGTAAGCCTATCAGCGGAATATTAAAGAAACACATTCGCGTCGAAGAAGAGTATTTAGAGATAACAATTCCAGAACGAAGGAAGCATGGTATTTCAACGAGTCCCGTTTTCATTAAACTGAACAAGGCTGGTGCTAACGAAATCATTCGTGTGTACCTTAATACGTTAGAAGGAAAACGTCTTTTCCCTATCTCGAAGGTCTTGGCTTGGCAATTAATTAAAAGTGTCACTAACGGATACTATCCTCACTTTTTTCGTCTGAATCGAGCAACGTGGTTTACTAGACACAGAGACACTACTTTGGACGAATTGAAAGACTGGTTTGGATGGAGAGATCCGAGAACTTTCCAGTCTTATATGGCAAAAGGTGGAAGAGAAACTCGACGTATGGCAGACCGTATGTAGGACAGGGTTTGGACATTTCGTCACGTGTGAGAGGAAGAGGCTTCAGAAAGATTATCTAACTTTTTGTCATACGTTATATAATTCTTCTGTAAAAGGACATATAACACAATGAAAGTAGGGAGACGAACCAGACTCGATATTTCCACACCGAGCCTATAATATGGAGTTTAAAAGATATTCGGTTCGTCTCCCAATATTTGCTCCTTCCTTTTCAGGTAATAAACTTTCTTTTCCTTTAGCTTCTTGATTCTTCAGACGTGTTTCACGTTCTTCAAGCTTAGGATAAAGTTTTATTCTTAGAACGTTCGCGCGCTCCGAACGTGGTGAAATGAAAAATGAAGAAACAAAACAATAAAACGGTTGTTAAGACCGAAGAAAAACCTGAGAGTAAAAAAGTGGAGGAAAAGAAAGAAGTACATTTCTGTAAGGTCTGTAAATTCTACGATTGGACGACTGAACGTGAGTTTCACAGGGACGGAATAAGGAAAGGACTCCTAGAAATTCGTGCTGTATGCAGGAATCCACAAGCTCGTTCATATCGACACTTAGTGAAAGCGGAATACAAGAAACGTCAATGTGCATTCTGGGAAGAAGGACGATATAAAACGCCGAAGAAGAAGGAAACTAAGGAGAAGAAAACTGAACCAGATGAAGAAAAGATGACGAGTCCAGCGGAGTATCACGGCCCTGACCTTACCGACGTTGAAAGGGCAGAACTAAAGAAGAACGAAAAGAAACACTCTAAGAAACAACACTTAAAGAATGGAGAGAAAATTATCGTTAAAGACCCTCACAATGATGACGTGAAAACTTTCGAACAACAAGGACACAGATTAGTACTCGTAAAACAATAGTCCATTTCTCTTTTATGGTGAGTAACTATGATGACCAATGTTGTTTGTCCTCAATGCGGTTCTGTTCTTGAATGGAACACAGATGACGAACCTTTGGAAAGATGTGAAAAATGTGGTTACGAACTTTCTGAGGAAACCTATGAAGGGCGAGTTTGGAAATTTAACGTGAAGGTTTCGAGTCTAAAGCGAGCGCACGCGAAATGCATGAATGGGCAAAATTGATGAAGATATTTAGATGAGGCTACGCGAGTTACTTTCTCAAAGGCAACTGTTCGACTTTTGAATTGACCTTTTTAGAATTATGGATTACTGTGAATAGACCTAACGCACCAATCATTCCCAAAATTAGGCTAATAGTTCCTAGAGGAGCTTCCGGGATCACATGCAATATAATTCCCATCATCGACGTTGATACTTCGTTTGTTAACCCATCGTTGTCTGTAACCTCCAATCTAACATCATAAATGCCAGTTTGCGAGTAGACGTGTGTAACGGTTTCACCATAAGCCTCTGAACCATCTCCAAACCACCAATGCCAACTCTGAATTTCTCCATCGGGGTCGTAGCTCGTTGAGACGAAATTTACTTCTTGGCTTGGACCGATTATGTCAGGAGACCAAGAGAACGATGCCGATGGTGGCAATAGCGGAGGTGGAGGCATTTCTAGACGGGGCTGAACCCAAGTTGCAGTGTAGTAAGTAAAGATCAACCATTGTGCCTCTGCTATAAGCCACCAGCTAAAAGCAGTTGCTATGTAAAGCATTCCTTCCAGAAGCATCGGTATTATGTATTCATCCATAGGAATGTACAAGTCTAACGACAAATCTGGGTTATGGTCAGCCGAGAATATCGTTAGATAGACCCAGGGAATTGATGCCACAAAAATTGGCCATTGCAATGAATCTAGGAGGGCTGAGAGCACAGTGGCTTCAAGAATCAGCCCAATTATGGTAATAAACATTAACACTATGACAAAAATAGTCGCGAAGGCGAGGGCTACCGCGTTCACGGGCGCGAGATGTATTTTTGTGGTTTCGACGCCAGTCCCAGATGGGGCGTAAGGTGCGCCGTAAAGAATGTCGAATGTGGAGGAATTTGCAGATGCAGCGTAGACTTCAGTGCCGTTTTCGAGAATCAAATACGCATCCAAGTTCACATTTTGCTCATCTCCAACCTGTTCAACGTTTCCTTCTACTAGGAAATCGTAATCTCCACTGCTCGACGTTACGTGAACTATAGCCTTCTTGCTACTGGTTTCATCAGTAATCCATTCAATCGAAATATCCTCAATCTGCTCTACGGTGCTCCCTGCTTGGACAATCTTTATAGGTGCAAAGATGACTGCTATTGTTAAGATTGAGATTAACGCTAAGGAAACAAAAGTAGTTTTCCTCGTCAAACTACCCCCAATGTAGCTTCGCAATAAGTTTCTTATTAGATTTTTGAAAACAGATTCTAGAATAATGTTCTATGCGTCGTCGTCTCCTTCCACGTATCACTTTGTGGGTTCAACTCTAATTCCTTGCGCGAGTTTTATTGAATATTTTTTCATAAAAGTTATTACTCAAGAGACAAGTCACGCGCACGAAAGGAGAAAGAAAACGAATGAAAAAGACGTTGAAAATCGGTCTCATCGCGCTTTTAGTTTCCGCCTTGACCTCAGAGGGTTTCATATCCAGAAAATGAAAAGTCGTTATAGAATGATCAAGGAGAAATACGGAATTCTTGGCTGGTGCAAGAAGAACAATATTGAGATTTTGAACACAATTGACAACGTTATTAGGTGTAGTTCGTGTCCTCACTTTCGTCCCATTAAAGAAACTGATCGTAAAAGATGAAAATCAAAAAGCAGGTGTCATGTTATCCACGCGCGCGACGTTTTCTAAGGTTATACAATTTTCTACTGTGGAATTTCACTTATCGTTGCTAACTCAGCCAACCAAAAAGAGAGGATGCGCCGCCAGGGGTTGCGCTTCGAATCACTCAAAATTGAACGCCTTCCTTCAACCCGCACATCTAATTTTTCAAACCACGCCAGGAACTCTTGAAGGTCTCCTATAGCAAAACTAACCTCATTGTCCCCGCTCTTTATGCCAAGCACACATTCTATATAAGCTGTAAGTTGCTTATCTGTACGCCACTTTCTATGAACTTCAAATAGAGCCTTCTCTAAATTCTCCCAACATCTATTACAAGCAAACAACATCTGCTCTCCTATCTTCACATCTGCTTTCCTCTCCTTGCAAAAAGAACATTTATAAGAGTTCAATAATTCCCTATTCAGCCTCGCTAACCCAGTCTTTACTCTTTCTAATATTCGTCCCTTCCAAACTGCTTCAAGCATAATTATCTTATCTCTAAAGATGCGCACCTTACCAAACACTTCTTTCTCAAGTTCTCTAAAGGAAACTAACTCACCCTTCGACTCTCTCTCAAGTTTCTCAATTTTCAAACAACATATCTCAAAAAGCTCTTGTCTCATTCTTGCATATTCAGTGATTCTCACAGCATCATCCTCAACTTCTACCAACTGGCTAAGGCTTCTTTTACAATTAGGACATTTTGAAGGCGGAAAATACACATTATGTGGTTTCCTCATTCTCCATTTATAGTTGCAATAAGGACAGACAAAGCAATTCTGAAGCTCACGCAGTTGTCGTCTTAACTTCCAAATAGAATCCTCTATCATTCTTCATTTTTCCTTTTCTTGTTCTTTTCTGTGGTTAAAACTGTGCGAAAACAGATTATTTAGCATTGCTGATAAATATGCTATTCAAATGTTTTATTCAATTTAATTAGTTATTTCGGTTCTGCTATGACTTTTCCACACTTCTTACATCTAGCAACTTCTAAAGGGTCGTACATTGGAACTAAAACTTTAACTTTAGGCTCTGAAGAAGGGTGTTCGATGAAGATCTTGTTTACTGGAACCCTACTCCAATGACTGCAATAAGGACATTTCATTCGAAGCATTCTTCTCAAGGACTTCCTCTCTTCAATTATAGGTGACGTTTGTGCCCTAATTTCTTTTATGACATTTCTTAGAAAAGTTTTTGAGAACTTAAACGTTATTTGATTAGGATAAGACATGCCAATATATGTCGAATGGAAATGGGAAGAACAAACACAGTCTTTACTTGCGATTTTTCATTTCTACGACGACTTTTCAAAACCGAATTTGAGACTATTCAAGAAGGATGATGAAAGAATCGCAGTATATTATTCACCGAAAGGCGATAGATACACAACCAAGAAGACATGGGTGACATGGGCACCTTCACATTCTGAACTGGGATTGTTAATGGAATTACTAAGTTATGCAAATATAATAAATGGATTAAAACCAACTGAAAAGAAAAAGTTATGGACCAAATTGATACATAAAAATATGTGGACAGCTGATAGGAAAAAGTTCGGACCGATGTATAATAAATACGACTATGACGAACATTTGGATATTGTTTACCGTAAGACTGCTTCTCCTCTTGACGCTAAGAAAAAAATGGGAATGGGCAAGAAAGTCCTTTTTTACCAAATTGGAGAAAACCAACCGTTACGCTCATGTGCTGAATTATGTCCCGAATACATTGATTACCTTAAGAAAGTGTTGAAACCATACACCACTTAAGCTGATTTATTGTTTCACAATGAATTGCAATGTTCATGTCAAAAATGTTGATAAGACACGTTTCGGTCATATATTCGGTACAAGTGACATGAAAGCATTCAGGATAGCGTTCTTTTCTATAGTTTTCTTATCGTCTATCTTCTTTATCGGTATTGTTAATGCAAGAGGCGGAACTTTCATCGTTGAACCGTCGGAAAAGACTAATGAAAGAGTCAAACTTGGAGCTCGCGATACAGTACGCGGAAACTTTTCTGTTAGTAACGGTTTTATTGATTTCTACATAATGAGTCCTTCTGGGACCGTATTTCTTCGTTACAACAAAACAGCATTTGATATTTTCAACTTTACCGCTGAAGAGGATGGGAACTACACCATGCATCTAGTTAATACTTATCAAGCAGAAAATGTTAGCGTGACATTAAACTATTCTGTTCATTTTGTGATTACTTTGCAAGGAGAAGTTGACGTTGGATATAGTGTAGGAACTGCGACAGTAATTGAAGTGCCACTACCAATAGAGTATCCGGACCCTGAGTTTGACGATGATCTTTACAGGAAATACTTAAGTTTCCTAAGAGCTCATCAAATTCTCAGAATTGTGAGAAACGTTCGGAAATACGTGCCTTTTCAGAGTAGTCTTTTGGTTGCTTTTATCTGTATAGCGTTGGTGACAGCATTAAGAGAAATTGTAAAACTTGTCCATCGCAGATCTTTTCCAGCATCGCTAATGAGCTAGGTGTTGAAACCATACATTAGTTAAGACTGTTTCTTCAGAAGGAAGTAGCATTGTAATGATATTTCCATAGAATGAAGACATAAAAACATTAAATATAAACTGAACTACCTGAAGGTTTAAATCGTATAAGTTTAAGTATAAAAAGACACAGATATATTTCGAGGGTCTGAAATGAGCGAAATGACAACCGATATCCTTGAGCAAAACCTT
>Ga0209121_10004714_pt1 | contig 12611 bp, 10 predicted proteins | sample Cruoilmetagenom3_FD_187292 | JGI IMG/M metagenome (GOLD analysis project Ga0209121, IMG submission 187292) | Oil polluted marine microbial communities from Coal Oil Point, Santa Barbara, California, USA - Sample 3 (SPAdes) (version 2) | ecosystem: Environmental > Aquatic > Marine > Oil seeps ... | reverse complement strand
TTGAACCGCGCTTGCCGCGTCAGCAGCGGCCATATCCGGATGATGTGGTGATCAATGAGCTCTGGATCAACGACGACGGGACCCAATACCCGACGTTGGGTCATCTTGCCCTGGAGGGTGACTGGATTGAGCTTCTAGTGCACAGCGCCGGGCCCGTTGACCTTCGTGGTTGGCGGTTGACCGACAACGACACCAAGACTGACGATGGTGAAGGGTCTATCATCTTCCCGGATCTCGATGCTCTGGCGGCAGTGCCTTGCGGCACGGTTGTCCTCATCGTCGCCACAGAATCCCCCGCCAATGCAGCTGCTTTCCCTGTCGATGACGTGGCCGCTGCCGATGGTCGTCTCATCCTCTACGTGGGCAATGGGATGCTGGATGTCACCACAGATCCCGGATTCGGTCTGGGCCCGCGGGATGACAACCTGGTGCTGTTGGCGCCCGGTCTGACGGATGCCCTCAGTGACGATGGCGGGGTAGATTTCGTTGCCGAGGGGCAGCGTGTCACGCCCTATACCTTCGGCGTTCTGGCGGACGGTGTCGCTTTCGACGAGCCCTTTGATCATCTGGGCGGCGATGATGGCGCGGTGTTTGTGGGCAGGACCGGCAATGATGATATCGCGAACTGGCACGTCGATCCCACGGCGTGCGAATCTTACGATGTGCAGTGTCTGGACGCCGCTGTGGCGGTGTCGCCAGGGCAGTTGAATCCCGGGCAGCAGCTCTACCGTGAGGGCTGCTTTGTGCGCCGTCTGCAGGCCCACCCGCTGTTGCGGGCGGCGCAGCAGTGATCAGCTCAGTGGGTTACTGCCTCAGCAGGGTCGCTTGACTACGGCAAGACGTAGGCTAGAGTTGCTCTGTCTCCCTGATCTGCTTGGGCTTTGCCGCTGGTATCACACGGTCAGGAGCGTTTACCTACTTCGTTGAAACTGCACCTGGGCATAGTGAGCTAGCGATGGCGTGCAACAATGCGGTTCGGGAGGTGTGGGGAGAGCGAGTAGCAGCCAACTGGCGCTGCCTGTGCTGATCTACATTGTTCTGGGAGAACGCCGAAGGTGCCGTAGGGATGTTTGCCAGGTCGCTCGTATCTGATGAGTTGGCCGGAATGGAGTGCGAAAATGAGGAATATGGTAGCCAAATCTCCGTACTTGTACATCGTGGCCGTGGGCAGTGGGTTGGCTATCCTGATCCTGTCTGCCTTCCTGGTTTTGGATGCTTCCACGGCCTTGCCCGAAGCTGTGGGTACAGCCGCACTCGCATCGGAGGAGGTGCTTGTCCCGGAGGGCCAGTTCTTGATGGGCTGTGCGCCTGATATCTGGCCTGGCTGCGACGGGGACAGTCAACCGATCCACGCAGTTTACTTGGATGCCTTCTACATTGACAAGACGGAAGTCACGGTCTCCCAGTACTATGGTTGTGTCGCTGCCGGAGTGTGCCAACCACCGGAGATCAGTGGCGCGTCGACAATCGCGCCCGAAATTCTGGCGGTCGACGACAATCCCATTACCTACATGACCTGGCTTCACGCCGATACCTATTGCCGTTGGCTGGGGAAGCGTCTACCCACGGAGGCTGAGTGGGAGAAGGCTGCACACGGCCCCAACTGGCAGATCTATCCCTGGGGGAATGAGCCCCCCACGTGCGACCGCCTGAATTACGATCGCTGCGTTGGTGGGGTTGTACCTGTCGGCAGCTATCCGCAGAACGCGAGCCCCTATGGCGCGCTGGATATGGCGGGAAATGTGCGTGAGTGGGTGAACGATTTCTACCTAAAGCCCTACTACACACACTCGCCCTACTACAATCCGCAGGGCCCAGATCCGGAGGACACCAAGGGCGAACATCTCCTGAGAGGCGGGTCCTGGAAGGATGATTACGGGATCACAACGTGGGTCAGACTGGACGAGGCCGAAACGTACTACATCTATAAGGCCGGAATGCGATGTGCTCGATCGGCCCCGAGCAGCGCCCCCACACCGACCCCAAGCCCGACGGCGACGCCCTTCGCTGCCCAGACTGTTGGCGACAGGGGGGGCGCAGTTTGGTTGCCCAAGCCGGACCATCTTACCCTGATCCAGGTACCAGCTGGATCGCTCTCGTACACTACGGCCCTCACGCTAACCTATACAGAGGCTGCGGTCTCCGATCCTCTGAGCGACATTGGTCACACTTTTCGCGTAGAGGTATTGTCTGCCGCGCCCGAGAACCCTGTGCTTCCCGGCGCTCTGGAGCAACCGTTGGAGATTGCGGTTGTCTTTCCGGAGCACCTGCACACCATCTCCGGCACACTGGAGCTCTATCGTTTGGACCACGGTGTGTGGATCACGGAAGGGATCACCGGTACTCAGTGGGGATCGAACTACATGGATGCCTACGTGCACTATCCTGGGCTATACGCAGTGCTGGGGCGCACGAATCGCCTCTATCTGCCACTGGCCGTCAGGTAGCGAGACACGGGATCGATTGCAGCCGTGGCCACACTGATGGATCGATCGCCTGCCGCTCTTCGCCGATACTGTGTGGCGTTCGCTTGAGGCCAGGATCGTGGCTCTGCGTCCTGGTCGCGGCCGGCAACGGATATCCGCGTTCTGTGCCCTGACCCTTCTCCCAGCCGCACAGACACTGCATCGCACGACGCTCCGCCGTCAAGGGTCAAGCGTTGCAGGTGACTCAGTTGCAGGAGCCAGGCCTTTGTCACTTGGCTCCTGCACTGGTCACTACCGGTCGTAACGCGCGACTAGGCTCTGCTGCACCGGTGGCTTGCCTTCCTCAAACATAGGCACAGTCATAACAATTCCTCGTCTGCTGTCAAAGAGCTGTTCTGTGCTATACTCACTTTTTCAAAGTCATCGTTCTCGATCAATGCTCTGAGGTACCGACAACTATGGATCAGTGGTTCTCAGTTCCAACAGCTTCTATCACGACGTTCACGCTGAATATGGTGCTGGGCCTTCTACTGAGCGTGGCAGTGGCTTGGTACTACAGATCTTATGGTCACGTTCTGGGCAACCGGCGTAAGCTTGCCGCTCTGATGCCGGTCCTCACGCTGACCACAGGTATCGTGATCTCGGTGGTCAAGTCATCACTGGCGCTCTCGCTGGGGTTGGTCGGGGCCTTGTCAATCGTGCGCTTCCGCACGGCGATTAAGGAGCCGGAGGAGCTACTCTTTCTTTTCATCTCAATTGCGATCGGGTTGGGCGCCGGCGCCGAGCAGCGGGACATCATCATCATCGGCGTGGCCTTGTTGCTGGCCTACTTGTCGGTGCGGACGGTGTTCGCGCGCAGGACTCGTGACCACAACCTCTATCTCAACATCGCGGTTACCGATGAAGGGGCCGCGCTCTTCACGCGCGTCAACGACTGCTTGTTGGAGCACGTTGACGTCCTCGACTTCCGCCGCTTGGATAGCCGTGATGGTACGATGCAATTGACCTACTTCATCGAGTGTGATGACCCGCAGGTTGTCAACGATCTGGTGGATCAGCTCAAGCACTCCTTCCCGGTAGTTGAGATTAGCTTTCTGCAGCAGGAACAGGTTCTGGGGGGATGATTGCGGGTCACCGAGCGGACGGACCATAAGCGGACTGTCCCTTCCCAGCCCGGACGGTCCTGGCGCCTTGCCATCAGTAGTGCCCTCATCGGTGTGTGTCTGGGTGCGCTGTCCGTAGCCTGGCCAGGGTCTCGGGCCGCACTCACAAGGCTCCGCTCTTTTGTGACCACCCCCTCGTTGATGCTGCGTGCCGCGCGGCTACGTGCTGCACTCCCCAGGCTGCAGATGGATGTGGAGCTCGCAGGCTATCAGTTGCTGACTGAGACTTCAGAGGGCAGTGTGATCACTGAGCCTGTCTGTCTCCCTGTCACGATCGCCGTAGACAGCACACCAGTCGCTGCGCGTGTGTGTCGTGTTGACGTTGAGTCTGGGGTCACGAACGGCGCACTTCCTACCTTCAGGGTGGACGTCGAAGGCGACAGCATGCTGCTGGGGATGCGGCGTGCGGTGCTTGGGCCCGCCACGCCCGATACCGCGCTGGCTGCGCAGTACCTCGATGCGCTGCGGGCTCTGGAGCTCCCCACGCCCAAGTTCGCCGTGGTCAGGGTTACTGTTAACGGGAGTAGCTGGGGGCTCTACACGATCGAGGAGCTCGTGTCGGTTGAGGCAATGTCTCCAGCGACCAGCGTGCCTGGAGGCGTGGTTGCCTCTTTTGAGGCGCCGACTGGCATGACGATGACACCGGGGGCGCCGGGAAGCCACTTCTCTCGGGCGCGACTCACAGTGGCGCGTGCCGTCGACGAGGCCCCGGTTGACTGGGTCGCAGCGGCTGAGGACGATCCGGCTCTAGCTGCGGCCGGCACAGAGGCTGTTGACCGTCTCCAGGGCGTGTTGATGGGGACTGTACGCCCGTCGGAGGTTCTGGATGCTGAGCGCTTCGGCCGGTTTCTGGCGCTGACGGCGCTCTGGCGTGGCGTTCTCACGCCGGACTGGCGGACGTTCCGGTTGATCTACGATCCCGTCCTCGGTGGGTTCACGCCGCTGGGTACTGCGAAGCCCCACAGTGCTCTTGCCCCACTGCCGCTACAATTCCTTGATGATCCGGGCATCCAACGTGCCTATGTCCAGGCACTGAAGGTCTTCGGTGACCCCGGATATCTCACCGCGCGCCTCGATGACTCCAGCTTTGCTGTGACCTACTCTATGCTAGGGGGTGATGCGTTCGGCGCAGGCACTCTGCCCGGCGTCCTGGCGGCCAACCAGTCGGCAATGCGGGCTTTGATCACGCCGCCGCAGACCTTGAAGGCATCGCTTCTGGATGATGACGGCTACCTGCATCTGGTGTTGGAAGCCACGGAACCTTACCCCGTGGAGGTCCGGGGTCTTGACCTGGGAGAACAGGGTGTCGTGACCCTGGAGCGGGGATGGGTTCTGGAACCTACTCCGGGCTTGGCACTTGTGGACACGCCCGAAGTCGTGCTGCGGGCCCGCATCACGGATGTGCCGGTGATGGCCCGGGTTCGTGTTCCCCTGGACGCGCTGCCGCATACTGTGTCGGATGCGGGATTGGATATGTGGGTGGTCACTAGCGTCTGGGGGCTGGATGACCGCGTGCGGGTCCGCGTTGTCGTGAGCCAATCCGGGAGTGCGCATGGGGAGTTATGACAGCGCGGGTGTGACCACGGGTGGGCAGGCCACGACCGGTATGCCCTCAGCAGCGGTCACGCCCCACCGCTATGAGGTGAAGATACCGCTCCCGTCCCTGCTGCTTGCCGACGTCGAGGCTTGGGTGCGCGTGCATCCCTCTCATTGGCGCCGTCCTTACCCTCCGCGGCAGATCAATAACATCTACTTTGACACGCCGACCTACGCCGGCCTGAACGCGAACCTTGCAGGCATCGGTGATCGTGCCAAGCTGCGTCTGCGTTGGTATGGTGACCGGTTGGCCTGTGTGGCCGACTCCTATCTGGAACTCAAGCAGAAACGCGGCACGATTGGTTGGAAGGAAGTCATACCGGTGACTGTCAACCTCGATCTGCGCGATACCGGATGGCGGCAACTCACCGCCGCACTTGGGGATGCTGCGGGAACTATGGGGCCGCAGTGGTTCTCGCATTTCCCGGTACCGGTTCTGATCAACTGCTACCAACGTGATTACTACGATACACCCGATAGCGTGGTTCGTCTGACAGTGGATCGCAGGCAGCGGGCATACGGTCAGCGGGCGACCCGTGTCCCGAATCTGACCTTGCTTGCGCCCCTGGCGGATGAGATTGTCATTGAGCTTAAGGCACAGACTGACGCCGGTGCATTGCGGCGCCTCAATGATGCGCTCTCGTATTTCCCGCCGTCCGTGGGGCGGTTCTCCAAGTACGTGCGGGGCGTGTTGGCGACGCCCGATTTCTTATGAGCTGCTCTGCGGGTGAGCTATATAGGCAGATGTCAGCCGGGGCGACCGGATGCCGTGCCGCTCTGCGTAGTGCTGCCGGATCATCAGGTTCGGTGGCGGCGGGGCTGGGTTGTGCGATAGGACTGGAGTGCTATGCCTGGCGGTAGTGGTAGTCGTCTGGATCGGGGGCAGCGTTTGGGGTGGCTAACGCTGGTTCTGATCGCCTTTGCTTCCGGGTTTGGAGCTGCAGCCGTCTGGTTGGGACCACAGGCATCCGCAGATGAGGTGCCACGTGCCGTTATGGCAACAGCGACCTTGCTGCCTGTCACGCAGAGACCGCCTTCGACGCCCACACCTTCGTTGCTGGAGATCGACTCGTCATTGCCATCGTTGTATATCGACATCGCTCCTCCCGAAATGGCCAAGATTGAGGCCAAGCGAGATGAAGCGCTGCCGAACTGGATACTGCAGACCGGCCCGGAGGACTTCGTCGATGCGAGCCTGCACCTGGGCCAGCAACCACCCATACCGGTGCGGTTGCGTCTAAAAGGTGATTGGGGCGACCACTTCTCCGGCGACAAATGGTCCTATCGTATCGAGATCCAGGGTGACGCGGCGCTCTGGGGCATGACGGTTTTTTCCTTTCAGGATCCGTCGACACGCAGCTTCCTCAACGAGTGGCTCTTCACGGAAAACCTGCGGGATGAGGGTGTGCTGGCAGTCCGGTACAATTTCGTCAACGGGGTGCAAAATGGCGTGGCTCTGGGCGTCTATGCTCTGGAGGAGTCGTTCTCGAAGGAGCTTGTGGAGTCACAGGGACGGCGCGAGGGCGTCATCATCCGCTATGACGAGGATCTACTGTGGTCATATCGGGTCGCCTTCGAGAACGACCTGTCAACACCGCGAGGTGTGCGCCGCTTCCACATCATCGACGAGTTCGGCTCCGGTGACGTGAATGCCGATCCCGTGCTGTCGGCGCAGCGAGACATCGCTGCGGGCAAGCTGCGCGCGTGGTGGGCCGGTGAATTGCCCGCGTCGGAGGTCTATGATGTCGAGACCACGGCGCGCTTCTGGGCGCTGGCGGATCTTTGGGGGGCGCAACACGCCCTGATATGGCACAATCTCCGCTTCTACTACAACCCGGTAACCACGCTGCTGGAACCGATCGGGTATGATGCCCAACCATTGGGCGCCGGTGAGCTGGTTGACGCCGAGACGCTGGCGGGACGTCTGCAGGCTCTGGCCTACGGTGATCCGCGCCTGCAGCGGGCCTATGTGCACGCCTTGTGGGAGTTCAGCCGGCCTGAGTATCTGGACGCGTTTGAGCGTACCTACGCGGCAGATCTTGACGGGCTCCGAGCCGCTCTGACCCCTGAGTTCGGCGATCTGCAGACTCCCGACGGTGTGAATGTGCTTGCGCCGCCGTGGGATGTGCTGCGCAAGCGTCAGGCGGCGCTGCGGGAGCTTCTCACGCCTCTCCAGATGACCTATGCCTACCGGCCCGCCGAAGCGCCTCCTGGGGTGTTGTGGCTTGACGTCGGCAACCTCACAGGATTCCCCGTCAGCATCGTTGGCCTGCAGGTAGAGGACTTGGTGATCCCTGCTGAGCGGGACTGGCTGGCGCCGGAGACCGAGTTCAGGGCGCTTGATGCCTCTGTGTCCGGCGATGATCTTATCCTGCGCCCGCTTGCGCCTGACGCGACCTTTATACCTTATACGCGTCTGTGGGTCCCGGATGATGCCGTTGGCGCGGTTCCACCCGAGGCCGACGTTCGGCTGCTTACGCGCGTTTGGGGCTTGACTCAGACGGTGACCCAACCGGTGCCGGCTGCTTATCCGTCGCCAACCACGGGACCATTGCCTCCTGCCCCGGGACTGGATGACGTGCTGGCGCGCCACAGTTATCTGCATGTGCGTGCAGGCGAGGAGCACATACTGACGATCGCCCCGGGAATCTCGATCATCACCGGTAGTGTTGTGCTTCCAGAGGGCTACGGCCTGGCACTGGATGCCGGCACCACGCTGCGATTTGCGCCCGAGACCTTCTTGCTGGCGAGGGGCCCTTTGAGCTTTCAGGGGACCGTAGAGTCACCCGTCGTCCTGGAACCTTCGGATGCGGTGTGGCGCGGTATTGTCGTGCTCGACAGTGACCGACCCTCGGACTGGGACTATGTGACGGTGAGGGACACCGATGCTGTCGATCTTGATGGGTGGTCGCTGACCGGAGGACTCACGTTCTACCAGAGTCCTGTATCCTTGGGGCATGTCCGCATTCTGGGAACACTGGCAGAGGACGCTGTCAACGTCATACGGTCGGAGTTTGTGTTCGCCAATACAGAATTCGCGGACACGGCCTCGGATGCATTCGATGTCGATTTTAGCCAGGGCGAGATCCTCGACAGTCTTTTCAGAAACATCGGCGCCGATGGGATCGACACCAGCGGTTCGCAAGTCTCCGTTCGGAACGTGCGCCTGCAGGCCTTGGGGGACAAGGGTATCTCGGCAGGGGAGTCGAGCCGGCTCACGGCTGATGAGGTGACTGTTGTGGGTGCCGACTTCGGCATCGTGGGTAAAGACCTGTCGCAGGTCGAGGTGCGGACTCTTTCCGTAAGTGATATACGCATCGCCGCGCTGGCAGCCTATACCAAGAAGGCCAGCTATGGCCCGGCGACCGTGACGGTGACCGGACTGACTGCGGATGGTGTGATGCCGGACCGGCTCACGCTGGTCCAGACAGGCAGTTGGATCGACCTTGAAGGGGAGCGCGTGTGGGGCAGCGATGTGGATATTGATGCGCTCTACCGCAGATAGGCGTCAGGATTGATTTCTTCGGGCGACCGGAGTAGAATCATCTCAACTACAGACTGATGACCGTGCAACACACACAAGGGGATCGGCATGTATAGGGACGAGATCTGGTACCGCAAACTGGAGCAGGCGATTGGTGAGCGACGTGACAGCTTCACGGACAAGCAGTGGCAGAAGTTCCAGATTGATCATCTGCTCAAGATCGCGAACCGGGTGCGGGAGTTCTCTGACGGCTGCGAGACCTGCAAGAGCTACCAGCATGCACTGAATCGGCTGGAAGAGGAGTGCCGGGAGCTTCCGGAGTCCAAAGCTCAGCGTCAATACCAGATCGAGCAACTGGGGGCGATGGATGCACACTTTGTCGCGGTGCACCGGCTTGCGCCGCCACGATATTTCCTGCGGAAGTGGCTTCGTGTTGGGCTGGTGGGTGGTGCGATCGCAGGCGTGGTCGCGATGGTGTTGCTGGGTGACTTCCTCTTGCTGCCTGCTTGCTGGGTTGTCGGTGCTGTGGGCGCGGCGCTCCACGGCGTGAGCGAGGATCAGAAGTACGAGCGTGAGCACCGCCGTATCTAGGCCCACTGTATGTGTCACGCCAACGGTAATCATCGATGAGACGTCTGCCACTGATCAAAGCGGCTGTCGGCGCGTGGATCGCCCTCGTTTTGATGATGGGCGTACAGCTGCCGGCTGCCGCCCAGCAAGCGGTTTTGGCTGAGGGTGTTCAGGCCCCCGCGTCGGGCCAGGAGGATGCTGCCTCCGGTCGGGTGCAATGGATGCAGTGCTGGACCGAAAAGACCGGGCTGGCGCCGAGTCAGATCAAGGCAGCTACCCATCTGCTGGGTTCTGACGAGCTGGTCACAGATGTGGTGCTGCGTGTGCCGGAGCGCCTGGCACGTGCGGCGCTGCTAGGGGCAGGCGGGACCAATGTGTCGCTGGAGGCCCTGGTTGCCTACGAGGTGCCGGCGTGGCGCATTCTGTCCAGCCAGGGATTGGCGTCCGGTCAACCGCTGTCGCTGATCCAAGGGATGGATGTTTGTCTACCCTATCCGGTGAAATCCATCGCGATGTCGCCGCAGCCGATGGTCCGGGGGCGCACGGCGGCGCTGATGATCGAGACCGATCGTCTGGCCTTCTGCCGGGCCACGTATCTGGGGCAGGAGGAGCGCTGCTACCGTGACGGCACGACACGACTCGTCGTCTTGGTTGGGATTTCGGCGTTGACAGACCCCGGTACCTATCCGCTCCGGATCGAACTGGTGTCCGGTGGTGAGGCAGTCACGTTCTCTATGCCTCTGGAGATCGTGGCAGGGAGCTATGGTTTCCAGTACATCGACCCGCCGCCACAGCTCTCCGGTCTTATGGACGCTGAGTTGATGTCGTCTGAGGAGCGCTATCTCGAGCAGTGGCGTGCTGTGCGGTCCCCAATACGTCAATGGGATCTGCCGCTGGCCCTGCCTTTGGAGAGTCGGGTGTCCATCTCGGCTGACTACGGCGATCGGCGTTCCTATGGTGGTATGGTGAGTGGGTATCACAGCGGCATTGACTACCGCGCCTGGAGCGGGATGGGCGTTGTGGCCCCGGCAGATGGTGTGGTCATTATGGCGGAGCAGTTGGCGGCGCGTGGTAACGCGGTCCTGATCGACCACGGCTGGGGCCTGGTCACCGGGTATTGGCATCTGTCCAAGATCTACGTGCGGGTTGGCGATGCGGTGACGCGGGGCAGTGTCTTTGCCGAAGTAGGGAGTACGGGCCTCTCCACGGGGTCACACCTTCACTGGGAGGTCTGGGTGAATGGAGTCTCGGTGGATGGTAAGCAGCTCTTGGCGCTGGACGGGTTGGCCGGCATCCAGCTTTCGCCGTACGTTAGGAGTGACCGTTTGGGGTCGGCAGAATAACGGCGTGCAGAGCCTGTGTTCACCTACGCGCACAGTATAGGACGAAAACGCGGACTCAGATCGGCTCGGGCGGTATCATCCTTGACGGTGTCGAGGCCTGAGAGAGTCTTTGTGTTGAGCGCCAGGCAGAGGAGCTCGGGACCCGGCGGATAGTGGGTTGTCTTCGCAGTAGATCCCATAATCTGCTGCCCACCACGCAGGACGAAACTGTAGCGCACAGAACGCCGGAGTGGCCTCCGGCGTGAGCGCGATGAGGTGGATGTGAGCCGGCGAAGTGGGCCGGCACGATGCGGCAAGTGGCGATTTTCGCAGTAGTGGTTATTTTTGGAGTGGATCCTATGGTCTGCCGCCCACCACGCAGGACGAAAACTGGACACGAAGAGCGGGCGAGACGCCGGCTCCGGCGGATAGTGCAGTTGGTTATTGTCGGAATGGGCGCCATGTCCGCAAGCGGACACCACGCAGGATGAAAATGCGGTGAGCAGCGAGCTTGAAGCCTTCCGTGCTGCCGCAGTAGGGCGAAGTAACACTTCGCCCTTCGCGGACGGCAGACTGCTAGACGCGGGGTTCGGTGTAGGGAGCGAGCCGCAGTGGAGATTGAGCTATTTTCTGAAATGCATCTCTGGTCCCCTCTCCCATTCCGTCCGCGGAGTATGGGAGAGGGAGCGGGCTCAGAAGCCCGTGGGTGAGGGCTCTGCGGGGTCATTTTCGAAGTAGGTGACCGGTGGGCTTCCGGTGGGACCGCGGTTGCCGGACTGAGTCTGCTGAGGAGGTGTCGGTATGTGTGGACGATTCACGCTTTGGCTGCAGTTTGGCGATCTCGTCAAAGCATTTCCCGGCCTGGTCTTCCCTGAGTTCCTTCCACCGCGCTACAACATCGCTCCAACGCAGGATGCGGCTGTCGTCCCCAACGACGGTCTGAAGCAGGTACAGTTGTTTCGCTGGGGCCTGTTGCCGTCTTGGGCCAAGGACCCCTCGATTGGGAATCGGATGATCAACGCGCGCGCGGAGACGGTTGCCCAGAAGCCTGCTTATCGCGCGGCCTATCGCCGCCGCCGCTGTCTGGTACTGGCGGATGGTTTCTACGAATGGCGGAGGGAGCCCGGATCGCGCACCAAGACGCCGATGTACATCCAGTTGGCGTCGGGCGAGCCGTTCGCCTTTGCCGGTCTGTGGGAGGTGTGGCGTCCGGACGACACGCCACTCTTCACTTACACGATCATCACCACCGAACCGAATGCGCTGCTCGAGCCCATTCATGACCGTATGCCCGTGATCCTGCCGCGTGAGGCCTATGACCGTTGGCTTGATCCCGCGGCGCAGCGCCCCGGATCGTTCAGCGATCTGCTGGTGCCTTATCCGGCGGAGGAGATGGTTGCCCATCCGGTGTCCACATACGTGAACAGTCCAGGTAATGATTCGCCGGTCTGCGTGGCGGCCGCCGCCTGACGGCTGCTTGCGACGTTGAACCTACCTTGGTCCACCTTAATCATCAAGAGAAGAGCTATGATCGACACACTTGCCTACGCACGACAGAATCAAGAACGCTTCCTGGAAGAACTGAGAGAGTTCCTCAGGATTCCCAGCATCAGCACGCAGCCCGAGCGTGAGGCGGATATCCAAGCTGCCGCGGTTTGGCTGCGCGATCGTTTCCTAGCCGCTGGGTTCACGCGTGCTGACGTGATGCCTACGGGCGGACACCCCGTGGTCTACGCTGAGTGGATGGCGGCCGGACCCAATGCGCCGACCGTCTTGGTCTACGGGCACTACGATGTTCAGCCACCGGATCCTCTGGATGAGTGGGACTCGCCGCCGTTTGAGCCGACCGTCAAGGGCGACAGCCTGGTTGCCCGTGGTGCTTCTGATGATAAGGGCCAGCTCTACATCCACGTCAAGGCCGCCGAGGCGTTCCGGCACACGGCGGGAGCGCCTCCGGTCAACCTGAAGTGCCTGATAGAGGGCGAGGAGGAGTCGGGAAGCCCCAGTTTGGTCCCCTTTGTCCGTGCTCATCGGGATCTGCTGGCTGCAG
>Ga0209121_10004713_pt1 | contig 12613 bp, 11 predicted proteins | sample Cruoilmetagenom3_FD_187292 | JGI IMG/M metagenome (GOLD analysis project Ga0209121, IMG submission 187292) | Oil polluted marine microbial communities from Coal Oil Point, Santa Barbara, California, USA - Sample 3 (SPAdes) (version 2) | ecosystem: Environmental > Aquatic > Marine > Oil seeps ... | reverse complement strand
AGTCTTTTTACCAGAGGGAATGACCAGAGAAAGAGCCATTCAGATAAATGAAAAAGCGCAAAAATGGGATGGTATAGAAAAAATTGAGGAAGATGGAACGGTAGTATTTACTGATGAAGCCTATAATACCTTCAAAGATCTTTTAGGTTATGATTGTAAAAAAATGAAAATTGAAGAAACAGAAGAAAGAGCAAAAGAACTAGATAAACTATATAAAGATTTTGCTATAAAACATGGGGTGAAAATTTAAATTACAAAAGCATGTAATTAAGTGTGATTTTCTTATTTTTTGTCAGTAATAAGATATACAGAAGAGTAAACTAAATAAGAAATATACAGATATTAAAAAATATGATTAAGAATAATTTTCTTTAAAAGAAAAAATTATAAAAAATAAATGGAGGCTATAACATGTATTATTATCAGTATGAATTAACTAAAGCAAGTATGGTATTAGTACGCGATATTTTTAAATTGAAGATAGGAGAAACTTTTATTGTTTTAGCAGATACGGGAAGCGATCCGCGAGTTGTAGATGCTACTGCTGGTGCTGCGTTTGCTGTTGGTGCAAAACCTATGGTGATATGGTTGGCATCACCTTTAGGTGTGGGTAAATCTGCAGATCCTATGTTACCGGGAAAAGCTCTTACCGCAGTTTTAAAAGAAGCAGATGCGTCGGTACACTTTAACTTTCAATCGCTTCTTTATACAACACCACTTGTTACTGCTATGAGAGAAAACAAGAGACTTAGGCATTTAGTTGCTACTGGAATGAATACTAAAATGATGATTAGGATGATTGGTAGGGTTGATTTTGTAAAATTAAAAGAGTTTATAGGGAAGGTTTCGGAAATGACAAGAAATGCTAAGCATGTTCGTATAACTACACCTTCTGGAGGAGATGTAGAGTTTAAAAATGTTAAAACTAAAGATGGAAAACCAGATCCAAATTATCCGGTAGGTAATGATTGTGGAGATGCTAGTTTTCCTGGATGGCATATGTTACCAGGCCAAATTGGATGGACACCTGACCTTAAATCTATTAACGGAACAATTGTTTTTGACGGTTCTCTCCAACCTCCATGTGGTTTGCTTGATGATCCGGTACATTTAACAATCAAGTCAGGAAAAATTATAAAAATCGAAGGAGGAAAACAAGCCACCCAATTTGAGAATTGGCTAAAAAGTTACAATCACCCTCAAATGCTTACTATAGCACATGCAACATATGGTTTTAATCCCGGCGCAGTGCTTAGTGGAGATATTGACGAAGATGAAAGGGTCTGGGGATGTACTGAATGGGGAATTGGTCGTATTGGCCCTATGTTAATAAAGCCTAATGGTATAGATGCACCTTCGCATACTGATGGTATATGTTTGAATTCATCTGTCTGGTTGGATGAAAAGCAAATTATGGATAAAGGAAGACAAGTAATTCCAGAACTTAAAAAGCTTGAAGAAAAACTTCTTGCTCCTTTTGGTAATACTCTTGGATAAAATCATAAAATTGTAGGCAAAAAATCTAAAAGGGAGGATAAGAACTACTTCACGACAAGTCGGGGAAAAATGATAGTCTGTTAAGGTGAGTATCACGCCTGTATCCGTACCGGGATCTGGGAACTTGATCTAATATTTACGATATATATTTAGAAAAACTTCCTAAAAGACAGATCAAAGGCCTCAAAGTTGATATAGAAAAGATATTTACTAAGTTACATAAATTGAGAGAAAAAAATTAAACAACTTATCAAAAAAGGTAAAAAAAGAAGATATGAGGACTTAGAGAAAAAGATAAAATTGTTAGCTACTTGTCTTCCTGAGAACCTTATTCGCGGGGAACTTGATCTTTATTTTTAGATAGACAAGAAAGAGTTTGAACTCCTAAACGGTAAATTTAGATATGGACAAATATAATAAAACGAATTTTATTGCGTATGTGTCTATGGAAACAACGGTGATACAATTGGACAGTAGATAAATTAATTGTCTACCTACTACTCGATTATTTCTAGCGGAGCTTGAATTTTTTAAAAGTTGCTATAGCCTATACTCGTAGTTTTCTATATTTCTTATGGAAAATTTTAAAAAGGAGGTTAATAGTTAAATGAAGAAAGTAATTAGAGAAGAATTATTGGAAAAGTTTTTTAATATGGTTAGAATTAATAGCGAATCAGGAGAGGAAAAAGAATTTATTAATTTTCTTAAAGAGCTTTTTGTAAAAGAGCTTAAAGCCGAATATAGTATTGATAATTATGGCAATCTCATATTAAAAATTCCCCCTAAAAATTCTACTTGTATAGAACCAGTTCTTTTTGGTGTTCATGCTGATACAGTTAAACCGGGTGAAAATATAGAACCAGTTTTAGAAAATGGAATAATCCACTCTAAGAAAGATACTATTCTAGGGGCAGATGATAAGGCTGGTATTGCAGAACTCTTTGAAGCAATAAAAACAGCAAATCAACATCCATCATTAGAAATTGTAGTTTCTGTAGGAGAAGAAATTGGCCTTCTGGGATCTAAAAATATTGATGTTTCTTTGCTCAAATCGAAAATAGGATTTGTAATTGATACATCTAAACTAGAAGATATTATTGTTGGTGGGCCGTCATATATGTCTATTGACATAGAAATTGTAGGAAAAGGAGCCCATTCTGGCTTGAGGCCCGAAGAAGGCATATCTTCGATTAAAGCTGCAGCATACGCAATTTCAATGTTAAAGGAAGGCTGGATTGATAAAGAGACAACTACAAATGTTGGAATTATTAATGGAGGTCAAGCTCTAAACGCTGTTCCTGAAAGAACTAATGTTAAGGTCGAATGCCGAAGCCTCTCTAATAAAAAATGCATTTATCAAAGTAATTTAATTAAAGAAGTTTTTATTACTGCAGCTAAGGTCATAGGAGCCCGAGCAGATATTAAAATAGAACAAGAGATGAAAGCTTACCATATTTCTAAAAATACTGAAGTTGTAAAAATTGCCAAGAAAGCATTAAGTGGGGTAGGCTTAATACCAAATGTACGGTCTATTGGTTCGGGAACCGATGCTTCAAATTATAACAACAAAGGTATCGAAACAATAGTTATTGGAATGGGAAGCAAATTTAGTCATTCTACAAAAGAAAATGTCTCTTTAGAGGATATGGAGAAAGCAGTAGATATTTTGCATCATATTTTTAAAGGATTGGCATTAATAAAAAAGTAAATAAAAAGCATCAATTAATTACTATTTAATTGTGGTTTATTACCTTAATAAATAGTAGTTATTCAGGGATATGATTACTAAGTGGTATTGTTTTTTCACGTCATTGATTAAGGGTCAAAATTGAAGCCTGTACTCTTTGATATCGAAGGGAGGTGGAACGATTGGAGTAATAAGGAAAGAGGAGGGGTTATAAAAGCAAGTAAGTTTATTAGATTTTTAAGGAATAGATTGTTTTTAGTTGGAGTATCAGATTTTTTAAGAAAAGGGAGGGATAAGAATTGAAAAAAAGAATTAAAATTATTGTGCCCGTGGCTACGAGTATATGGAACGAACCCAATCTTCGAGAAATGGAAAAATATAAGGATTCCGATACATCTTTGGACATCATTAATTTGCAAAAGGGTCCAGAGGCTATCGATTGTTCATATGATAGTGCATGGTCCCCTATTTTTACCTTGCCAGAAGTCGAAAAAGCCGCAAAAGATGGGTATGACGGAATAATTATTAGCTGCTTCGCCGACCCTGCTCTCCAGGCAGCTAAAGAAGCGGTAGAAATTCCAGTTGTAGGCTTGGGTGAGGCTAGCGAAGTATTTGCTCTACTTTTGGGACATAAGTTTTGTATCCTCACTGTAGGACCTCTAGAAACGGATGCTTTACTCATAGATAATTTGAAGATGTATGAGCTAGATCACAAATGCGTAGGTGTTTCGTCCATAGGAATTCCTGTTCTTGATTTGAAAGAGGAGGACAAGAAAGAGAAAAGCTTGCTTATCGAATTAGGCCGAGGGTTTATTGAAAAAGGTGCGGAAGTGATTATTCTAGGATGTGGTGGTATCCTTGGCGTAGCAGAGGACGTATCCCGCGAGTTAGGTATTCCTGTTATTGTCCCTTTAGATGCAGCTTTGAAGATGTGCGAAGCAATGATCTCAATGGGGGTAGCTCAAAGCAAGAAAGGCTTCCCCCCACCAGCGGTGAAAAAGAGAATAATCATGTAAATGTAAATCCTAAAAAGAAATGGAGGTAAAAGGGCAAAGAATAGATGTAAACTGTTCAAAAGGAAGAATTAATGTTAAAAATAACCCCCGAATTAAGGTGCTAAATTATTAATTGTTAGAGGAAAAGAAAGTAAAAAATTATATCTTAATATTAAGGGAAGGAGAAAGGTCATGAAAGCAAGTAAATTTATTAGATTTTTAAGGAATGGATTGTTTTTAGTTTTATTAGTTGGCTTAGTGTTTGTTCTATCTCGTGCCGTATATGCACAACAAGAGGTTTCGGTTATTCGCCAGTCCGGTACACCAGCTTACAAAATTGATCCAGCAGTTGGAGCAGACTTTGCAAGCAACGTTGCTCTTTGCAATATATATGATTCGCTGGTATTTCCAAATCCGGATGGCAGTTTTAAACCATTGCTAGCAAGGAGCTGGGAAATCTCTGAGGACGGATTGACCTATACATTTGACTTGGTACCTGGAGCCAAGTTTCACAATGGAGACGAGCTAACAGCAGATGATGTGGTCTTCTCTTTGGAGAGGATTATGACCATTGGAGAGGGATACGGCTTTCTCTTCGTGGATGTTATTAAAGGAGTCAAGGTTTTAGGAAAAGACAAGGTTCAAATCACTCTTGAAAAGCTTCTTGGAACTTTTCTGAACACGCTGGTAAGACTTTACATTCTTGATAAAGACCAGGTAATGGCGCATATACAAGAGGGTCCATATGGGGAGTTCGGTGATTACGGCAAGGGATGGCTGCTCGATCATGACGCCGGATCAGGTCCTTATCAAGTTAAGGAGAATAAAGTCCCTGAATATCTCCTGCTGGAAAAATTCGACGATTATTGGGACGGATGGGAGAATAAAGAAGATGCCCCGCAATATTATAAAATTCTCGGAACCAGAGAGCCGATTACGGTAAAGACTCTTTTTTCGATAGGAGATATGGAATTATCTGACTCGTGGCAGAGCAGTGAAACTTATGCTGAACTTGACAAGATGCCCAATGTCGATTTGAGTTCTTACTTCATGGGCAATGTCATGAACATTATGCTCCACACCAAGAAACCTCCGACAGACGATGTTCATTTTCGCAAAGCCCTTGCTTACTGTTTTGACTATCAGCAAGCTATTGACAAGATATACATTGGTTCCCGTCTTATTCCAGGTCCTGTTGGTCTTGGCATCCCTGGGTGCAACCCCAATCTTAAGCCATATAAATTGGATCTAGCAAAAGCAGAAGAGGAACTAAAACAGTCTCCCTATTACGGAAAATTGGAACAGTACCCCGTGACAATCAATTGGCTTCAAACGGTTCCAGATGAGGAAAAAATTTCTTTGATGATTCAGGCTAACGCCGCTAAGCTGGGAATAAAGGTGGAGCTCGTCAAAGCACCCTGGGTTGCCATAGTTAGTAATATGGCTAATCCCGAAACCACTCATAATGGAACCATCGTCTATAACACCCCTAGTTATCCTGATGCGGGAGAAATGTTAAGTCTTCGCTACCATTCGCGTACTTGCGGATCCTTTGATCAAGGAGAATGGCTGCAGAACCCCGAAATTGACGCAATGATTGATGATGCGATTGCTACCCTTGATCAAAAAGAGCGATTCCAAAAATACTATGTCATTCAGGAGAAAATCATGGAACTCTGTCCAACGATATTCATTGGGGAGCAATCATTTAGGTATGCTTATCGAAGCGATTACATTGTTTACCCTGTTGTAGAGGCTATTAAGCAAGGGAAACCTTATCCCCAGTTTATGGGTTATGATTTTTATTTTCGGGATTTCAAGGTAACTCCTGAAAAGGCGCAACCGCCATACACGCAGTTCAAACCTTAATTTGCTCGAACATAAAATTCTCCAAGCATGTTGAAATTAAGTAAGTAAGCTCTTAATTTAAGAGCTTGCTTACTTAATTAACGGAATAAAGGAGTGTGTTAATTCAATGAGTCTTAGCAGTTTTTTACTTAAGCGATTATTACTCTCGATCTTTGTAATTTTTGGCCTATCGATATTTATTTTTGTAATTGCGCGAGTTATACCGGGTGACCCTGTTCGCTTTTCACTGGGGGCAAGGGCTCCTGAAGAGGTGGTTCAAAGGCTGAGACAGGAAATGCACCTGGATGACCCCTTATGGGAACAATATTATTATTGGGTCAGGGGGGTTTTCTCTGGGGATTTTGGTTTTTCTTTGGATACTCACAGGGAGATATCAAAAGATATTAAAGAATACTTTCCAGCAACGATGGAAATGGCTATTTTTTCGTTTGTGCTAATGGTTGTTTTTTCTACTCTCCTCGGAACCTTTACAGCTCAACATAAAGACACCGGGGTGGATAATTTAATTAGGATTCTGAGCTATTTTGGAATAGCTATTCCGGCATTCGTGGCAGCGATTTTTTTTGTACTACTGTTTGGATACTACTGGACAGTATTACCAGTCTTTGGCAGGCTGAGCCCTGGAATAATTCCACCTGCGAAGATTACTGGTCTATTGACCCTTGACAGTTTAATTCAGGGAAACTATGTGGTCTTATGGGATGCGTTCAAGCACCTAATCCTACCCTCTGTTGCCTTATCCTTAGCATATCTTTTTCAGGAAGCTCGCATTACCCGCTCTTCTATGGTTGACAATATGCATAAGGAATTCATTTACGCAGAACGGGGGTATGGTATCCCAGAGAGGGTTATAATGTTTAAGTATCTTCTTAAACCTTCGCTGATTCCCACGGTATCGATGATGGGCTTGGATTTTTCACATTTATTCGCTAATGCCTTCCTGGTGGAATTAATTTTTAACTGGCCCGGGCTTTCGCGCTACGGGACCAACGCGATGATGAGTAAGGATTTAAACGTTATTCCCGCAGTGGTCATTATACTGGGCATCCTTCTCGTGGTCATAAACATTACCGTCGATATTATTGTAGCTTTTCTGGATCCCAGAATCAGATTAAGCACTAGCCAAGGTATATAAAATGATGAGCTTAAATCAGCCTAATAATTCAATTGCTATTGGTTTAGCAAAACCTAAATCCATATTCTGGCTTAGTCTGAGAAAAAATTGGTATAAATTTTCCCGGAATAGGTTATCAATAGTAGGCCTGATGATTGTCGCAGTGATAACTATTACAGCAATTTTTGCGCCATGGATAGTGCCTTATCCTGAGCACGCTAGTGCCTTTGTTGATTTCGGAAACGCTGGGCAACCACCTTCGTTACAGTATTTTTGTGGAACAGATGTCATTGGAAGGGATATCTTCTCAAGGATGATCTTTGCGTTTCGTGGTGCTTTGATTATGGCAGTCGTCGTTCTGGTAATAGCAGTACCATTGGGTGTTTTCTTAGGTTTAATCGCTGGCTATTTCCATAAAACTTGGATTGACAACTTAATCATGCGTATCACCGACATATTCCTTAGCATCCCGACTTTGATTCTGGCGCTTGCAATAGCAGTAGTGTTAAAACCAAACTTGATGAACGCAATGATCGCAATTTCGTTTGGGTGGTGGTCATGGTATACCAGGGTGGCATATGGGATGGCTTCTTCTGTAAAAAACGAATATTTTGTTATTGAAGCGGATTTAATGGGTGCGAGTAAATTTCATATTATCTTTCGAGAAATTCTTCCCAACTGTTTGTCCCCAATTTTTACCAAGATGGCTTTGGATGTAGGTTGGGTAATTTTAATCGGAGCATCCTTGAGCTTTATAGGTCTGGGAGAACAACCTCCTACCCCTGCATTAGGTCAGATGGTTTCGGATGGAGCAAAGTATCTTCCCTCTTTCTGGTGGATGGCTGTTTTCCCCGCTCTAGCTATTGTGCTTGCCATTCTAGGTTTCAACTTAATGGGTGATGGTCTTAGGGATATGCTTGAGACAGGGGCGGGATAAGATATGAAAACCGAAGAAAATATTCTATTAAATATAAAAGATTTACACGTTTGGTACAGAGTGTATGGTGGTTATTTAAAAGTACTTAATGGCGTTCACTTAATGGTGCGAGAAGGTGAACGGGTTGGCCTTGTAGGAGAAGCAGGTTGTGGGAAAACTACCACTATGAAATCAATTTTACAAATTCTTCCACCCGGAGACTTCCACATTCCTCAAGGTCAGATATTTTACAAAGGGCAGGACGTCTTAAAGATGAGTTTTAAAGAGCTTCAAAGGCTTCGTTCCAGAGAAATTGCCATGATTTTCCAAGATCCTACCGCAGCTTTGAACCCAGTTTTTACTATCGGAACTCAAATTGGTGACGTTATTAAGTATTCATCTGCTTTTGAAGAGAATGAGCATAAGGAAACAATCAAGGAGCAGTCTATAAAGGCACTAAAGGAAGTGTATCTTCCGGACCCTGAAAGGATGCTTATCAATTACCCCCTTCAATTAAGTGGGGGTATGAGACAGAGGGTTTGTATCGCCATAGCCATATCCTCTTCGAGCAATTTAGTTATAGCGGATGAACCTGGGACATCGCTGGATGTTACCATTCAAGACCAGATCCACCGGCTTTTGAACGAGCTAGTGGAAAAGAGGAATACGGCCATCATTTTGATTACCCATTCTTTGGCTGTAGCAAGGGAAATGACGGATAGAATTTATGTGATGTATGCAGGGATGATCGTTGAAACTGCTACTCCTGAGCTACTTTTTAAAAACCCTGTCCATCCTTATACCAAAGGTCTACTCGCATCGGTTCCAAAAATATCAGGGGGTGGAATAGCCAAGGGTATCCCTGGGAAACTTCCGAGCTATTTGAATCCACCTTCCGGATGTAGATTTCGACTCAGATGTGAACAGGAGAGACCGATCTGTTCAGAAAAGCCGCCGCAATTATTTGAGATTGAGAAGGATCATTTAGTAGCGTGCTACTTAACTTAGAGGTGAGCAAAATGAAACAAGCGATAAATAATGAGATTTTAAAAATTAAAAAAATGAAGAAATACTTCCACATTGGAAAGGACAAGAAAGGCCCGATATACGTTCGTGCAGTAGATGGAGTGGACATTAACATCAAGTATGGTGAGACTTTAGGATTAGTAGGAGAATCCGGATCTGGGAAAAGCACCATTGCCTACACTGTCGTGGGTATGTATCCCCCAACCTCTGGTCAGATTATGTTTAAAGGTAAAAATATAGGCATAAAGGCATCAAGGAGGTCTTTATCTTTAAAAAAAGAAATTCAGATCGTATTTCAGGATCCTGGGTCCTCCCTGAATCCCAGGCAAACAATTGAACAAATCCTGGCCTTGCCCTTCCGGATTCATACTACGATCCCTAGAAGACAGTTCCGAGAAAAAATGGTTGAACTGTTGGAAAAGGTAGAGCTCTCTCCAGACTACCTCTACAAATCCCCACCTTCAATTGGTGGAGGAGAAAAACAGATGGTCGCCATTGCCAGAGCTATGGCGCCGAATCCATCATTGATTATTCTCGATGAGCCAACCTCAGCTCTGGATGTATCAGTACAGGCTAAAGTTATAAATAAGTTAATAGATCTGCAAAAAGAGATAAACTTGACTTATCTATTTATCACCCATGACCTGAGCTTAATGAGAAATGTTGCCGATAGAATCGCTATTATGTATCTGGGAAAGATCTGTGAAGCGGCTGAGTCTGTTACCTTCTTCGAAAAGCCACTTCATCCGTATACTCAGATGTTAATCTCCTCAGTCCCAGTAATTACTAAGGAAGAAGAAAACTTAAAACCCAAAAAGGTCATTTCTACTGGGGAAATACCAAGCCCGGTTAATATTCCCCCCGGATGTAGCTTCCATCTTCGATGTCCCTACAAAATTCCCATTTGCTCGAAAATAGACCCGAAGATGATTGAATTTTCTCCTGGACATTTTGTTCGATGTCACCTATTTATTAAGCCGGAAAACAAAAAATAATAGAAGAGTGATTGGTATGAAGAGGATGGGACACTTTCTATATCGGTTGTTTAAAAGGAATAGGAAGAATCTATCATCAAGTTGCCTGTGATTGCTTCTCCTCTTTTGGAGCAGCTAAAGTTTATGATAACAAAACTACCAAGGTTTCTACATACTTTGTAGAGAATCATCTTGTCAAGAAGTTTACTCCAGCAAAGATAGAGAGAATCTTTATCAATTGTGGAACAAAGTATACTACCTGGTATGAGTGAGCAATAACAAATCACGAATTTGAGAAGATATGCAACAGATTTGGGATAAAGCAAACCACTACCAAGTAAAGCATCTCTGGACCAATAGTTACGTAGAGAGGCTAAAATAAAACCCTCTTAGATGAATTCTAACCTATTGTCTTAAAGAAAGAAGCGATATGAGAGTATTGAGGAGTTGCAAATTGATCTGGATAACTTTATGGATTATTATAACTACCGAAGAAAACATCAAGGATACAAACTAAAAAAGAATGGCTATAGAATACCAGCAGAGGTGTATCTTCAGAAGAATTTGATATTGGAGAAACAAATAGTAAAATAAAAAAATTAGAATCAATCAGGGGCGAAAAGGAGGTGCAAGAAAATTTGACTTTTGCCTACGATTACGTTGAAACAGAGATCAAAAATATGGAGGTTCTGGAGTGTCAACTTATAACCATATCTTGAAGCCAGGATGATAATCTTATGAAACCACCTAAGAAAGAGGATGATAGAAAATGAATAGTATAATAGATGTAATAATGAAAAGAAGAAGCATTAGGAACTATCAGCAGGAAGATATACCAAAAGATCTATTACTAGAATTAGTAAAAGCCGCTACTTGGGCACCATCTGGAAGTAATATACAACCGTGGTATTTTATAATAGTTAATGATAAAAAAGTATTGAATAAAATAATTTCTTTTAGCCCAGGGTTATTAGGTAATCCACCTAATGTCATTGTAATTTGTAGTGATAAAAAAAAAGCATTTAAGAAAGGAGGAAAACTAGGAAGAGATGAACTAAGTTTAATGGACATTTCTATGGCAGCAGAAAATTTAATGCTGTTAGCAACTGAAAAAGGGCTGGGAACATGTGCAGTAAAATCTTTTAATGGTAAAACAATTCAGAAAATTTTGGAATTGCCAGATTATGTTTCACCAGATTTGATTATTAGCATTGGATATCCAATGAAAGAAGCAAAACCTCCTAAGAGAAGAATAGTAGAAGAAGTTTCTTTTGAAAACAAATGGGGAGGAATAATTTAATGAATGAACAGGATATAATAAAGGTATTTTCGTATATAGCTACAAGTGCAAGGGGATGTATAGATGAACCTAAAATCTATGGACCATTTCGCCTTGTAGAAATTATGAGTAAATTATTTTGGTTGCTTAAAAGCAATAATCTTATCGCTAATGATAAGCTTAGCAGAATTATAGATAAAATTGATGAAAAAAAATATGTTTGCGTAAAAGACGAAAAGAAATTTATTGGTCTTCTTGATGAAGTAATCGATGATTTATTTGAGTTAGTTGACTAGTGAACTCGTTTCAGCTTGCTGAAACATTGGGGAACCAGGTGGAAATTCTGCTCCACCTATGCTAACATTTAGAGGTAGGAATCTTATGTCCTAAAAGGAAGATCAAGATAAAGCAGTTAATATGAGAGGAGAATAAAAAGTGTCTTTTCAAACCGCTAGTGTAATGCGTTATAAATAACTGTTAGTTACACTTTAAAAGTGAACACTTTAAAGATCAAAAATATAGAGTTAATCCCATTTTTTCTGTAAAATTAACAAGCCACCAATTCCTCCTTAGAGTTTACTTCTTGTTTTACCTTGGTGCTCTCTTTCATTAAATCTTCATCTTGAACCTGTTAATGTAAACTTTAGTGGGGTAGTTAGAAGAAAATATATTTATATTTAATAATACTTTCTTTTGTTAGTAATAAGATAACAAGAGAAGGATTGTAAAAATATAATAAAAAGGTTTAGGCTTACCTATAGAAAGAAATAATCTTTTTAAAAAAGGAGGCAAGCTACACCCATGGATACTATAGCAATAACTTTCCCTAAGGTCAAGGTAAATACAGAAATAAAAAACTAAGGATTTAGGTTAAGTGGAGCTTCAGTGTTATAATTATAAGCATAAAAGGGAGTGTGATCTCCAAAATTACACTCCCTTTTAATATGTCTATACACCGAAAGATTTAACATATATTTTCCTTTCGGTTTTTTTATTTTATTAGATTTAATTATTTTTCCAGAAGTTATAAAAATACTACAAAAATTAGTAAATCATACTCAGCTTAAAATTATTCAGGCCTGGAGGTGATAATAGCGGTTAAGCCCTTAATTCATACCACGCCAAAGACCTGTCTGCGTGCACCGCACAGGTAGAAAGGTATGAATTATATATAGGAATATAATAAATGAATATCTAAAAAACGAATATAGTTTAATACCAGTTAATGGCGAAAAGAAACCCTATATATATTGGAA
>Ga0209121_10004712_pt1 | contig 12613 bp, 10 predicted proteins | sample Cruoilmetagenom3_FD_187292 | JGI IMG/M metagenome (GOLD analysis project Ga0209121, IMG submission 187292) | Oil polluted marine microbial communities from Coal Oil Point, Santa Barbara, California, USA - Sample 3 (SPAdes) (version 2) | ecosystem: Environmental > Aquatic > Marine > Oil seeps ... | reverse complement strand
ACAGGACGCTAGGCAGTCCTTACAGGAGGCTGTGCACTCACTTCGTTCGCAAAGACAAATAAGAAACATGGTGCTTTGCAGGGTGCACAGAAGGGATAAATAGCAATCAGGAATTTGTTATTTCGCCCAGGGTAACCTCGACTTTATGGACCTCTCCATCGTCAAAGACGGGTAACAAAGTCCCTGTGTAAGGCTGGGCATTCAAAAGAACCGAACTGACTCCCTTGCAAACCCCATCAGGGTTGCTGACCTGGATGTGATAGTTCGCTCCTCGAAATTTCCGTGAGACTGAAAACCCATCCCAGCTTGCAGGAATGCAAGGATCAACCCGCAGCCCATCGAATTCTGGGCGTATCCCCAGGATGTACTTTAACCCTGCCTGGTATGTCCACGAAGCCGTGCCTGTAAGCCAGGAATTACGCGCCAATCCAAACTGCTGATGTTCATCGCCCAGGATATTTTGCGGATAAACATAGGGTTCACATTCAAATTCATCAATTTGGTTATTTTTCCCTGCCGGGTTGATCTGGCGATAATACTGGTAAGCCCGATCGCCGCGGCCTAACATCGTCTCGGCGATCATCGCCCAGGGGTTAGCATGCAAGAAGATACCGCTGTTCTCCTTTGCCCCGGGAGGATAGGTGGTAACGCCGCCTTTTTCAGGGTCAAAACCGTCATAACCGGGTGTGCTGAGCTTAATCCCTTTACTGGTATTCAATCGCTCATAAACGGCATCCAGGGCGGCAAAGGCACGTTCTTGGGGTGCAAAACCGGAAAGCACAGCCCAGGATTGCGCATTGATATAGATCTGACCATGGTCGTTGAGATGTGATCCAAGCGCCCGACCGTGATGGTCAAAGTAACGCACATACCAGGCACCATCCCAGGCTACAGCGTTTACAACTTCACTCATTTCCTTGTAATAAGCTTTGAACTTTTCAACAAGATCCATCTTTCCCAGCTTTTCACCCAGGGCAATCATCTCATTCAGCGCCCATCCATAAAGGTGTGCTGTAAACAAAGATTCCGCGCCTGCTGGCAAATTAACCGTATCATTCCAATCCGCAAAACCCAATAACGGCAGCCCATACTGACCTGTATGATCATGGGTGAATTGTATTGCCCGGCTCAAATGCTCCCAAAGAGCCGCCTTTTCAACAGGGTTTTCATTACGGTCTTTTTCATAAAAGGGAACCACCTGGTCAAGGAAGTGAAAATCGCCGGTTTCTTTGATGGATTCCACCACGGCTAATACGCCCCACAAATGATCATCACTGTAAAATTTGGGACGGTCCTCCTCAACTGCCGAATCACCCATGTTTGCGATCATGGTCAGGGGATTGAACTGGTGCATAGCAGACCCATCACGCTTTTGAACCTGGAAGAGCTTGAGAACCAATGCCTTTGCCTCATCCGGCAACCCAACCAAAGCGCCCATGACATCCTGCGAGCTGTCACGAAAGCCCATCCCTCGGGCGCCAAACCCAAGCTGGTACAGGGATAAGTAACGGGACCAGTTCATGGTGATAACGCATTGCCGCGGGTTATGAATATTGAGCATTCTGTTCATGTCCAAATCAGGCGTCTCAACCTGTGCCGCAGCGAGAACACCTTCCCAAAAGGCTTTCAGTTCCTCAAAAGATTTCGACACTTGAAGGGGATCTCGAAAATGCTGAATGGTTGGTATCGAATGTTCAACCTCTGGCGTTTGACCCAATATAACAATGGCCATTCGGCTCTCACCAGCCGGGATGGGATCCAGATGTAGCAGTAGAGCGGCAATGTTATCGCCGCGCAGCGCCAGGGTATCGCTGAGTTCCTTTTCCTGTAAACTTCCCGGAGAGGCCCAGCTGCCGTAACCCTGATTCCCTAGAAAGCGACCGCGATCCGTTTCAAAGGAAGAAACAGAAATATTTGATGTAAAATAATTAAGCTGGCGCTCTTTATTCATAAATGGGCATTGGCAGATCATCTTCATACCGCTATCTTCTTGATGCAAATAGGATTGCATAGTCTGGGGCACCCAGTCCGCGTTGATCAATTGCTTGAGGGCATCCGGGTGTGTATATTCAACAACGGGGACAAGATCCACCCGCATTGTTTCATCCCTGAGGTTGGTGATGGTTACTTGCTGGATCAGCAAATGTTCATCCCAGGGGACAAATATTCGGACCTCGCTTCGTAATCCTTTCATCTCAGAAAGAATGGTGGAATAACCCAGACCCACATGACATTCATAACGATCAGGTGTTGTCAGTGTGGGCACAAAAAAGGGAGAGAAAATATCATAAACACCCCGGTTACCTGAAATCCGTAAGTATATTGTGGAAGCTCGGAATTCAGAGGGGGGACCCTGGGTAAGGTACTTGGTGATCCGATTCAAAGCCGGGTCCTGTCTGCAAATTAACATCCCGCCAGTCTGATCCACAAACCCGCCAAATGCCAAGTTTCCAATATAGTTAATCCACTTTACGGGCGTCTTGGGATTTGTGATCACATATTCCCGATTCGCATCATCAAAATAGCCATAAGTTGTCATGGAATCCTCTTTTAGTCGTTTATCTTTTCCAAAATTAAGCTGCATAGCCTTGCATACACTTACTGACACACCAAAATTTAAAACAAAGTACTAAAGGGCGCCTTTCATGGCTGTAAACTTTTTGAATCATATCCTTATTGTTTCATCCACCCTATAAATGTGCAGTTTTTTCTGGTTTATTTTTGGTAATATATGTGGGTGGCTGTTTCCAGCTACTATTATAAAGCCTACTCAAAAAACTGGTCAGCTTAGGATGGGTAAAACCATTCTAATGTAACCCCAAATACACCTTTCTCTTCCTGCTTCACACACATGCAAAACCATCCTTGATCCAACCCATTAATTTTAATCCACCTGGAAAAACCAAATCTCTTTTCTAATACTTACTGGAAAAATATTCTAGTAAAATATGATATTCAATGTTTTGATATATAATAGGCATATACAAAACATTTTAGCCCAAACATATCTACAAGGAGTATCCAAATGAAGAAGGTCTATGTTGTAATGATTGTTCTCTTTTCCCTGGCAGGCACCCTGGCTGGCTGCGCTAAACAAGAAGCCGATTCAGTCCTTGACAAGATTCAAGAGACGGGCACAGTGGTTGTGGGCACCTCTGCAGACTATCCGCCCTATGAATATGTGGATGAATCAGGTACTTACGCTGGATTTGATATCGAGCTTATGACAGAGATTGCCAAGCGCATGGATGTCGATATCGATTGGACGGATATGCCTTTTGACAGCCTGATCGCAGCTGTTCAGGAAGGCAAAATTGACATGTCCATTTCCTGTTTTAACTACAGTGAAGAGCGGGATACCAAAGTCGACTTCTCGGATCCATACTATACTTCGGAAGACGCCTTCCTCGTTGTTGAAGATTTCGCTGGCATCATCACTAATCCTGAGGATGTTGCCAACTTCAAAATTGGTGTGCAATCTGGGACAGTACAGGATGAATGGGTAACAACTGAGCTTATCGATGCTGGGTTAATGGAAGAAGCCAATCTTTCACGCTATGAACGTGTGGATCAGGCTGCTTTGGATTTGCAGGCGGGCAGAATTGACGTTCTGGTGGCAGATTCTGTGCCTGCCCAATCATTGATGGCACAATTTGGCGGATTCAAAATTGTTTATGAGGACATGCTCTATACCGGCCCAATTAATATCGTTCTGCCAGAAGGTGATACCGCACTTCAGGATGAAATCAACGGCATCATCAATAATTTGCAAGAAGAGGGCTTCATTGACTCACTTGCTGTTAAATATTTTAGCGATTAAACCAAATCCTTAACCAAGGATGAGCAACCCAAACCTGCTTGGTCGCTCATCCTTGGAATTATCTTTGATGATTGAAAAAACGTTCCCTATAAATTTAAAGGGAGACGACCTTGGATTTAAGTAAATTCATCCAATATATCGCATCGGGTACTTCATATACATTGGGTGTCACTCTAATTGCACTGCCATCCGGCCTGATCCTTGGCCTTATCTTCGCAATTATCTATGTTTACGGTGGAAAAATTGCCGCAAGGCTGATGAACATTTACAGCACTATCATGCGCGGCATTCCACCGATTGTGCTCTTATTTATCCTCTACTTTATTATGTCTGGAAACATCAACCTGAGCCCTTTTTGGGCAGGATCGATCTCTCTAGGTATTATCAGCAGTGCCTACCAGATGGAGATCATCCGGGGAGCAATCCTATCCGTCAGCGGCGGGCAGATGATCGCCGCCCTCGCCATTGGAATGAGCCGGATGCAAGCCATCCGTTATATCGTTCTCCCCCAGACCTTACGCCTTGCGATACCACCGTGGTCCAATGAAGCAGCTATAGTAATCAAAGATTCATCCCTGGTTTACGCATTAGGTGTGCCAGAAATTTTGCGACGAGCACAGCTCATCAGTGCCAGTACCCAACAGCCTTTTCTGGCGTACACCACTGCAGCTCTCATTTATTTTGCGCTTGTTTTAATGACCAACACCTTACTGGGTCGCCTTGAAAAAAGCCTGCGTATCCCTGCTAATCCATAGTTCTTGGAGGAACTTATGGTAAATCAAATCCTGACAATAAAGAATCTCACAAAGATTTATGGTGATAACATCATTTTTCAAGACATTGATCTGGCCGTCAACGAAGGTGACACAATCGTCATAATTGGCCCCAGTGGAACCGGTAAAAGCACCCTGCTTCGATGCATTAATCTGCTTACCAAACCAAATGGCGGCCAAATCTGGCTGGACAATGAGGAAATCACCAGAGAGGACGTCAATGAAGACAAGGTCAGACAACATATCGGGATGGTTTTTCAAAATTTCCTTTTATTCAGTCACCTGACGGCATTAGACAACGTCAAGCTTGGCCTTGTTAAAGTAAAAAAAATGGATAAAGCAGCTGCTGAACTAAAGGCCTTTCAAGAATTGGAAAGGGTCGGGTTGTCAGATAGAGCTCACCACTTCCCCGGGCAACTTTCGGGTGGACAACAGCAGCGTGTGGCAATTGCCCGAGCCCTGGCGATGGACCCCCGTATCATGCTTTTTGACGAACCCACATCGGCATTGGACCCCGAATTAATCGGGGAGGTACTTGAGGTGATGCGTAATCTTTCGTTAGCAGGGATGACCATGGTTGTAGTTACCCACGAAATGGGTTTTGCACGTGAGGTTGCAGACCGGATAGTATTCATGGAAAAGGGCAGCATTGTTGAACAAGGTTCCCCGGATGACCTTTTTAACCGCCCGAAATTTCAACGTACACGAGAATTTCTATGGAAAATCACAGAACTTTACGGAAAAAAGGAACAGGAAAAATAGATGGGCGAATGGCTCAATCTCTTTACACGTTATCTTAACGATTTTCTGATTGGTGCTGGGGTTACCTTAGAACTAACTGCCATCGGTTTGACAATGGGATTTCTATTGGGGTTGGGGTTGGCGCTCTCCAAGGTGTACGGATCCAAACCCTTACGCTGGTTTGCTACTACCTACATCGAGATCTTCCGGGGCACACCCCTGCTTGTGCAGCTCTTCCTCATCTATTATGGACTGCCATCTTTGGGAATTACCCTTTCACAATCCCTCTCTGCTTACCTGGCATTGGGTTTAAACAGCGCCGCCTATCAGGCTGAATACCTTCGTGGTGCTATTCTTTCCATTGGTAACCCTCAGATGACCGCCGGAAGATCGATTGGACTTTCGCGCTGGCAAACTATCCAACACATTATCCTGCCCCAAGCACTCCGTCTTGCTATCCCATCCTGGTCCAATGAACCTATCCTCCTTCTCAAATCCACTGGCGTTGTGTTCCTGATCGCCGTGCAGGACCTGATGGCGAAGGCAAAACGCGCCGCCACCACCACTTACAATCCAATCGGCAGCTATTTAGCAGTTGCTGTTGTTTACCTGGCAATGGTATTTGTCTTAAATGCCTTATTAAAATTATTAGAACGTAAAGCACGTATCCCTGGCTTAGAAATGACGGGGGGAAAAGGTACCTATTGATAATTCATTACTGATGTCAATCCCAAATTCATCTATTCAGCAAAGATGAAGTCGTCATTACCCAATTATGGCTCTGACTGAGACCTGACTCTTTTCTGAAGGGGGAATGATTGTTCCACAAAGTTTTTCACCATCCACAAACATTGTTATGGTATTACCCGGTCCCTGCCGAAGGACTTCGATATTATAGCGGGTCCCTCGGAATTGACGCGTTACTTTAAAGCCATCCCAATCATCTGGGATTACAGGCTCAATCCGCAACCCATCAAATTCAGGTCGAATGCCGAGGATCCATTGGGTGATGGCAACAAAATTCCAGGCTGCTGTACCGGTGAGCCATGAATTTTTCGCTTCCCCAAAGCGGTCTGCTGCTTTTCCGGCGATAGTTTGGGCATAGACGTAGGGTTCACAGCGATGAATTTCACTCATTGACTCACGCTTGGAAGGGTTGATCCGCAGGTAATAATCCATTGCACGATCAGCGTGACCCAGAATCGTTTCAGCGATCATAATCCAGGGGTTGGTGTGACAAAACACGCTGCCATTTTCCTTGTAACCCGGGGGATAGGAAGATATCTCACCCAAATGCAGATGATAGACATGGTAGGGCGGATCTAAAAGCACAATGCCATGCTCTGTTGCCAAATGTGATTCTACAGCTTCAAGTGCCTTTTGAACCAGGCCTTCCTTCAACCCTACCCCGGCCATCGCACACAACCCTTGAGGTTCAATAAAGATTTTTCCTTCTTCACACTGCTTTGATCCGACCACATCCCCAAAATGGTCATAAGCCCGTAAGAACCAATCGCCATCCCAGCCTTGTTTCCAAGTCACCTCAGTCATGTCTTCGGCAATTTTTTGGTAATAAGAAACTTTATCAGTCATCCCTAAGTGCTTACCGATAGTACGCATCTCATTGGCAGCCATAATGAACAAGGCAGCAACCACCATCGATTCAGCTACCTTACCATCGCGTGTGGTTGTGGTTTGGAAGGACTGCCCTGGAATCTCTGAAAAAGTATTCAGGTTTAAACAATCGTTCCAGTCTGCGCGGCCGATCAACGGCAAGCCATGCGGGCCAATATTATCCATGGTGTATTGGACACTTCGCTCAAGATGCGTTAATAAGCTGGCTTCCGACCCGGGTTTATTCTCAAACGGTACAGCTTCCTCTAAAATGCCCCAATCTGCTGTTTCCTTCAGATAAGCTGCTGTACCCAAGACCAACCAGGCCGGATCATCGTTGAAGTTACCGCCGACCGCATCATTTCCGCGCTTGGTAAGCGGCTGGTATTGATGGTAAGCACCGCCATTTTCAATCTGCGTCGCAGCCAGGTCTAAAATCCGCTGCCGGGCTCTTTCGGGCACCATATGCACAAAACCGAGCAAGTCCTGGTTGGAATCCCTGAAACCCATACCGCGCCCAATGCCGGATTCAAAATAGGATGCTGAACGAGACAAATTATAAGTCACCATACATTGATAGGCATTCCATGTGTTGACCATCCGGTTGATGTGTTGATTGGGCGTCTCTACCTGGAACACGCTTAAGTTTTCCTGCCAGTATTGATGCAGGCGGTCAAAGGCTTGGTCAACCCCTTGCGGCTTCAGATACTTCTCAATAATTGGTTTAACCCCATTTTTATTGATCTTTTGCGACCCGGTAGGAAGTGAGAATTTTTGATCAGGGGGATTCTCAAAATAACCTAAAAGAAAAACCACTCGCTTGGATTCTCCAGGTGCCAGGGAGAGGCGCAAGTGATGCACACCAACAGGCGACCAGCCAACTGTCTGAGAGTTGCTGGAGGTGTCGGATTCTACCGCTTGCGGATTCTGATATCCCCGATAGGGACCCAGGAAAGCTTCCCGCTGCGTTTCAAAACCAACTAAGGGCTCGGAACAGGCAAAATATGCGAAATGGTTCCGTCTTTCCCTGTATTCGGTTTTATGATAAATTACAGACCCCTCTACTTCCACTTCGCCGATATTCAAATTGCGCTGGAAGTTTGTGGCATCGTCATTTGCATCCCAAAGGCAAAACTCCACACTTGAAAAGGCAGAAAGCGTCCGGTCTTCATCCATCAGGTTTTTTATCACCAAATCCCAGATTTCCAGGTTTTCACCAGGTGGAACAAAATAACGCATGTCAGCGCGTATGCCATTGTAAGTTGACCCGATGATGGTATAACCCAACCCATGCCGGCAGGAGTAATCCACTAATTTTCTTTGTGTGGGCATCCATGTGGGTGACCAGTATTTTCCGTCCCGGTTGTCGCGCAAATAAACATAGCGTCCACCCAAATCCGTGGGTACGTTATTGTATCGATACCGCGTGAGTCTACGCAATCGAGCATCCTGAAAAAAAGAATATCCACCCCCTGTATTCGAAATAAGTCCAAAATATTTCTCTGCACCCAGGTAATTAATCCATGGTAGCGGCGTATCTGGCTGGCTGATCACATACTCATTGTTAAAATCATCAAAATAACCGTATCGCATTTTATACCTCCACCAACCGAAAAAACCAATTTTTAGATATAAACTTATGGATCCACTATTAGAAGAACTCACTGCAAAGGAGACTCACTTATTGTATAAGTAATGTTATGAGAGCGCTCCCAAATCAATGATACATGAAGTCTAAATAATTAGCAACACCCACTGACCATCATCTTTCTCGACATCAATATGGTATTCATGTTGGGAATATGCTAAAATTTTAATACTATGGATAAGATATTGGATATTCGACCATCCCCAATTGCAGGCACCTGGTACAGCGGCGACCCAACACAATTGAAGTCAACTGTAGACAAGTATATTGAAAATGCAGATATTCCTGATCTGCCCGGTGAAGTTGTGGCTGTCATTGCACCACATGCAGGCTATCGTTATTCCGGGCAAGTCGCTGGACATGCATTCAAAGCTGTTAAAGGTCAGGCTTATGACTCTGTTCTGGTGATTTCACCTCTGCATCAATACCATTCCCAACCCATTCTGACCAGCGCCCATGCTGCTTACCAAACACCCCTGGGAAAAATCCCCATTGAAAAGCATATTCTCGACCAAATTCAGATAAAGCTTAAAGAAAAAACCAGCGTTGAGCTGACACCCATTCGAAACGACCAGGAACACTCCCTTGAGATCGAGCTGCCGTTTTTACAAAGGTCTATCGACGGTGAGTTTAACCTGATCCCAATCATGCTGCGTGATCAATCACGTTCCTTTGCAAAAGCACTTGGAGAGCTTATAGCAGAAATTATTAAAGATAAGTCTTGCTTGATTGTTGCCAGCAGCGATCTTTCGCACTTCCATCCTGAAACCATTGCCAACAAACTTGACCAAAAAGTACTCCAGGCTGTAGCTGATTTTTCCCCAGAAACGCTTTTTGACCTCAAAGACCAGGGACTTGGACAGGCTTGCGGTCTTGCACCTGTTGCTACGACCTTATGGGCTTCACGAGCGCTGGGGGGGGATAAGGTCACACTGTTGAGCTATGACACCTCGGCAGCAACAACAGGTGATCGTTCCTCTGTGGTTGGTTATGGCGCAGCAGCTATAACTCGCTCAATCTAAAAGCAGCGTACCCGAAAAGCATTTATGTCTACACCGTCTGCAAAAATAGCCATTTTCTTAATAACTTCTGTAATAACACTGCTAATTTTGCTGGGTTGTGGTCCTGAAGCGTCACCAACGCCCACGTCAACCCTGACAATAACACACACCCCTACCAAGACACTGACCCCAACTATTACCCCTACACCCACACCCACCCAGACCAAAACGCCGGCAAATACTATCACGCCGCGCCCTTCTAACACGCCAACCATTACCCTTACACCCTACCCAACCCTGACCTTTACACCTACCCCTACACAGGTAGAGTCAAGACCATCCGTCTTGTTCCCATATAAAGATGTTAATGGAAAAACTGTGGATTGGTCTTATACCCATATAACCAAAATCGGCTTCAACCGGCTTAATGAGGTCAATGACCTGTGGGCTTTTATGGGATTTCAGCTCCTTGACAGGGCAATTCATCAACGCAATTTTGATTTTCTAGACCAAACCATTACGGTATATTATCTGAATGTCTCCCATGAATTTAATGGGGACACGTACCCGATGCAACTGGTCATCGGGGGCACACCTGGTGAAAACGTCCCAATTGAGGATATTCCAGCTGGCGGAACAGCCTACATCCAGATGCAGGTGCGAGAATCCTGGCAGCCCTTTGACCCCTACATCACGCATCGAGATGCAAACCGGGTTTATGAATTGCGAGAGTCGGATTATCCATTATGGTTTTTGAAAGATTTAAAGACCCTATTGCCAACCCTTCCAGATGAATTAATCCTGCTTGCTGATCACCCGATCCTGTTCCCAAAAGATGATTGGCCGCAAATTAAACTGGACATGGAAAGAGCGGCTTACCTTACTGCCCGACACCAGCCCTTCTTCGAGATGGATGATTTTGATCGCCTGGTGGATCAGAGTGATTTTGCCTACGCTTTGAGGGATCACCTTTTATTCAATCGCGAGATGCCAGAATCTTATTATGCCTATAGCAGCAAAACCTTGATCATCATCACAAACGAAGAGTAGAAAAGTGTGCTAATTTGATCACATTGCAGGCAAAGGATAAGTGCCTGCCTCCAATAATATCAAAATCCCAATGTACCGATCTCATAAAGCGATTTTTTATGAGTAAAACTTACACAAATCAAACAAGTATTTTGTTGCCTCAAACATTTGGAGTGAGGCCTTCAGGCCGACTTTACGATGTAAAGTATTAAAAAACTTAATGATCCCTTGTAAGCATGATCATTTAGCTTAAATAGAAACAGCGCCGAGGATGAGGGGGGCATCCTGCTAACGCTGTCTCTGAACTTATTATAGCACAATTTTTCAATTTGTTAATAAAAATTAATATACCAAAACCCCCGACGGTTTGCCGGGGGTTTGATTCCGATAACAAAATTTTTATATCCAGCCGCGCAGTTCCATCGCTTTGACGACGCGAGCAATCGCCACCATATAGGCAGCATCGCGCATATAAACATCCTGGGAGCGTGCCATCTCATAGACACCCTCGAATGCCTGCGTCATCTTATCATCCAATTTTTCAAGGACTTCTTTCTTGGTCCAGTAAAAGTTCATATCATTCTGAACGCCCTCAAAATAGGATGTCGTCACACCGCCAGCGTTGCACAAGAAATCCGGGATCACAAAGATTCCCCGTTCCTTTAGAACTTCATCTGCTTCGGGTGTGGTTGGGCCGTTTGCACCTTCTGCCAGAATCTTCACGCTTTCATGGATATTATGGACGCTTTCACCATTGATCTGTCCCTCAAGGGCAGCGGGGATCAATACATCCACTTCTTTGCTTATCCAGGCATCCCCCGCTTCAATTACATACCCGGCTTTAACCGCTGTATCCTTATTAATTGAACCGTACTGATCTGTGATGCTCATCAAAAAGTCTTGATCAATACCATCAACTTTGCTGATTGTATAAGCTTTGCGATCATCGCGATCCCAATAACTGACGCAAATCACTTTGCCGCCCAGGTGTTCAATGAAACCTTTGGCTGCATATTGCGCCACGTTGCCAAAACCTTGAATCGCCGCTGTTGCAGTGCTTGGGTCAATATTCAGCCGCTGCATAGCTTCCCTGACAGTGTAAATCACACCAGAGCCGGTCGCTTGTGTACGCCCAAGGGAACCCCCACCACCGACGGGTTTGCCCGTGATCACACCGGGGGTATATTGCCCCGTAATGCTGGAATATTCGTCCATCATCCATCCCATCATCTGGGGGGTCGTGCCCACATCAGGTGCAGGGACATCTTGTCGTGGACCTATTTCACGCCAAAGATTGCGAACAAAGGCTCGACACAAGCGTTCTTTTTCATCAACGGACACTGTTGCTGGGTCAAGGACAATGCCGCCCTTACCGCCGCCCAGGGGAATATCCGCTACAGCGCATTTCCAGGTCATCCACATCGCCAGGGCGCGTACTGTATCAATGGTCTCCGCCGGGTGAAACCGCAATCCACCCTTATTCGGTCCACGCGCATCATTATGCTGCACACGAAAGCCCTGGAAAACACGGATGCTTCCGTCATCCATACGGATCGGGATTCGCAGATGGAATTCTCTCATTGGCCATCGCAGCATCTCGCGTATCTGTTGATCAAGGCCCAACAGATCCGCAACATGATCGAATTGCTGTTGGGCCATTGCAAATGCATTTGTTGTTTCTGACATAGTCTCTCCTTTAATATGGTTTGGTGAGGTTGATAAAACATTTCCAAGTTATACTCAATTCTGTGGACTGCAATTTTAAATAAAAATAAGCGGGCACCTCGGTCCAATCCCCGCATGTGTTCTCGCTCAGTTGTCCCTGAATGAAGAACATGCCCGCTCCACAGTTGTCTTGATACCTTAACAATAATTGAGAATCTGAGAGTCGTCAATAGAACGATAATGACTTCTCGTGTGACATTCATCACATGCTTGTGCTTTTTTCTTTACTTTTTTGGTTATCTCGATCTGAAAATCTTGAAAA
>Ga0209121_10004711_pt1 | contig 12614 bp, 10 predicted proteins | sample Cruoilmetagenom3_FD_187292 | JGI IMG/M metagenome (GOLD analysis project Ga0209121, IMG submission 187292) | Oil polluted marine microbial communities from Coal Oil Point, Santa Barbara, California, USA - Sample 3 (SPAdes) (version 2) | ecosystem: Environmental > Aquatic > Marine > Oil seeps ... | reverse complement strand
GCGCTTTTAGGTGCAAAAATAATAATAGCCATGCCCAGTAAGGCAACCGCCCCGCCCACTACATCCCACATTGTAAGCTTTACGCCATCAACTGCCCATAACCACAGTAAAGCCACGCATATGTACACACCGCCATACGCGGCATACACCCGTCCAGCGGCTGCTGGGTGTAACGTTAGCAACCACGCGAATAGCGCTAAACTGATTGCTGCAGGTATTAAAAGGAATATGGATTTATCTTCTTTAAGCCAAAGATAAGGTAAGTAACAGCCAATAATTTCTGCCAGTGCGGTAATAATAAATAGCGCGATAGTTTTTACTTCAAACATAAAACCTCACGTGATTTAAATAACAAGAACATAATAAAGCTAAGTAACTGCAAACTAGTTACTTAGCTAAAATAGTGCGAATTCTGGGTAAAAAATTTTTACCCATATTTAAGTAAAACAGGTTACTCAGCTAGGGCCGCGTCGGCCAGCTTCATTGTACTTTCGAACGATTTAGTACCGGCTATAAATAAACCATTGTGGCAAAATACGGCGTCGTCTAAGCCTGTTTCAGCTTGAAACTCTTCATCAGATAAACCGGCCCACGCTTTAGGCAGTGACTTTCTATCTTCAAACGAGCCAGGCTCTACTGGTACAGTTTGAATAATCCATTGGCCGTTTTGCGAAGGGTAAACCATAAATAAAGCGTCGCTTGATAAATGGTGTACTGTTTTTTTCCATGGTGTGTATTTTTCTAAAATAATCACGCGGGGATCTTTTGCCTCTTCTATTGCTTTTGCAACAATATCTTTGGCGTTAATGCTTCCTTTTGCTGAGGCAATAAAACGGGTTAATAAACGCGCAGCAAACTCAACGGCTTCATCAAAGCATTCATCAAAGTTGCCTTCCTCTTCCCATGTTGGATTAAACATAGAAAGCGTTTGGCTAAGCGTTATGCCCTCAACCACACCTTTAACGTAACCACAATCTATGGCATCAATTGTAGAGACTAAACCAGCGTCTACTCTATCAGCCACCGCTTGGTTATTATCACACAGCGCTAAACCATACTTTTTCCAAATTAAGCCAAATGACGAGTATGGCGTGCCATTTTCGCGCTCGCCTGCGCCGCCGCGTTGGTGGTGATCAAAGCGTCCTGTGTCAGGGTTGTATTCACCACCTACATCAACAACAATATCGGCACTTTCTATTACTTCTTTATCGCGGGTTCGTACCAAGTTAAAGGCAGGCAATACATGCTTAAGTACCGCAATACTAAACACGTCATCGGCATGGAAATTACCACTGTGGGTTACTACTGTTAAATCGCTCATTGGTTTTGGGCTACTTTTAAAAAAGATAAAATTCTCACTTATGAAGTGCTAAATAAAGGTTTATACCCGTTTGCTTAATCAAGTAATTTATTTTGAAGCAAAAAAGCTTGTTTATAGCCAAGTTTTGCCTCTTAAAATCATTAAGTATTACTGTACACAGGTATTAAATATACGTGGCGAATTTTATACGAAGATAGCAGTGAAAAACAGTGAAGTATTTTTTGCGCCTACAGAGTCAACTATAGGCACACAGTAGTAAATAGCTTATTTATTCTGGCTCAGGGCTCAGGGCAAGCTCCATAAATACACTTTGTGGGTTATCTTGATACGAGCCAAAGCTTGCACAGCGCGCAAAACCTAAATCTTCATATAAACTAATTGATTCGGTTTGCTTTGGGCCTGTTTCTAATCGGATAAGTGGAATTTTTGTTTCGCCGGCGTAATGCAGTAGGTTTTGCATTATGCGTCTTGAAAAGCCTCTACCACGGTAACTTGGTTTTACGTATAAACGCCTTATTTCGCCATATAGCGCGCCGTCATTTTGCTTAACAATAGCGCCACAGGCAATAATGCCATCTTCGTTTTTTAAACCAATTGCGTAAACGTTGTCTTTGCTTAATTCTTCTAATTTGAGAGATTGGGCTGTAGCCACGGGGTATAAGGAGTTTATCAGTCTATCTATATCTGCAAACACATTAACTACATCAGGATCCTTAGGGGTTAATTCGACTAACTGCATCTCTTGTCGTCCATTTTATTATTTTGAATCGTTATAGTGACTTCATAATATATACTTAATACGCGTGTTCCTAGTGTTGTTTAAACAAAATGTTTTAATAAGGTAAAAATAGCTTTATTAAAACGTTAGCTTAATTTACAAAAACGACGCACAGCCTGCTAAGCACTTAGGCTTTGCTTTTTTAATTGATGGGCATGCCACTTAATATAATTACTGGCATTCATAGGTTTTGCGACTAAATAGCCTTGTATACAATCTGCATTGAGCAAGTTTAGTAACTCAAATTGCGCCTCTTGCTCTACACCTTCAGCAACAACAGTAATGTCTAAACTTTTGCCCAGGCTTATAATCGTATTAACAATATTAAAGCCTTTGCCTTTATCTAAAATCTTATCGATAAAGCTTTTATCAATTTTTATTTCCTGTACGGGGAAAGCATTTAAATGGGCTAAACAGGAATACCCTGTACCAAAGTCGTCAATAGAAAACACAAAACCTTGTTCTTGTAGCTCCGTCATTTGCTTTATTGTGCTGTCAATATCGCCCGATAGCATGGTTTCGGTGATCTCAAGTTTAATATGCTGCGGTTTTATGTTGAACTCTTTAATTGTAGAGCAGAGCTCACGGGTAAGCTGCGCAGAATTAAACTGTATATGACTAATATTTATAGATACGCTAAAGTGCTCATCTATCATGTTTTTTTCATTAAGTTGATTAATAAGGCTGCATATATTGCGAAGCACTATGTTTTGCAGTTTTTGAATCAGGCCATATTGCTCTGCAATAGGAATAAACTGATTAGGCGCAATAACCCCTTTATTAGGGTGTATCCACCTTATCAGTGCTTCTGCACCTACTATTTTCCCTTGCATACTAATTTGCGGCTGAAAATACGCACAAAATTCGTTATTTGCGATTGCTCTTACAATATCCGTTTCTAATTCGGCTTGGTTTTCGAGTAAAGTTTGCAGTTTAGGGTCATAAAAGCTGCAGCTATTGCCACCTTTTGCCTTAGAGCGGTACATGGCAGTATCTGCAAATTTTAATATGTTATCGGTAGCTGTGTGCTCTTCGTTAATTAAGCAAATACCTATACTGCAACTAACTTGAAATGCCAGCTCCCCTATTGCAAACTTATCATTAAACACGCCTTGTACTTTTTTAGCGACTATTTCGGATTCAATACAGGCTTGGTGGTTATGCTCGCCAATGTATTCGAGTAAAATAATAAATTCGTCACCGCCCACTCTAGCTAAAGTATCAGATGATCGTATTACGCCACCTAAGCGTTTTGCTAATTCTATTAATACTTGATCTCCGGCGCCGTGGCCTAATGAATCATTTATTCTTTTAAAGTTATCAACATCTAAAAACAGTAATGCGCCCGTTTTTTTGGTGCGTTTAATACGCTCTACACACTTTGCTAGGCTGTCGCTGAGCATTCGTCTATTAGGGAGCCCTGTTAGTGGATCAAAAAACGCAAGCCGTTGAACTTCTTGCTCGGCTTTTTTGCGAAGGGTTACATCTCTTGCCATCCACACTACGTGCTTAAGTTCTGGTTTTTCTGGCTGATAGTTAGTAAGTGCAGCCGCTCTTCCTTCAAAGGTTATGTGGCCTTTGGGCACGGCTAAATCGTACTCAAATATTTGCATTTCATTGGTGAGAATGGTTTTTTTAATAATCCCCATGATCATGTCGGCATCTTTTTCTGGGAACAAGTCTTGCACATTTTGACCAATTAAATCGATGGGCGATTCAAGTAATAAGTCACTCGAGGTACCGTAAATATCGGTATAGACGCCCTCTTCGTTCAAAATCAAAATAAGATCGGGCATCACTTGCGTAAATGCTTTAAATTTTTCATTACTTTTTTGCAGGTCTGCCACTAGCTGCCTAGCTTTGAGCGACTCTGCGCTTTTTTCAAGTGCTATGCTAGAAAAGTGTACAAAATAGTCAATGAGTTCTAAATCTTGCTGTGTAGGCGCTTTAGGGGCGCCGTGGTAAATAGCAAAAGTGCCTAATATTTCATTGGTGGTTGAAATAATCGGGGTTGACCAACAAGAATATAAACCGTAGCTGTGCGCTAAATCTTTGTAACCTTCCCACAAGGGCGAAAGGTCAATATTTTGCACAATAACTCGCTCATTTTTATAAGCCGCGGTGCCACAAGACCCTACATTAGGGCCTATAAACACACCATTAATTGCCTTTAAATATTCATCGTCAATATTTGGGGCAGCACGATGAAATAACTGATTACCTGTTAAAGACAGTATTGAGCATCTTGCAGAGCTGTCTTCAATAACTTGCTCTATAGCTAAACAAATATCTTGTAAAACATCGTCTAAGGCAATGCCTAACGCGATTTTAGATAATATATCCTGCTGGTGAGATAACAATTGTTTTAGTTTTGCAGTATTCATACTTCACCATGCATCTAGGTACTTTTATGTTGCTACGCACTTTAAAAAAGTGCAGTGCATCAACAAATTCCTGCTCTTAGTTCATATATTTAAAATGAGTATAGTTAATAAACTTACAGCGCGAGTTTTATTATTACGATTATGGAAATTGTTTTTTAATAAAACAGGTAAAAAAACAACTTTAGTATGCGTTAAGCCTACATTATTTTGCAACAAAAAATAAACATCTATAACAAAAGCAATCCAGCCAACACACTCTAAAACTTTTTAAAAATTTTGCAGGTTTAACACTTTGTTACTTAAAAAGGCTGTTCAAAATTATCAGTCTAATTATACTGCATGCAGATATGAGTCTTTTTTGAGGTTACTGTGCAGATCATACAAGGTATGGAATATTTTTTTTCAGGCTTTAAATTAATTAGCCAAAAAGGCCTTAAGCGCTTTGTGCTTATTCCACTTTTACTTAATATTTTATTGTTTGGTAGTTCATTATTCTTTTTATTTGGTTGGTTAAGCGACAGCTTTAATTATATAAACAACATGTTACCTGAGTGGCTAAGCTGGCTTGAATGGTTAATGTGGCCCATTGCCGTGCTTGTGGTGCTATTTAGTTACAGCATGCTATTTACAGTAATAACCAACTTCATTGCGGCCCCTTTTAACGGACTACTCAGCGAAAAAGTAGAGCTTTATTTAACGGGTCAAAAAATAAATGACGACGGTTTTGCTGATTTAGTAAAAGACATTCCACGCATGGTAGGCAGAGAGTGGACAAAGCTTTGCTATTACTTACCCCGCGCTATTGGCTTTTTTATTTTGTTGTGGATTTTACCCGTTATTGGACAAGTGTTATGGGTTTTATTTACATGTTGGATGTATGCTGTGCAATACAAAGATTTTGCCTTCGATAACCATAAAGTAGGCTTTAAACAAATGAAAGACGATTTAAAGTCTAAACAAGGTTTATCTTATGGCTTTGGCTTTGCTGTTATGCTGCTCACTGCAATCCCATTTATTAACCTAATTGTTATGCCCGTTGCTGTGTGTGGCGCTACTCGTTTGTGGGTAGATAATTATCGCTCTAAATACCGAGCGGGCTAAATAACACTATGGCAAATAATAAAAGCACCTTTTGGTGCTTTTATTTTATCTATATCAACTTAAGTGCAGTGTAATTTAGTCTTGCGCGCCTTGGCAGTGCTGCACTTTTTTCATCTTGTAAAGTAAACGCTGTGATCACTATCGAGAATAACTGCTTTTTAAAAGTAATGTTAATGACTTCGCCTATTTTAGTTTTATAAGTGTGTTGCTGATTAAACAGTTTAAGTTCACCGTTTGCTAATTGCTCAACATACAAATAGGGGGTGTGCAAAGGCAGTTTTAACCTTATAACATTTAAACTGCTTTGCTCCTGTACTGCAACCCACTCACCATCTTTATAAAGCGTATTAAAACGCGTTATGCCCTCGGGCTGTAGTACAGAGTCGTTTTGTATTAAACACGTGCTGCACCCGTTTACACGCCTTTGCTGCCAATTTACTGGCTTGTTATTATAATAAAGCGCATCAGTTAGTAACCATTCACTACTATGGCTACTACTGGCTTTATTAATAGCGCCTTGGCTACAGGCAGCAACTAAAAAAATAATAGCTCCTTGTAAAAGTGCAGCTTTTATAAATCGGTAGCTCATTTAGCGCTCTTTAATTGCTTTAATTTGGTTAATTATAGCCTCGCTTGGCGCTGCTTCTTTTATATAGCTAGGCAATGAAGTAGAAACAGCTTGAACACGCTGCTGTTGATACAGCTTATGGCTCATCGTATTTGCCACACCAAATCGGTTACCTGCACTTTGTGAGTAAAACTGTAAGTTAATCATGCTCCACTCATCGGTATCCGTTAATACAGTAATTTGCGAGTCTTGGTTTGCATCAAAGTTAGTTAATGTATCGCCTAAAATTGCATTACAATTATAATCGACCGCCTCAGAGCCAGGCCTATTTAATCCTGCGCTTTCATCAATAGCACTTTCATTTATATTTGCAGCGCTGCCGTTTGAATAATCAATGATAAAATCATCCGTTGATCCTGTTTGATTATTAGTATTTGGCACAAGGTCGCAGTTAATGTTGTTGGTATAAAACCGGTCGTAATAACGGTCACCTTCGTTATTACCTATGCTTGCAAGCCCCGTTAATTGATATAGATAATTCATAGAGCTTAAATGATTTGGCTTAAAGTTCACTTCTTCGTCGCCGCCATGATAAAGCCCTAAATTATGCCCCAACTCATGAAAAATAGTAGACGCTTGGTAATTGTTCGTCACATTTTGTGATGTTTGATCATCAACCGATAATCCCCATCCGCCCATAGTCAGCATTAGGTCATTACCATTTATTTCAGCAATACCTGAGCCACTAATGCTGCCATCTTCGTTACCACTGTTTGCCATTAATAAATAATGAAAAATTGGGCGGCGCGTTGTATCGGCATATTCCATTTTATAGGCAAATAAATTAGCGGTACCTTGGTCATATTCAAAGGGCGTGTAGCTGTTAAACGGTACGGTTGTACCGCCTCCTAAATCAAAGTTAGCGGTGGAAATACCCGTGCTTTGGTCAAACAAATCGCCTACATCAAAATGCACTGTGTAACCGTTACTTGCAAATACGCTCACTACTTTTTCTAATGCTGTACGCTGTGGCGTAATACCTATATCGGTACTGTCCATATAATCAATTTCTATAAATATATCTTTTTGATTTACCCGTGCGCCCCATTCATATAAAGGCAGCCCGCCAAACGTTGCGCCTTCTTGCTCACTGCAATCAGGGATCCCATCTAAATCTGTATCGGTATCACAGCTAATATCATTTTGACCTGCTGGCGTATTAAACACAGAGTAAACCCAATCACTTGCTTGATTAGTATCTGTTGCATTAAGCGCACGTTTTAAGCTTGACCCTTGTTCGGCCTGCATTTGTGGTGCGTTATCGCCTTGCCATTGAGTGGTACTAACCGGTTGCTGGGTAGAATTACCAAATTTAACAAAGTCGATTGTTTGTGTGGCGGCGCTATTTAATAACTCTGCAAAGCCATTTATATACCAGTATGGGCGTAGCGCATCGCTTTGGTTACCCACCAGCACAATTTTAGGGTTATTAAGTGCCGCACTTGCTAAAAACTCATCACCAAAACGACTTTGCAGTAAAATATAACTGCCGTTTTCTAATACTTTGTTGGGTAATGTAAATACTTGCTCTGCACTCACTGAGCTATCAAGCATATTAATTGCGCGCGTTTTTAATGAATAGTTTTGTAAATTAACAGCCTCTCCTGTGCCGTTATAAATCTCTACCCAGGGCGTATCATTAGTAAATTGCACCGATATGAGTTCGGTTATTTTTAAATCTTGGGTTGAGGTGGTAAATTCACTCACTTGGCCTGCTGTCGCAGCAGTACCAGAAAAATTAACTAATTGATCATTTACACGCACTTTGTAAAGCGTGTTTTCTGAAAAATCAGCGCTTAAGTTAACGTTTTTAAAATAGTCACTCGTCTCATCAGGCGCTCCAGATACGCTCTCTACATTAAGTGCAACACAGCTTGAAAAATCATCACTTGATACCTGAACACTGCCTTCACAGCTCCCCGCGCTACTATTTACGGTTAACGAACTGCTCAGCATCACATCTGAAAACGTAATACTAATGGGGGTGTCAACCAATACCGGTTCATCTGCTCCATTAGGCGTTATTTCTGTTACCGTTGCAGCGCTGGTATCAATAATTGTCGTATTAAGTAAAAAGTTAGTGCTGTCTTCACCATCACTGGCGGTCAGTGTATAGCTTTTTGCAGAAATACTATTTACAGGCGGTGTATAGCTAAAGCGCAGCGCTTGGGCATCAATAACGCTCACCTGCGCCCCTTCTAGGTCATCTGGAAAAGTAATTTGTACCGTATCGCCATCGGCATCATTTACCGTCAAATTAAATTCAGCACTTAAGTTATATTGCACCTCAACGGTTACATCGTCTGCCACAGGCGGATTGTTAGGCGGCACCACAATCACCGTTTTTTGGGCGCTATTAGTTGCATCGTCGTTATCTCTAACGGTGGCTAAAAAGGTAATATTGGTATTTTGAGCAACCGTTGGAGCATTAAACGTAATGCTGGAGTCGGTTTGCGTAAATTCGACCACGGGGCCGTTTGTTTGCTGCCAGCTTAGCTCGCTAATGATGCCATCGCTGTCCTGCGCTGTAGCTGTTATTGTCACTGACTCATTTTGCATTGCCTCGTCAGGCCCAGCTAAGGTAACACTAGGTGCGCTATTTAATTGCGTAATAAGTACCGTCGCACTGCTTTGTACAGTGCCCCCAGCATTGTCGGTTACAGTAACACTAAAACCAAGCGTTTCACTTTCACTTACATTTGGGGCGGTAAAGCTTAATTCACCTTCAGTTTGGCTAAATTCGATGGAGGAGCCAGCAGATTGTACCCACACTATGGTGCTAATTGTGCCATCTATGTCTTGTGCATTAGCAATTAAACTCACTTGGGTATTAGCCAGTGCACTGCTTGGGCCTGTAATATTAACTGTGGGAGGGGTGTTTTGAACCGTGATAGTCCCAGAAAACACTTGCTCTGTAGTTGCGCCGTCATTATCGGTTACTAGCACCGAAAAACTAAAATCAGTGTCGCTCTCTACACTGGGGGCCGTTGCTGTGAGTATGTTGCCATTGGCAGTAAAGGTAAATTCAGGTCCCGATAGCTGCTGCCATTGATAACTAGACACTTGTCCGTCGCTATCGCTTGCCTGAGCCGTAATAGTAAAGGTTTGGTTAGCAACAATAACGCTGCTGCTTACATCAACACTTACAGTAGGGGCGGTATTGCCAGTTGAGCCACTATCGGTGGCGTCACTATCGCTGCCACCGCCGCCGCAACCGGCTATCAAAAGTGATAAAAAAAGTAATCCTAGCCATTTATAAACATTATTTAATACCACTTTTATGCCTCTATGATTTAGCTATACAAATTTTGGGGCACCTTAACAACGTTTAAATGAACGGTGATTTCCTCACGATCATGATACAAATGCTTAGCTTGCAACTCATAGGTTATACCGTACTTAGTAAGCTCTTCTTTGATCATCGTTAGGCATTCATAAACACTATCAAAGCGTTTTTTCATAGGCAGCTTTAAATTAAATATCAGCTCTTTGGCGTATGCGTTTACTGCCCAGTCAATCATTAGATTAGTCACTTTGGTTGGTTTTTCCACCATATCGCACACTAACCAGTTAATATTTCTTTTTTCTGGGCGGTATTTAAAACCATCGGCTCTAAAGTGTTTAACTTGGCCTGTTTCCATCAAACTATCGTTCATTGGGCCATTATCTATTGCGCTAACAAACATGCCTCTGCGTACTAATTGATAGGTCCAACCGCCTGGGCAAGCGCCTAAATCAACCCCTCGCATGCCTGGTTGTACTCGCGCTTCTCGCTCTTTTTCAGGGATAAAAACATTAAAGGCTTCGTCAAGTTTTAGCGTTGAGCGGCTCGGTCCGTCACTTGGCATACGTAAACGTAAAATGCCCATAAAAAACGGCGAATTATTATAACTATACGAATACCCTACATACGCGGCATTGTTTGCTAAAAATAGTACATGCATTACCGGGCGGTTTGCCTTTGGCTCACGTAATACCGTGTTTTGCTTTTCGAGTGCTTTTTTTAACGGCGTTGATATTTTTTTACAAAAGGTCAGTAGCTCTTTGCCTTCGTTAGTATCGGGAGTTTCTACGCGCAATTCACTACACAAAGGAAAATCCTTTGCGGCTTCTTTTAATGCAGTGACCCTATCTTCTACCGGCATATTTTCGATTAACGTGCCAGCAAACCACTGGCGCGCAAATACCATATTTTTAAAGTCGACCTTTTTGATTATTTCGTCGCTGTGTTGCGCTTCAAAACATTCATAAATCACGTAGCCGGTATTTGGTTTGGCTTTTACATAGCCGGCAAAACCTTGCTCGGCAGCATGAAACGTTATTTCAGCAGCCGCATCGTTTTCAAAACCACTACGACAATAAATCACAACACTAGACATATTAACCCTTAAACTCTTTAAAACTTAAATCGTGCAACTTGCACTAAAATAACAACCCAACCAATTATAAAACATAACCCACCTAATGGGGTTATTGGGCCTAACCACTTCATGCCGCTTAGGGCTAGTAAATATAAACTGCCACTAAAAAGCAGTGTACCGGCAATAAAAAAACCTCCCGCCACGGTTAAATTAATACCCCACTTAATAAGAATCGCCACGGCTATAAGCGCTAAACCATGCACCATTTGATACTCAGCTGCGGTTTTAAATACCCCGAGTGAATACTCCGTTAAACGGCTTTTTAAGCCATGTGCGGCAAATGCCCCTAACATAACCGACAGCATGCAAAAAAAGCTGCCCGTGAGTAAAAATAATTTAATCATAATTGCTCCACTCTATTGGCTATAAATTTACTTGCTTCAAGCGCTGCAGTTTCACGGTTTTGCAGCTCGCTCACACCACTTTTTTTGCGTGGTTTGAGTGAATGGTCGCCATCGCTAAGCCAAACATAGCTTGGCTGCTTTGGCATAGAAAGCGTTTTAAGCTCTTCACGGGTGCCAAAGGTATCTCGCTCGCCTTGTAAGACTAAAAACGGGCAAGGTATGTCTGCAAAATGATCGGTGCGTAGCTTATCTAGCTTACCGGGCGGATGAAACGGATAGCCAAACGCTAATACACCTACAATCGGTTGTGTAGAGCTACAGGCAAGCATAGACGCCATACGCCCGCCCATCGACTTGCCGCCAATAAATAACGGTAAATTAGGCTGCGCATTTGTTAGTACTTGCTCGTAATAAGCTAACAGTTTAGGGGCTCGCTCTGGGGGTCTACGTTTTTGTGTTTGTTTAGCAATTTGCATGTATTCAAAATCAAATAAACCTACATCAATACCCTGCGCACTAATGAGTTTAGCCATATGCTGCATAAAATCAGAATCTGATCCAGCTCCGGCACCATGCGCAAATATAAACTGTGCAATAGCCGGCTGCGTTGCGCTTTTAAACCATTCAATCATTATTAATACTCTTGTTCTTGTTCAACTAAGCTCAGCATCCAATCTTTAAACGAGACTATTTTACCCAGCTCTGTTTGCGACTCTCTAATCACTAAGTAATACGCGTTTTTACTCTCTAAGCTGTGGCTAAATGGGATCACTAAACGGCCCGCGTCAATATCGGGTTTGGCAAGCACACTATTGCCTATTGCTACACCTTGACCGTGCACCGCGGCTTGGAGCACCATTGATGAGTGGCTAAATATAGGGCCTTGATTCACTTGTACATTACGTACACCCGCCGTTTTCATCCAGGTTTTCCAGTTACGGCGCGTGGTATCGTGTAACAAGGTGTGCTGGGCTAAGTCACTCGGTTGATTAAGCGGTTTATGCCCGCTTAATAACAGTGGGCTACATAACGGCACTAAATACTCGGTGTGCAATTTGTAAGTTTGAACCCCACTCCAGTGCCCTCGGCCGTAGTAAATAGCAATATCTACATCATCGGTTAACGAGTTTTCGTCTTGGTCTTGCGCTTTTATACGCACATCTATTTCGGGGTGGAGTTCGTTAAATAAACTTAATCGAGGTACCAACCACTGAATTGCAAAACTCGGGGTTAAACTTACGGTAAGCGAGCCTTTTGCACCGCGAGCAAGTAGCTTTTCGGTGGCATCTATCAGCTGGGTAAAAATCTCTTTAATATCTAAAAAGTAGCCTTGGCCTTCTTCGGTTAATAATAACGAGCGATTTTTACGTAAAAACAATTTCAAGCCTAAATGCTCTTCAAGGGTTTTAATTTGATGGCTCACTGCCGCTTGAGTTACATACAGCTCTTCCGCTGCTTTAGTAAAGCTTAAATGGCGTGCCGCAGCTTCAAAAGCTTTAAGTGCGTTTAATGGGGGGACTCGTCTTGACATAGTAACCAAGCTTAGAATTAGTTTTTCTTATGCGTAAGATTATATACAGCATCGTTGTGTGTGTATATTAATGGAATAAAAAAAGCGACCTAAGTCGCTTTTTAAA
>Ga0209121_10004709_pt1 | contig 12616 bp, 23 predicted proteins | sample Cruoilmetagenom3_FD_187292 | JGI IMG/M metagenome (GOLD analysis project Ga0209121, IMG submission 187292) | Oil polluted marine microbial communities from Coal Oil Point, Santa Barbara, California, USA - Sample 3 (SPAdes) (version 2) | ecosystem: Environmental > Aquatic > Marine > Oil seeps ... | reverse complement strand
GAGCTGACCGATGATGGGCTTTTCCTGATTTTGAAAGTGAGGTCAAATATCCATCAGGTTACTGTTGAGGACATGGATGGAGAATCTCACATCGAGTATAAATACGACGAAGAGGAAATCAGGTATCAAGTGCCTGACGGTATAACTACCTCGGCCGAGATAAAAAGCCTACTGGGAACAGAAGAGGATAACCTTGTCCAGATAGCTGATAGGAATAAAGTACGAAAGGCTATCTATGGTGAGCCGATTGAGATGCTCAGGCAAACAATCAAAAAGATGTAGGAACAAGTATGGATTATCAGCACTTTGGGGAATTTGCTGGTGAGAAAGGGCCGCTTGAAGGTAAGAAGAAGAAACTCAGCGAGGTGCTGGATTGCGAAATATTGGTACTCGCTTACAGAATAGCAAGGAGTAAATTTAAGGACAGGAATTATGTCACTATACAGTTCGAGAATGACGGAGACAAATATGTGCTATTTACTGGCTCTGAGGTTCTTATGGAACAACTTACGAAACATGAGGCACAGCTCCCATTCTATGGTACTATCATAAAGCGGTTCAATTACTTTACTCTGTCGTAGGAGAGGAACAAAAAATGTGCTGGTGGCTATTTAAGAAAAAACAGAACCCTGAGCCGATAGAAAAGCCGGACTGGGTAACACAGACTAGGGAAGAGGTGGCTCAAGAGGAGGACTATGCCGCCGGAATACACTACAGCATTATAGTCTTGATTGAAGAGGCTGAGACCGAGGCTGAAAAAGAGACCCTGAGGGCCAGATACGGCGATGAGGCATGGCAGGACCACTGGTTTAAGAAGCACTCTGAGAGCGCATGGTATATTAGAAACCCGGAGGTAGAATGAGCAGCTTCACCAGCCCCTTAGTTGTTTCGCCTCTCCTTGATGGGAGGAAATGGAAGCTGGTTAGACCTTTCAGCTACCACATAGGGTCTGAGTACAGTGGAGACATTATATGGGTTCCTGCAGGGTTCGTGACTGATTTTGCCAGTGTTCCCCGGGTGTTGTGGACCTTCCTGCCTAGCTGGGGCAGGTATGGGAAGGGAGCGGTCCTCCACGATTACCTGTATCAATTCCTCTATTGGATGTTAGAGCAACCACAGTACGAGTCTCTCTTTGACCATTTCTCTTATGCCAGGAAAAACCCCCGCAAGTTTGCAGATGATATATTCTATGAAGCTATGCTGGTCGGCGGAACCAAGCCTTGGAAAGCTTGGATAATGTACCGAGGGGTGAGGCTGCTAGGCTGGCTGGCGTGGAGGAAAAAATGATAGAGTTCCTGAGAGCCTTTGTCCGACCCTATATCGCCCTTGTTACTATTACTGCGGTGGTAGTGCTAGCCATTTTATTGACTATTAAATTTGCCGACCCCGATATGGCCAGACAGGTTATTACTTTTGTTCTCGCGACCGGAGCGACCGTAACCGGTTTCTATTTCGGGGAAAGAAGCACGAGATCTAAATAACGGGGAGAGAAAAGCTAAAAAGGAGTAAAAGTATGGATGGTAGCCTTATCACACTAGCCTCCAGCGGAGGTGTTATAATAGCAGTAATTGCAGGTTCCTGGAGGCTGGGGACGAAGATGGGGAGGGTAGAAACCAAGATGACCAATGTTGAAAAAAAGTGTGATGCCCTCGGTACCAAGATAGAAGACCACGGGAAAAAGATTGGTAATCTGGACACCTCGGTAGGAGAACTGAACACACGTATGTTCAGCTTTGAAAAGCAGACTGATGGATTAGACCAGAGAATAACCCACCTTGACAAGAGAATGAATGGGTGGTTAGATAAATATATCGGTAAGGAGGGAGAACATGAATAACAAGCAGAAGACAGCATTAGGAGCAGGAGCCGCTCTCGTAGCAACTGGTATTATCGTTGCTAAAGCGAGAGCAAAGGAACCAGAGGAACCAGAGGAACCAGAAGGGACTGGTATCGAAATTGAGATACGAGATTCTAATGGAAATATCGTTCCTCACAACTCACCAGCGTCGCTCAATGAAGGTGAGATCTATTCAGTAAAAATCACTGTAACCAATGCAACGACTAGAGGTGGTATCCCCTGGGAAGCTGAGCTTACCACTAATGTCTATGCAGATGTTTCAGATGGTTTTTCCACGGTTCACCTGGTACCCAGTAATGATAATGTAAGCGTCTTTGCGGGAAGCCAAGCAATAGCTTACAGTTACACTATCTCCCCTGAGATTGGTGTTGGTGGAATGACTGGTGGTATCTTTGTTTCGGTGCATGATCCGCTTGGCGGCGTCCTAAAGCAGATTAATGAACAGCTGACTATCGTTGCCGAGCCCACCATCTACGGAGCTGGAATAGTAATCACCGCATAAGATACAAGGAGGTACAATGAGCTATCGACTTACGGTAGGTGAGCCCTACACTGTTGAGCTGACGGTAGAAAATAGAACTACCCGTGGGGGTGCGTCGTGGGAAGCGGACCTGTCTGTAGCCATAGTCGCCTCAGTTTCAGATGGGGTCGCTACTGTTGAGTTAATTCCCAATACAGAAACTACTGATCACTTCGCACCCGCGGGTAGTTTACTTTTTACTTACCCAATGAGTATACCTGAGAGCGCCGCCGGAATGCCTGGTGAGATAACGGTCGAGGTAAGAGATCCATTCGGAAATCTTCTTAACTCCGGGTCTGTGCAAATAAAAATAAGGGATTTATATAAAATTAACATTAATCTCTCTGGCCCATCCGTTCTGGATAGTATAATTTGGTTGTTGCTGAGCGTGCAAAACCTTGGTACCATGCCTATCAATTACCACTGGTACTGCTATGTTGATACGGAAACTTTCTTGTCCCAGCCTGCTCCAAGCTCAGCCAAGGTTCAGCAAGTAATTTTAACTGACCTTGATAACGGGATTGGCAGTGCGTCCCCTGGTGTAGACAATACCCACGAAATACATTTGCCAAACACATACGGTGCAGGGGAGCATTCCTTCCACATTATAATAGAATATGAAGGAGGAACTGTAAGAGTACCAGAAAGCGGGTATAAATATTTTACGAATCCTAGTTAAGTACTTAGCAAAGGTAAAACCGCCCCAGGAGCTGGGAGACGAACTGGCAGGAACAGAATGATAATTAGTGCTGGTGAAGTAAAACAGATCTATGTAACCTTAGACCCAGAGCTGGAGGATAATGGTTTTAGGTGGGCATCTCCAGGAGAAAAACTTGGAGGAGAATATTATACCTATTACCTTCCCTTTGCTAATACCTTTGGTCAACCTATCAAAATAACGCACGGCGCTTGGTGGGATACCTGGTGGAGTGAAGGGGGCTGGAATAGTTGTGAGATTACCGGGCAGAGCAAGGTTTGCACTGGTCAATCTAGGATTCCTGCCGAGCCTACAAGTTATAATGCTAGGCTTACCTATTTTGTCCACGATATGTCTGGCCATGAACTTTATCGTCCTGGGGCATATGGCTGGTCTAACCAGTTTATCAGCTGCCAGATATATCAGAACCCTGATACCTTGTCTCCTTCAGGAAGACCCAAGTTACACTTACCATGGTCAGGGCTTAAAGATTTTCCCGTTCCAATAACTCCTTACAGTGGAATCTATTTTGAAAGAATATCTCTACCTGCCCCAGGAGCTGGGGGCACTGGTGAGATAGCCGTACGGCTCATCGCCCCCAATTACTGTGAGGAATTTGGTTATGGAGACATAGGAGTAGAGTCTGCAACCGAGAGGAGATATGGACGGGCAAGTATCACCAATATCCCACCAGGATATTTCACGTCTTTTACTTACGAGGTCAGAGTAGTGACTTATTCCAATCTTAATAGCAGAACCGCACAGGAAAGTGGTACTATCTCACTTATCAATGATGATGAGAGCGCGGTTTTCTCTATTCCTATAACCATGAGCCACTCCCTCGATAGCGGTGACTATTACATAGCCTTGAATATGCGATTTAGAGCCCAACTTTCTGATGGGAAATATGAAAATTATGTGCTATTTATGAGCCCGAAGGAAAGCCGGTACTGCCTTTACCCAGCTATTGGAATAATTAGGGAGTGAGGTGGTTATGAATATTATAGAAGGACAGGTAATAAATTTAAATGTAGAGCTTACTCCCATTGTGGTGGAACCGCCTGAGGGCTACCATATAATCATACTCCCGTGTGACCAAGATGGATGGTCTCAAGTAACCTATGATGGTAATACTATAAGCACCGCAAACGTAAATATATTAGGGTTAGAACAGATATACAATAGCGATGATTATAGTATTTACTATAACCCAGACTGGCCCGAAAGCCAGAATACCTTAAAAGAGCTTACCTATAATGGAAGATATTTCATAAAAGCCCCGGCTCAAGAGTGGGTCGTACCAGACTACACTGGAAACGGAGTTGGAGGCTATCATTACATATCATTAGCAGCTTCCTGGAACTACGATGTTATCTGGGATGGTCCTGACTATATGCCTACCGACCTGGCTGTAGCCACTCTTAGCTCATTCTCCCAACTGAAATACTACAAGAAATATTATCCTTGTGATACCGCCAAGGATAGGGTTGACCTGTTGAGGTATGGAGAGAGATATACCATTCTGGTTTACCAAAGCGAGGAATGGAAAATACCTGATCCGAATGATGACTATGTCCCATTATGGAACATGCCCAGTGAACCCGCGCTGGTATCTCCACAAACTTATCTCTCAATGACTGAGGAGGAGCTGTTTGCACATTTAATCTGGCTCCATGTGGCTAATGACTGGTGGAATATGTCTTATACTGACCGCCACACTCTCGGACTGAAGATTATCCAGTGGTTCAGTGCTACCATCCAGGCCCATTCCTTGGCATATGGTGGAAGTTGGTGCACAGCAGCACCATCTGGCGGGTTAACCAATGTTTGCCCTGGCCCAGATTGCATTGGAGGTTTAGGTGCCGAGTTCCTTTCTGCTCAACGCTATACCCTGTTTACAAACTACGAGGTTTACCCAAACAATGTCTACTATTATAAGAAGACTGACCAAAAATGGTACTGTGGTTACGCTCCTTACGATTTCGGGCTTCCTACCTCCGTTGCCCTTGAAACTGAATGGTTAAACTGCTTGCAGATTGCAAGTGATACTAATAACCTCGATTCGTGGATATTCTTCCAGGACGATAGGATTGACCTTCATCCAGGTAGTGATTCTTGGTACTGGCCAAAAGAGCACGGAACACTAAGAATGTATAGTGGAGATATTCGTTGCTTAGAAGACGGCCGAACTGATCTGAATTATGCTCAGGAGGAAGATATAACATATTAAGGAAAGCGAAATGAAAATGATTATTAAACTAGGTGACGAGAAGGTTGGAGAGTTGATTCTGGTAGAAGGAGCTACCATCGATGTTAACGGTTCGACACCCGAACGTGGAACTATCAAAGGCACAGTATCTGATTCTAAAACGAACCATCCTCTTTTAGGAGTAACTGTAGAAACAGATAACCTGGCAACCACTACCGACATCGATGGTAATTTTTGCCTGGAGGTATCTCCAGGTGACTACGCAGTAAAATTCACCAAGCTCGATTATAAAACCAAGATAGTTCGGTAAGAGATGAATAAACAGGCAATAAGCGTTGGGGCAGTCGGAGCTATAATCATACTTATACTAATGGCTAGACGAGCTGAAGCAGCCCCCCCAGAGCCAGGATTAGCTTCTGTTGATGGCTTAATTACGGACCATCTTGGCAATCCCATTAACCAAGCACTGGTCAAGTTGGATGGCTTGACAACCTTAACTGACTCCAGCGGACATTTTAGTTTCTCAAATATAGAACCTGGATTATACATAATCATAGTATCAAAAGGCGAATATTATAAAGAGGAAACTATGAATATAGTCGAAGGCATCAATGAGATTACAGTTGCTATAACGCCGGAAGAACCAGTGATGGGAACACTCACCGGAGTTGTAACCGACAGCGAGACAAACGAACTATTGAGTGATGTACAGATTACAATCGTGGAAATAGGAGTAACCTACACTAACACTCAAGGCTATTTCTTAATTAGTGATATTACTCCAGGGACATATACAGTTAGATTTGAAAAGGACGGATATTACGCCAAAGAATACTAAGGAGACATCATAATGGATAGAAAAGTAATGGCAATAGGAGGAGGTGCCATCGCACTGACTGGCGTTATTATGATGCTGCGTGGCAAAACCGCTGGTGGGACTCCTTCAGGACCACATAACCTCATTCTTGAGGTACTGGAAGATGGTACAAACGTACCTTTAAGTGTATCTGTCCAGGTTAATGGTAAAGCATCCGGCGAAACCGACGATTCGGGTATACTAATGCTTTCCCTGAAAGCAGGGACATATGATCTTACCTTTACCAAGACTGGTTATGAACCACAGGCGTGCTTGGGTTATCCAATGGGCGAAACGGATAACTACAACAGAATCTACATGGTTCTAGAAGGAAGTGGGTTAACTGCTGCTCTCCACGGGGAAATCACTGACATTGAAACTGGGTGGGGGATATTCGGCGTCTACGTTGCCACTTCTAATAAATCAACCAATACTAATTCCGAAGGGATTTATCGTCTTACAGGACTAGAAACCGGCGTCGCTAAACTCGTGGTGAGTAAGGAGCCAGAATACATAACTCAACGCCTTGATATTACACTGGTAGAGGAGACTATAGTCGATATCCAGATGGAAAGAGATACTACCAACAATCCTCCTCCAGGTTCGGGTTATGCCCCAATTTCTCCTGTTCGTCATGCCCAGGATAAATGGTGCGATAAACTATGGGTAATTTATCAGGAAACCTTGGCGGAATATGGTCCCAGTAACGTTCTGGCTCGAGGGGACCTTGCACGATACAATAACTGCAATAGTATATTAAAACAAATAGAGGAAGCTATAAGTGTGGGCTACTCTCATATTTTGGTTGATGATATGAGAAGAGGGTATCAAAACCCCTTCATCCCGCTAGAATTCCAGAAAAAAGAGGTCGGCTGGCAAGAAGTTATCTGGGATTATCCATCTTGCCCGACTGCTATCATAGATACCAATACCACTACACTTGAGATTCCTGCCGAACAATACTACCCCTATCCCACACTAGCAGCAATCTACCTCAACACCGAGGACCTGACCATAGGGAGTAACGGCTGGCTGGTGTTCAACCCCAACTGGGCAGAAATTGCACGGCAGAATCGTGAGCAGGACACGATGAATACTCTGAAACAGTTAATTCAAGGTTATACCTATTGGATAGGCGTATACTTGTAACGTTGGTCCCGGGAGCCAGCAGATGAGCAGGAATTTTACCTGTTTATCAGGGTTTTCGCCTGCTCGTCTCCTTGAGCTCCCGGTCAATAGTAAGCCCGGGGAAAGGCTGACATCGAATAATGACTTATAAAAGAGGTCAGCAAATCCCCGGGCTTCCTGTATCTACGGTTAGGTATTTACATCCTTGACAAAATGTGGTATAATCTCTCTAATGATTAAGACCACTTTAACCCCTGAAGAGATCCAGCGAATGATCGAAGTTGCTCCCTGTCTGCGTGATAAGGTTATCATTGCCTGCTACAGCGATACCGGAATGCGGGCTTCGGAACTCCTCAAGATCACAATCGATAACTTAGACCTGGACAAGAGACTGGTTCTCATTCCTCACCTCAAACGCGGTGTTAAAAAGACTTGCCCGATCTGCAACCGGCGGGCCGGTAGAAACCAGCGCTTCTGCTCCAAATGCGGAGCGGATCTTTCCAGTGTGGAATCCGAGGGCATCGAGGAGCGGAGTAGACTGATAAACTTTGGAGTAAAGACCAGAGAGCTCTTGCAAGAATACACTCGAGACATGAAACCCTCCGATAGCTTAATTGCTCTTTCACGTCAACAAGTATATTTCATTGTCCGTGATATCGCTGAGAAAGCTGGCATTACTGGGAAACTTCTCAATCCCGAGACACGGAAAAAGCATTTCGTTCATCCACATGCTTTTCGCGATAGCTTGGCAGTTTCCTGGCTGGAGCTTGCTGGCTCTGATGTTGGAAAACAGAAGGCTTTACAGATGCACCTTGGGCATAAGAACTTCGAGACTACTATGCGATACAATAAATTGACTCCGGAAAATATCAGGTCCGTGAGCGACGAGGTCAGAAAGTTAAGATTTGGTGACGACAGTTAAAATTCCGAGGGATACTCGTGGTACCCTGAAAGGAGATTGTTTCTGTGGTTCTCCTTTCAAGGGACATCCTCAATGCGAGTCGTGCGGAATTCTTGTCGGGAGAGATCACATAATTAGGGATTTAATTGAATATCGGGGCCATCAGCTTTGTTATCCTTGTGCTAAGGCCTGGAAAACTCAGGGAAATAGCTGGAAAAGATTCAAGTATCCACGCGGACAAGAACTTATAGAGGAGAAGAAGAAATGCTAGAAACCCAATTTCCTATCATCTTTGAGAGATGCCCTATCTGTAAAAATCCTGATACAGTCACCCAGCTGGCCTATAAGGAGCGAATCCTGGATAAAGGGAAAGGTTCCGCTGACCAGTTTACCTCGGCTGAGAAGATTGCAGTTCCCTTAACAGACCCCCGCACCGTGGCATTATCAGTAGATGTCTTGGTATTTCATTATGATGTGTGTGTGGGCTGTGGCACTCGTTACTGCACCAAGGTTGAGATAACCACTGGTAATTTTAAGTTTGCACCACAACCAGGACAACAGCCTGGGTGGCCACCGAAGATGTAGAGAATGGAAGAATATGTGGATAGGGGTGAATATGTGTATATCAGGGAAGGCAAGCCACCTGTATTGAGTGAGGAGGAACTTGAACCAATTTATAATAAATGCGTTGAGGATAAATATCTAAACAGCCTTGCCAGTGAAGTAGCCAAAGCCCAGCGTGATGCTGATATAAGGTGGTATGAAGAGGAATAAAATCTATGTATGATGGTAGTGGGATAGAGCTAAATGATGACTTAATGTATAACTGCCCTAACTGTAATAGTAACTACTGCGAGCCATACGTTGAACCAGTGGAAGAGGGAATGGGGCTAAATGACTTTACCTAGAGCTAGAAAGAGGGGCGGTTTTGTCAAGCCGATTCAGCTGAGCATCTTTATTCGAGACCAGCTTACTGGAGGTGTTGAAACTTGGGGATACGACCTTTATAAAATGTATAAGGAAGCTGCCCAGGCTATCCCGACCGCCCGCAAGACAAAACGGAAAGTCATTTCTTATAACGGTTTCCAGCATTACCTCTATGTGCTCCGGCGCCTGGGCTTGATCGAATATGTGCTTACCCCCGAGGGAGAGATCCTAAGTGATACCGCCCATGAGAAAGGCGGTCCCGACGCGGCGCTGGCTCCCCAGCTGGCACCGACCAGGTTTTTCAGGGCGATCCCGGATCGGTTAAATGATCCAGCCTGGGAAAATATATGGGAGGCTTATAGAGAGATAAGATGAAAACAGAAGCACATCAAAGATACCAAGATTATCCTGGGGTAACTACTGTTCTCAATATTCTGGATAAGCCAGCTCTAGTGAAGTGGGCTAATAATCTCGGATTAAAAGGGATAGACAGCTACCGCTTCAGATCGGAGAGGGCCGAGGTGGGCACGCTCACCCATCACTTGGTGATGTGCTATTTTACCGGAGAGACTCCGGACACTGACGACTATTCAGCCAAGCAAATTAGAGAAGCTGGACAGGCTATGGTCTTGTTTCATAAATGGGTGGATACCTACAAGCCCGAGCCGATCTTGGTAGAAAAGTCCCTGATATCCCGTCGGTATGGTTATGGAGGTACCCTCGACCTCTATGCCAAACTTCATATGTATGAGCAGGAGTTTAAAGAGCTCATCGACTTTAAGACCAGTCCAGGCTTCTACCCATCTCACTTTGCCCAGCTCGCTGCTTACCTTCATCTACTTGAGGAGAACGGGTATTCTGTAGAAAACGCCAGACTCGTTAAGCTGGGAATTATCCCGGCAATGGAGACCTTTGGAGAAGCTCAACTCCTCGAGCTGGGGACTTACTGGAAGCTGTTTTTACACTGTCTGGCTATCTATAATATGAAGGTGCTTTAAACGAAGCTCTGCGTTTTGTTTACTTTTGCCCTCCTGCCAGCTCTTATAGGTGAAGGAGGAATAAATTATGGCTTCAGCTCACCTAGTCCTACAGTATCCGGATTGGCAATCAGGCAAAATTCGTTTGCTCGCTGCAACGAAAGACAAGACAGCATTAGTAGCTTTCAAGAAAGCTGTTCTGGAAGAAGCGCGTCTAAATCTGCTTGGCTGTGATGATGACATTCTCAGGATTGAGTATGAAGAGGAGCTTCGCAAACTCGAGAAACTGCTCGGCAGTCTTATCCCTGAGACGGGGAGTGCCGAAAACAGCTAGGCTTCTGGCTCTAGGATTGAAATCTACGCCCTCTTAATTCCTTTCCCGTGGTTTGTTACCCGACCTCTACGCTTCTGCTCACTCTTGCTTGCTTGTGCCTTGCTTACTTGCTTCTTGATGACCAGCCAAGTGGAGAACTGCTCTTCTAGGTCATTGTCCTCTATGAATAGGCGGTAGTCCTCTTCACTAGGCAAGGCTTCTCTCCTCAAGATAAGGCTTCTCACTCATTGTAGCAGTTATCCGATAAGTTAGCTATGGCTGGAAGCTGGCTTCTATTTTGGAAATTTTTTGGAATACCCCCGATTACATTATAATAATAGGCAGATTAAATTACCCAAAGCCAAAAGCCAATAGATACAATTGTATTTACATATTTTACAATAGGGTCTATTGACAAGTGGGTTTCAAGTATGGTAAACTGTATCCGTAGCTAAAATGCTACGGCGGAAAATGCTCTCGCACCTTAACAACATAGCGATTAACCCGACCCAGCGGCGATAACAAGTCTTTGCTGGCAGGGTAATCCGAATATAGCGAAGGAGGAAAAGACAATGGGACACAAACACAAGATTACACTCCAAACACCAGTAGTTCCGGAGACGCCCATCGTTGAAGAGGCGGAAGTCGTTGAGGCGGAAGAAGCCATCGTTGAGGCAGAAGAATTCTCCCCAGAGTATAAAAAGCTCGTAGCTCAACTAGAGAAGGAGAAGGAAAGCGAAGAGGCTTTGGAAGCCAAGGGAGGTGAAATAGAAGACCCAGTAGAACTTGCTATCTCCCAAATTCCTGATGAAGAGATGAAACAGAAGGCTCTTGAGAGCTACAGGAAGACCAAACGGGAAGCGGTCAGGAATGTAGCTGCGAAAGCCTTCGCCGCCTTCAACGAGGAGTGCGGGACAGCTCTTCCAGAGCTAATTCTCCAGCTTGCGAAAAAGCACTCGGCAGACCTTACTGGTCGGAAGCTCATCATCTCCTTCCCTTCGGCTGACAAGCACCTATTCTCCAACATTGTCGCCAAAGGTGGAAACGGTGGTGGTGGCAGTCGGGCAGGCGGGAACGGTTTTCGCAAGGTCTTCACCACGGAGACAGGCGAGAAGTTAGCTTATCAGTCCGTTTCCTTTGAGGGTGCGAGCTACACGAGTCTAAACGCTCTCGCTACCGCCAAAGGTTGGAAATACAACGGAAGAGCCAACGGAACGCAGGCAGTTACCGTTCTCCAAAACCAAGACGGTGAGGCGATTGGGAAGAACACGGCGGAACTTAAAGATGGCGTAGTAGTCATCACCGAAGCCTAAACTCCAGAGGGTCGGGGTTAGCGATAGCCCCGACCCTCACTTGTATCTAAAATCCGATAACGAACGGAGTAAAGAATGGAGTATAGGTGGGAACGCCACGATGAAGCTATCTCAGAAGTTACTGTTGAATGGACACGAGACATACTATACGGTATCGGGCAGTATCCCACAGACCCAGAGCATAGCCCGAAACGCTTTCGTTGCTATACCTGCTTACGAATGAGAGGTCAGCGGAAGTTTGGCGGGCTCGTCGCCGGAAAGCATATCTGTTGCTACTGCCTCCCGTATGTAGACGAGCGGTTTATCGGGTGGCTAATCAATAGGGAACGGGGCAAGTCCAGGGGACGAGCCAGGAGGAGATTAAAGAGAGTCCCAGCCTAGAAGGAACAAGGCGAGAGGCGAGCTAGTCTCTCGCCTTTTCTTATTATAGAGGGGTAAAATGTGCCTATGGGAGGAGGTGAAGACAGGATGTCTTTTAATCTTTGGCTGATAATAGCTGGTATCTGGTTCGGTATAGTAGTTCTAATGTCAATCCTTTTCATAGTAACCCGCAAATAGGAGGCGAATATGGTATTTCAGAAGCAACAGATGACTAATGAAGAGCGGAGACAAAGATATCAAGACCTCCGTTCTTATGGGTGGAATCCTGGAAAGGCTCGTATAATTAGGGATTATTTTCCTTGGAACTATAGACGGTATCTTACTGACCCGAGGAATGTTTGCTCGTTATTAGGAGGTGAACAGAATGGAGAAGCAACCTAGCGACCCGGGACAGGCTTTTGACGAGCTGGAAAGAGCTTTGAGTGATGCACGAAAGCTAGCTCGCCTGATTAGAGCCATTACTTGCCCTTGCTATGTTCCTGATATAGGGACAAGGCAAGCGATATGGAAAAATAAGAACTAGAAAGGAGGTGATA
>Ga0209121_10004707_pt1 | contig 12617 bp, 12 predicted proteins | sample Cruoilmetagenom3_FD_187292 | JGI IMG/M metagenome (GOLD analysis project Ga0209121, IMG submission 187292) | Oil polluted marine microbial communities from Coal Oil Point, Santa Barbara, California, USA - Sample 3 (SPAdes) (version 2) | ecosystem: Environmental > Aquatic > Marine > Oil seeps ... | reverse complement strand
AACCCAACCAAAATGATACAACGTTTTTTAGATTTAGAATGGAAACAATTTACTAGGTCTGCAAGCTTTGGTAAAAGTGTAGCGCTAAAAATAGTAATGGTATTTTTTGCCTTGTATTTTATGGCTATGTTTTTAATTGTGGGAATTGCTATGTTTCCTTTGTTAAAAAAAGTGTTTCCAGAAAGGGATCCTTTTGTGGTTTTTAATGGCTTAATTTTCTTCTGGATTTTAGGCGATTTAGTCATTCGGTTTTTCTTTCAGAAATTACCAGTAATGAGTGTAAAACCATTGCTTACGCTTCCTATAAAAAGAAGTAAAGTGGTAAACTTTGTGTTGGGTAAATCGGCATTGTCCTTTTTTAATTTCTTGCCTTTATTTACAATAGTGCCTTTTGGTGTAATGCTTGTTATTAATGATTATGCCATTTCAGTCGTTTTAGTTTGGCTATTAACTATGGTGCTTATTACACTTATTAATAATTATTTAAATTTTATTATTGAAAGCCTTGCTGCTAAAACAGAGTTGTCTTTTTTACCTGTTATACTTTTTGCAGGATCTCTTTATACATTAAACCATTTTCAATTAATAAATATTGCAGAGTTGTTATCTAACGGAATTCAGGCTATTGCAAATAATCCGTTGTGGTTAGTGGTACCATTTTTTATATTAACTAGTTTGTATTGGTACAACTTTAAAATACTTCGCAATAAATTGTTTTTAGACAGTTCTTTACAAACAAAAACACAAGAAGTACAAGCTTCAAACCTAGAATGGACTAAAAAGTTTGGAGATATAGCACCTTTTATGCAGCTAGATTTAAAATTACTTTGGCGTAATAAAAGACCAAAATCTTCGGTTTGGATGTTGGCTTTTGGAGTTTTATATGGCTTGTTCTTTTATCCAAACCCTATATATCAAGACAAAGAGTTTTTATTTGCCTTTGTAGGCATATTTGTAACAGGTATTTTTCTTATCAATTTTGGGCAATTTATTCCTGCTTGGGATAGTGGTTACTATAAAATGTTAATGAGTCAAAATATTAAATACCAACAATACTTAAAATCTAAATACACATTAATGACTTTAAGTGTTATTTTACTGTTTGTACTAAGTATACCTTATGTGTATTTTGGTTGGAAAATTTTACTAGCGCATTTTGCGGCAGCAGTATATAACATTGGTGTAAATACCTATGTCATTTTATTAGGAGGCTCTTTTAATAGAAAAAAAATAGACTTAAACCAAAGAGCTGCCTTTAATTTTCAAGGTACAGGAGCTGTGCAATGGATTATTGGTTTGCCTTTGTTGCTTTTGCCAATAGGAATTTTTTCTATTTTCAATTTTGCTTTTAGCTTTGAAATAGGTATTCTCGTTTTAATTCTTTTAGGAGTAACAGGAATTATTCTACACCAAAAAATAATGCAATTAATTACCAAAAAATATCTAGCTTCAAAATATAAAATGATTGCTGCTTTTGATCAAGATAATTAAAAAATAACAAGATGATAACGACTACAAATCTCACCAAAAAATATAATAACAATCAGGTTTTACACATAGAGCAATTAGATATTCCTAAAGGGCAAAGTTTTGGCTTGGTTGGTAATAATGGCGCAGGAAAAACTACTTATTTTAGTTTGTTATTAGATTTAATACAGCCAACAACAGGATATATTAAAAACAATGATATTCAAGTAAACCTAAGTGAAGATTGGAAACCTTTTACTTCGGCCTTTATAGACGAAAGTTTTTTAATTGGTTACCTAACAGCAGAAGAATACTTTTATTTTGTTGGTGAACTTAGAGGGCAAAACAAAGCAGATGTAGATGCTTTAGTTGCTACTTTTGAAGATTTTTTTCACGGTGAAATTCTTGGTCAAAAAAAGTACTTAAGAGACTTAAGTAAAGGAAATCAAAAAAAAGCAGGAATTGTTGCTGCGCTTATTGGTAATCCTGAAGTAATTATTTTAGATGAACCTTTTGCTAACCTTGATCCAACTACACAAATAAAACTAAAACAAATAGTAAAAGATTTAGCAAAAGAGAAAGGGGTAACTGTGCTTATTTCTAGTCATGATTTAATGCATGTTACAGACGTGTGTGAGCGTATTGTTGTTTTAGAAAAAGGGGAAATAGTAAAAGATATTGTTACTAGTCAAGCTACTTTAAAAGAGTTAGAAAATCATTTTGCTGGAACAGAAAAAATCTAAAAACAAGTAGTTTTTATAGCTAAATAAAAAAAGATGCGTATTTTTACCTACTTATGTATCATTTATTTCAAGTAAGTGATAGTGTTTATAATATTTGCCTGAGTTTACAGTTATTTATTTGAGTTAAATACACAGCTTTAATAATGAGCATAAATAAATTTAATATTTTTAGAACTAGACAAAATAATTCCGTTTTTTGTGCGAAAGTGAAGCAGTTGGTTTTTGCAGAAAATTTTTATTTAGTTGTTAGCAAAAATGAAAATTTTTATTAAAATGAAAACATCTTACAAGATAATATTAACCCTTTTAGTTGCTGTTACTTTAATAACTAGTTGTTCTAGAAAAAAGAACACTTTTATTAGCAGAAATTACCATGCTTTAGCTGCAAGAGACAATACCCTTTTTAATGGGTATAATGCATTAGAAGAAGGTAGAGAAAACCTTATACAAAACTATACCGATAATTATTGGGAAATTCTTCCTATTGAGCGTATGCAGGTTTTTGAAGAGGTGACACTGCCAGGACAAAACAAAAACCAAAGCTTTAGCAGAGCCGAAGAAAAAGCAGTAAAAGCCATTCAAAAACACGGTATGAATATTCAAGGTAAAGAATATAATTACCAAATAGATGAAGCGTATTTGCTTTTAGGAAAAGCGCGTTATTTTGACCAACGTTTTGTTCCTGCTTTAGAATCTTTCAATTATATATTATATAAATATCCTGCAAGTAACAATATTAACCAAGCCAAGGTTTGGAGAGAAAAAACAAATATTCGTTTAGAAAATGACGAGCTTGCTATTAAAAATTTAAAACGCCTTTTAGAGCAAGAAGAATTAAGCGGACAAGATTTAGCAGATGCAACCTCAATACTTGCACAAGCATATATAAATACAAAATCTTTAGATAGCGCTATTACACAAATAGATATCGCTGCTAAAGTAACAAAAAGTAATGATGAACGCGGAAGATACCGTTTTATTCAAGGACAATTATATAATGCTTTAGGAGATAAAGACAGTGCTAATATTGCTTTTGATAGAGTAATAGATCTAAACCGAAGCACGCCAAGAATGTACCTTATTAGTGCACATATTGAAAAAGCTAAAAACTTTGATTATGAGCAAGGAAACAAACTGGAGTTTTTTGAACTGTTAACCGATTTAGAAGAAAATCGTGAAAACAGACCTTATCTAGATAAAATTTACCACCAAATAGCCGAGTATCACGTTAAAAATAATTCCGATTCCTTAGCTCTTGCTTACTATAACAAATCCTTACGTACAGACTCTAGAGATAAAGTTTTAAAGGCCAAAAACTATGAAATTATTGGTGATATGAAATTTGATCTAGCAGAATATAAAAGTGCTGGAGATTATTATGATAGTACCATGACAAATATGGTGCAAAACAGTAAGCCATATAGAGTTATTAAGCGTAAAAGAGATAACTTAGAAGATGTTATTTATTATGAAGACATTGCAAAAAATAACGATAGTATATTAAAACTAGTCGCTTTACCAAAAGAAGATAAGATTGCATATTTTGAGCAATACATTGAAAAACTGAAAGAAGCAGCAGAAAAAGAAAAAGAAAGACTAGAAGCGGCAGAAAGAAAAAAAGGACTTGTTACTACCAATAATAATTTTGGTAACAACGCTTCTGGCTTAACAGGAGTAAAAGGTTCTAAAGGAGGTCCATTACCAGGACAAGGCTCTTCTTTTTATTTTTATAACACTACAACAGTAGCTTATGGTAAATCAGAATTTACTAAAAATTGGGGAAACCGTAAATTACAAGACGATTGGAGATGGTCTAGTAGTATTAAATCAGGTGTAAATACTGCTGAAACAAATCCTGCTTTGGCAAATGCTTCTAATGAAGAAATGTATGATCCGCAGTTTTATATAGATCAAATCCCTTCCGAAGAAAAAGTAGTAGACAGTATTACTAAAGAAAGAAACTTTGCATACTACCAATTAGGTTTAATTTATAAAGAAAAGTTTAAAGAATATCCTTTGGCTATTTCTAAGTTTACACAATTACTAGATAATAATCCCGAAGAAAACTTAGTACTTCCTTCTAAATATAACTTGTATAAAATATATCAGTTATTAGAAGAAGAAACCGAAGCAGATTTTTTCAAAAAAGATATAATAACAAATTATCCAGATTCAAGATATGCAACCATTTTAAATAATCCGGAAGCAGCAAATCTAGAAGATAAAAATAGTCCAGAAACCATATATAAAAACTTTTACAGTCAATTTGAAAATCAAAAATATGCCGAAGTGCTTTCTAATATAGACACCTATATTACAGCATTTGAAGCAGAAGAAATAGTTTCAAAATTTGAACTTCTTAAAGCTACCACAACAGGGCGTTTATATGGTTATGAAGCTTATAAAAAAGCAATTAATTTTGTAGCACTAAACTACGCAAACACACCAGAAGGTAAGCAAGCGCAAAAGTTAGCAAGCAGTACCTTGCCTAAATTATCTAAAAAACAATTTGTTTCAGATACCTTAAAAGGTAATTATAAAGTAATCTATAAATTCAATACTGCAGATACAGAAGAAATAACAAGCTTTGTAAAAACCTTAAACGAGGTAAATGCTAATATTGCACATTATGATTTAAGTACATCTATAGATATATATGATCCTGAAACTACATTTGTAGTAGTTCATGGATTAAAAAGTATAGATGGAGCAAAAGGATTTGCTTTTATATTAAGAGATGAAGATAGATATAAAATAACCAAACCTTCTATTGCTATTTCTTCCCAAAACTATCAAATCGTTCAAATACATAAAAATATTGACGATTATATTAAAGAGCACCAATAATAAAACTAGAGTTATGTTTTCAGATAAAAAAAAGGACAAAAACAATTACGAGAATTCTTCAAGCCAAAACATTATTGCCAAAGGAACCAAAATTGTTGGCGACTTGATAAGTGAAGGAGATTTAAGAATAGATGGAATTGTAGAAGGAAACATACAAACTCCAGGAAAAGTAGTAGTAGGTAAGTCTGGAGTTATCAACGGAACATTAAGTGGGTCTGACGCTTATTTTCAAGGAAAATTTTCTGGAAGCTTAAACGTGTCAGGTACACTAACCTTAAAATCTTCTGCACATATTGAAGGCGAAGTTGTTTTAGGTAAACTAGAAGTAGAGCCAGGAGCAACATTTAATGTAACCTGTGTAATGAAAGGATCAGTGAAAGATTTAAATCATGGCAAACAACGAAAAACAGAAAAAACAGCTTAATCCTTATATTCGGTTTTCGTCTATTGCTATTCAAATGGGGCTTACTATTTATTTAGGAAGTAAACTAGGTGAGTGGGTAGATGTAAAATGTAATAACACTAACCAGCTGTATTATAAAATTATCACCTTGCTTTCTGTATTTATAGCTATGTATGCTGTAATAAAACAAGTGTTAAAAATCACCAATGACAATTCTTCCAAAAAATAATAAATAATGAGTAAGCGTATTTTAGTTGTAACTAGTATATTTTTTGGTTTGTTTTTGATAGCCTACAACCTGCATAACTATTTAATAGATGCTGTGTTGTCCTTTTCTTTATTTAAAGTATATCTTTTTCATCTTATAGCAGCTATTATAGTATATATAGGTATAGAAATAGTGTCTGATAAATTGCCTAACCAAGCAGGTTATGCGTATTTAACTTTCATATTTATTAAGATAGGAGTTTTTGTTTTAATTTTTCAATCTAGCGTTTTTGCTAATGATGATTTAACACAAATAGAAAGAGTTGGTTTGGTTGTTCCGTTATTCCTGTTTTTAATTACAGAAGCTGTTAGTGTTTCTAGGCTTTTAAATAACCAATAATCAGATGTTTTCGGTTTTTTTTGATTTAAAAATCAACTCTAATAAAATCAAACTCAAAAAAGCCTTTATTTTTTTAAATTATTACTTACATTTGCACAAAATTTACAAAGCATAAATTCATTTAGTTACAAAAAGCATGATGGTGTCAAAAAAATCTATCAATTTTATAGCGATATTAGTTCTCACTTTATTTTCAGTTTCCTCTTATGGAAATAGTGATAAACAAGAACCAGGAAATAAAGTGGATACTGCTCAAGAAATTAAAGAGTATATCGAACATCACTTAAAAGATTCTCATGACTTTCATTTGTTTACACACAATGAATCTGGAACTCATGTTAGTTTTCCTTTACCAGTAATTGTTTGGACTAGCAATGGTTTAAAAACTTTTATGTCTTCTGCATTTCATCATGATGATAGCGGAAGTGTAATTGTTGAAAAAGGCGATACGCGTTTAGTAAAAATTCACAGTAAAATATACGAGTTGGAGGAAGGTGCAACAGCTGTAGCTTTTGATGAACACCACCATCCAGAAAATGCACATAAAGTATTAGATTTTTCTATTACAAAATCTGTGTTCGGAATGTTGTTAACAGGGTTGTTAATGTTGTTAGGGTTTAGTGCTTTAGCAAGAGGTTATAAAAAAGGACACACTGTACCAAAAGGTGTTGGTCGTGTTTTAGAGCCTTTAGTAATTTATGTTAGAGACGATATTGCAAAGCCAAATATTGGAGAGAAAAAGTACCGCAAGTTTATGGGCTTTTTATTAACTGTATTTTTCTTTATCTGGATACTTAACTTATTAGGTTTAACACCAATAGGATTTAATGTAACAGGACAAATAGCAGTAACAGCATGTTTAGCTATTTTTACAGCAGTAATATATTTATTTAGCGGAAGTAAAGATTTCTGGAAACACACATTATGGATGCCAGGTGTGCCAGTGATTTTACGTCCAATATTAGCAATAATAGAGCTAGTAGGTTTTGTTTTAATTAAACCTTTCTCTTTATTAGTTCGTTTGTTTGCAAACATGACAGCAGGTCACTTTGTGGTAATGAGCTTAATTGCATTAATGATAACATTAAAAGAATCATTTGGTGTTGTAGGATCAACAGGAATGTCATTAGTGTTAGCATTATTTATTTCGGTTATTGAAATTTTAGTAGCCTTTTTACAAGCATTTATTTTCACGATGTTATCATCGTTATTTATAGGAATGGCTGTTGAAGAACATGACCATCATTAATAAGAATTTGTTTAATTAATATTTATAAAACCAAATTAGTATGTACAATTTAATTGGAGCAGGATTAATCGTAATCGGAGGAGGAATCGGATTAGGTCAAATTGGAGGAAAAGCAATGGAAGGTATTGCTCGTCAACCTGAAGCAGCTGGAAAAATTCAAACTGCAATGATCATCATTGGAGCCTTATTAGAAGGTTTAGCATTCGGTGCATTAATCTTAGGGAAATAAGAATTTCCTAAAAACAAAAAGAAACAGTTTTCTGCAACGGTTGGTTGCAGAAACTGTTTTAAATTAAACAAAACATTATTTAAGTAATCTATTTTTATGGAAGCTTTATTAAACGACTTTTCAGTAGGCTTATTCATTATGCAAGCCGTTATCTTAATAATTTTAATATTATTAATGAGAAAATTTGCATGGAAACCTATTCTAGACGCTTTACAATCTCGTGAAGACGGAATTCAAGATGCATTAGATTCAGCAGAAAATGCGAAACTAGAAATGCAAAATCTTCAAGCAGATAACGCAAACTTATTAAAAGAAGCACGTACAGAACGTGAGTCTATGCTTAAAGAAGCAAGAGAGTTAAAAAATAAAATGATTGAAGACGCTAAAACAGAAGCTCAAGCACAAGCAAACACTATGATTGCTCAAGCACAAGCAGCTATTGAAAGCGAAAAGAAATCAGCTATGGCAGAATTAAAAAGTCACGTAGCAGGATTATCTTTAGATATAGCAGAAAAAGTAGTACGTCAAGAATTATCAAGCAAAGACAAGCAATTAGAATTAGTTGAGTCTATGTTAAATGATGCTAAATTAAACTAAGTTTAAGTCATGGCAGGAGAAAGAGCAGCAATACGTTACGCAAAAGCAGTTTTAAGCTTAGCTACAGATAATAATACAACAGAAGTTGTAAACAATGACATGGAGCTAATTAATAATACAGTAGCGCAAAGTAAAGATTTAAAAGATATGCTTTACAGTCCTGTAATTAGTTCTAGCATTAAAAAATCTGCATTATTAGAAGTTTTTAAAGGAATTAACCCAGCAACGGTAAACCTTATAGATACACTAATAACAAACAAAAGAACAGATTTATTACCACAAGTAGCTGCAAAGTTTATTACTTTATATGAGCAACAAAAAGGTAGTCAAATTGCTACAGTTACAACAGCTGTTCCATTAACAGAAGCTTTACAAGATAAAGTTTTAGCTAAGGTTAAAGAACTAACAGGTAAAGAAGCAGCAATAAAAAATATAGTAGATGAAAGCATCTTAGGTGGTTTCATTTTAAGAGTTGGTGATACACAGTATAACGCTAGTATCGCTAATCAATTAAGCAAGTTAAAAAGAGAATTTACAATAAACTAAGACTTGCCCTAAGCTAGTCATAGGGTCTAAATTTCAATAAAGATGGCAGAAGTAAAACCAGCTGAAGTATCAGCAATCTTAAAACAACAACTTTCAGGTTTTGAAGCAAGTGCTTCATTAGACGAAGTTGGAACAGTATTAACAGTAGGTGATGGTATTGTACGTGCTTACGGATTATCTAACGCGCAATATGGTGAGTTAGTAGAATTCGAAGGTGGTTTAGAAGGTATCGTACTTAACCTTGAAGAAGATAATGTAGGTATTGTACTTTTAGGAACTTCAGTAGGAGTAACAGAAGGATCTACAGTAAAGCGTACAAATCGTATCGCTTCTATTAAAGTAGGAGAAGGTATTGTTGGTCGTGTTGTAGATACATTAGGTAACCCAATTGATGGTAAAGGACCAATAACTGGAGACACATATGATATGCCTTTAGAGCGTAAAGCTCCTGGTGTTATCTTTAGAGAACCAGTAACAGAACCACTACAAACAGGTATTAAAGCAATTGATGCTATGATTCCAGTTGGTAGAGGACAACGTGAGTTAGTAATTGGTGACAGACAAACAGGTAAAACTGCAGTTTGTATTGATGCTATCTTAAATCAAAAAGAATTTTATGATGCAGGTGAGCCTGTATATTGTATATATGTTGCAGTTGGGCAAAAAGCTTCAACAGTAGCACTTATTGCTAAAACTCTGGAAGAAAAAGGAGCTTTAGCGTATACAACAATAGTTGCTGCAAATGCATCAGATCCTGCTGCAATGCAAGTATATGCACCTTTTACAGGAGCTTCTATTGGTGAGTATTTTAGAGATACTGGTAGACCAGCTTTAATTGTTTTTGATGATTTATCAAAACAAGCAGTTGCATATCGTGAGGTATCTTTATTATTACGTCGTCCACCAGGACGTGAGGCGTATCCTGGAGATGTATTCTACTTACACTCTCGTTTATTAGAGCGTTCTGCAAAAGTGATTAATAATGATGAAATTGCTAAAGAAATGAATGACTTACCAGAGTCATTAAAACCAATCGTAAAAGGTGGTGGTTCTTTAACAGCTTTACCAATTATTGAAACACAAGCAGGTGATGTATCTGCATATATTCCAACCAACGTAATTTCTATTACAGATGGTCAAATCTTCTTAGATGGAGATTTATTTAACTCTGGTGTTCGTCCAGCAATTAACGTAGGTATTTCTGTATCTCGTGTTGGTGGTAACGCACAAATTAAATCTATGAAAAAAGTATCTGGTACTTTAAAATTAGATCAAGCACAATACCGTGAGTTAGAGGCATTTGCTAAATTTGGTTCCGATTTAGATGCAGTTACTTTAAATGTAATTGAAAAAGGAAAACGTAACGTAGAGATCTTAAAACAAGGTCAAAACGAACCGTTTACAGTAGAAGATCAAGTAGCAATTATTTATGCTGGATCTAAAAACTTATTAAAAGACGTACCTGTTAATAAAATTAAAGAATTTGAAAGAGATTATCTTGAATTCTTAAACGCGAAACACAGAGGTGTTTTAGATACTTTAAAAGCAGGAAAATTAACAGATGAGGTTACAGACACTTTAATTACTGTTTGTAAAGAATTATCTGCTAAATATAGAGCATAATACTATAAATTTAGAGTTGTACATCAAGTACAACTCTAAATTTAAATTTTAAACCTAATGTCACTCTGAGCTTGTCGAAGAGTCTTTATAAAAATAAAGAATGGCTAACCTAAAAGAAATACGTAACAGAATATCTTCAGTATCTTCAACGATGCAGATTACCAGTGCCATGAAAATGGTATCTGCCGCAAAATTAAAGAAAGCTCAAGATGCTATTACAGCAATGCGTCCTTATGCAGATAAGTTGACAGAACTTTTACAAAGTTTAAGTGCAACTCTTGATGCAGATTCTGGAAGTAAATTTGCTGAAGAACGTGAAGTTAATAATGTATTAATCGTATCTATTACCTCTAATAGAGGTTTGTGTGGTGCTTTTAATTCTAATATTATTAAACAAACACAACACTTAATTTCTAATGTATATGCAGATAAAAAAGTGTCTGTTTTAGCAATAGGAAAAAAAGCAAACGATGCGTTTTCTAAGAAGGGAATTGTAATAGACAATAAGAGTACAATTTTTGACGATTTAACCTTTGATAATGTATCAGAAATAGCAGAAATGCTAATGGATACTTTTGTTGCAGGTGAGTATGATAAAATTGAAATTGTTTATAACAAGTTTAAAAATGCAGCAACTCAAATTGTAATGACAGAACAGTTTTTACCAATTGTTCCTGTTGCAGGAGAAGCAGTTAATAATGCAGATTATATTTTTGAACCTTCAAAATTAGAAATCGTTGAGCAATTAATTCCTAAGTCTTTAAAAACGCAATTATATAAAGGTATTAGAGATTCTTTCGCTTCAGAGCATGGTGCACGTATGACAGCAATGCATAAAGCAACCGATAATGCTACAGAGCTAAGAGATCAACTTAAGTTAACGTACAATAAAGCACGTCAAGCAGCTATTACCAACGAAATCCTTGAGATTGTTGGTGGAGCAGAAGCTTTAAATAACTAGTTTTTGTACTAAATAAACTTTAGTATCTTATTACATATAAAAGGAAACCTCACATATTGTGAGGTTTTTTTATGGAACACTATTTGATTTACTATCTTTATAATAACTAAATATTAAGTCATGCGTTTTATTAAAACATCTATTCTATCGCTTCTGTTACTCTTTTTTATGACAAGTTTTTCTAACTGTTCCAGTACAAAAGAAACCAATAACCAAGTAAAAAAAGTAACCATGCAAGACCTTCAAGAAAAACCATCTTTTACCTTAGGACAAAGCTTTTACAAACATTGGGTTGCTGGTGTTAAAGGAGGAGGTTCTGGTATACATTTACAAATAGAAGTTACTAGTAATGATAATAATGTGGTTTTTGATTCTGTATATTTTAGAACAATGAAATCTGCTTTAGAACCTATTAAAGCAGGCTACGTTGCAAATTTTAATACCAATGCAAATACAAGAGAAGATATTATAATGAGTACAGATAAACACGCAGAATATGCTAATCAATTACCTGATACAGCAGATTTTCCTTTTCAATTAAAAGATAATGAATGTGTTATTAGTTATGTAGAAGATAATAGTACCAAGTATTTTAAAATAGAAAACCTAGTTAAAAAGTCTAGAGATGAATATCCTAGTGCTCCACCTAAACACTAATACTATTTAGCTTTGTACATCGTTTTTTATATATGTATATTTAGCAGAATAAAAAAAGAAGCTTCTTGAGCGCATTAAAATCCCTTTTTAAACAGACTTTTATTTATGGTTTAGCAACTGTGCTACCTAGAATGATGAGTTTTATTTTGGTGCCACTTTACACAGATCCAAAGGTACTATCTACAGCAGAATATGGACGCGTTTCTTTTATCTTTGCCTATTTTGTGCTTTTTAATGTGGTTTTGGCCTACGGAATGGAAACGGCTTTTTTTAGGTTTTTTAATAAAGAAGAAAACCCTGAAAAGGTTACAAGCACTTCTTCCATATCATTAATACTAAGCTCCTTTACCTTATTAGGTGTTGCTTTTTTATGCAGAACACAAATATCTACGTTAATAAATATTGAGGTTAAATACCTTAATTTAGTCTTTATTATTTTACTCTTAGATGCACTAGTTATAGTACCATTTGCTTGGTTACGTGCAACAGCAAAACCCATGCGCTATGCCATTTTAAAAATATTAAACGTTGCTATTAACTTAGGTTTAAATGTGTTTTTACTGCTTTTTTTAAAAGACCTAGCACAAGATTCTTCTTTATTACATAGTATTTACAAACAAGATTTTGAAATAAGTTATATTTTCATATCCAACCTAATTGCTAGTGCTATAACACTAGTATTATTACT
>Ga0209121_10004705_pt1 | contig 12619 bp, 9 predicted proteins | sample Cruoilmetagenom3_FD_187292 | JGI IMG/M metagenome (GOLD analysis project Ga0209121, IMG submission 187292) | Oil polluted marine microbial communities from Coal Oil Point, Santa Barbara, California, USA - Sample 3 (SPAdes) (version 2) | ecosystem: Environmental > Aquatic > Marine > Oil seeps ... | reverse complement strand
TATCTCCCGGGTCGGCTCAGGAGGAGATCAAGGTCACGCTTGGCGAAATCGAGGCCGAGCCTGTTCTGAAGACAGCCGAAGAGCTCGCTCTTGAGCAAGCGGCTGCAGAGGTTGAACCGCTGATCCAACCCAAACCCCTGGAGCCGTTTCGAACAGGCCGCCCAACCGGCATCGCTACTGCAAGGATCTCTGGACCCGAGGCCACGTTCTACTTTCCCGCCGACTTCAAATGGGGTGTCGCCACCGCCGCCCATCAAGTCGAGGGCAACAACACCAACAACGACTGGTGGGCCTGGGAGCAGCAGGAGGGCCGCATCAAAGAGGGAGATAAATCTGGGCTGGCCTGCAACTGGTGGGAGAACGCCGAGGCCGACTTCGACCGTGCCGCCGAACTGGGCCTGGACGCGCTCCGTCTCTCAGTCGAATGGTCGCGTGTCGAGCCCCGCGCCGGCGAGTTCGACGATTCCGCGCTGGAGCGATACGGTGAGATGCTGCGGGGTCTGCGCGAGCGGAACATCGAACCGATGGTCACCCTCCACCACTTCACCAACCCCCGCTGGCTGGCCGAGCGAGGCGGATGGGAGAACCCGGAGACCGTCGCGCTCTTCGCCCGCTTCGTGCGCCGGGTCGTCGAAACACTTAACGAGCACTGTGACCTGTGGTGTACCATCAACGAGCCCAATGTCTACGGTTACATGGGCTACCTGGAGGGCGTCTTCCCTCCTGGCGAATCCGATTTCCAAGCGGCGATGCGTGTCATTCGCCACCTCCTTGCAGGCCACGCTGCCGCCTACCGGGAGATCCACGCACTCCAACCTCAGGCTCGCGTCGGCCTTGCCCACAACATGCGCATCTTCGACCCATCCAACCCCCGCTCCCTGCCGGACCGCCGCGTCGCCCGGATGGTGGACAAGGCTTACAATCAGAACATCCTGACCGCGTTGACCCGGGGGCGCTGGGCGCTCCCGCTGGGCTTTGGCCTGGCCTGGAAACTGCGTCGCACGCTCGACTGGATCGGCCTTAACTACTACACCCGCGACCTGGTCACCTTCGACCGCACGCAGCGCCAGGCGCTCTTCAGCCGCCGCCTGTATGCCGACGACGCTGAGCTGCTAGACGGCGGCTACGGTGAGTTCTATCCCCGTGGAATGTTCCGCAGCCTCCAGCGGTTGGCGCGCCTGGGCCTTCCCATCTACGTCACGGAGAACGGCGTCCCCGACGATGACGGCGACCAGCGGCCCCGCTACCTCCTGACCCACCTGCACCAGATGTGGCACGCGATCCAATTGTGCTACCCGGTGATGGGTTACTACCACTGGACGCTGGTGGACAACTTTGAGTGGGCCGAGGGGTGGACGCTGCGCTTCGGCCTCATCGCACTCGATCGCGAAACCCAGGCCCGTACACCACGCCGCAGCGCCGACCTCTGCGCCGACATCATCCGGGCCAACGGTATCACCCCCCAGATCATTGACGCCTACGCGCCGGAACTACGGCCCGAACTGCTACCAGGGTAAGCCCTCCGGCCCGGAAGCGCGAACTTGTTCGCTTCTGCATAGGGACACGGCCAAAGGCCGAAACGCATTGCACTGAAACGCTATATGGTGAAGTGAAGATGGAAAAGCAACCAATGACCTACTGCCCCCGCTGCGGGACAGCGATGGAGACGGCCGAAGTCGGCGGGCGCGTGCGCGAGGTCTGCCCCGCCTGCGGCTTCGTCCTGTACCGCAACCCGGTGCCCGGCGCTGGCGTGCTGGTGGAGATAGAGGGAGGCATTGTACTGGTCCAACGGGGCCAGCCACCGTTCGTGGGCTGGTGGGCCCTCCCGGCTGGCTACATTGAGGCCGATGAGAGCGTCGAGCAGGCGGCGGTGCGGGAATGCAAGGAGGAAACCGGGCTCGACGTCGAACTTCTGGAACTGTTCGGCGTTTACTCTTTCCCGGAGGGACCGGTGCAAAGCGGCATCATCATCTTCTATCGCGCCAGGTCAGTGGGCGGGACACTGCAGGCCGGCGACGACGCCCAGGACGTAGGCATCTTCCCCCCCGACGGCCTGCCGGAGAAACTGGCCTTCCGCACCCACCGGGAGGTGATCGCCCGCTGGATCCACAGCCGCCTGCCCGAGCTCCGCACCGAAGTGCCCGGCGTCGTCATCCGCGAGGCCTGTTCCGAGGACGAGACTCGGGTGCTGGAACTACTCCCACTGATCCCCGCGAACGCAGCTCTGAGCTCCGCCGAAACACGGGCCGCGGCCCAGCGTTTCCGCGAGAGCCTGGCGATGGAGGTGCTGGTCGCAGAGGCGGACGGCAAGGTGGTGGGCTTCCTCATCCTTTCGTTTGTCCCCGCCCTTTCCGGGCTGCGGGTTTTGATTGACGACTTGGCCGTGGATCCGGCGTACCGGCGGCAGGGCATCGGCGCAGCGCTGGTGGAGACGGCAATGCAACGGGCCGACCGTCGGGGAGCGACTCACCTGCTGGTGGACACCTCCCGGGGCGACCCGGCCGCCCGCGACTTCTACCAGGCCTGCGGGTTCGAAGCCGGTGGTATCGCACCCCTGCGCATCCGGTAGAACAGCTTCCGCCAGGAAGATACCTTCCCGGTTGGAAAGGGAAGCGATGTAGTCCCGCTCTTGTTGGGGCGTGAAGGCCCGATTCACGGCGGTGTAAACCCGCTCCGCGCAGACCACCTCCCAGACGGTGGAGATGGCCCCGGCATCGTCAGACGTGGCACGGCGGATGGTGATCCGCATCGGTATCCTCCTGCAGAAGAGGGCGACCCCTGAGTGGGGCCGCCCCATGGTGGCGGAAGGAGTGGGATTCGAACCCACGGAGCATTGCTGCTCACACGTTCTCCAGACGTGTGCCTTCGTCCACTCGGCCATCCTTCCTAAAGACCAAATGATTATATCACAAATGGAGGAATTTTCAAACATGGGACATTCTCTGATGCTGTCAGGCTTCGACACGCAGGCGACGGTCGCCGAACCCACTCCAGCCTACCATAGTAGAGAGAGTTTGACACCCTGCTCCATTGTGCTATCATCTTATCACGGATGCAAACTGTATACAGTACCCGTGGGAAGCAGACTGATGGCACAAGTGTATCTCCCGAAAGGCGAACAGGCTCGCTTTCTCCAAGAGGTCAAAGAGGCTACTGGCTTCACGTGGAACCGCATTGCCGAGATCTGTGGTGTTGAGCGCCACACCCTTCGTGCCTGGCGCGACGAGGCGTGGCATATGTCCTACCGTGCATTGTTGCGCCTATCGCACCTGTCGGGTGTGCCCATGCCACACATCATCGAAGTGGTGTCAGAGGAGGAACGGCGGCGAAGGGCTACCGTTAAAGGGGCTCATGCCCGCGCAGCAATCTACGGGCCCGTTGGCACACCGGAGGGCCGCAGTAAAGGCGGTCGGACCACGCAACGGCGAAGACGCGAACATCCAGAACAATACAAAGGCAAGTTCACTACGCGTAAGCCAATCAATATCCCTCCCAAGTCGCCCCGGCTAGCGGAGTTGGTAGGCATAGTCCTCGGCGATGGCCAAATCAGCGACTTGCAGGTGACCATATCTAACAATGCACAACACGAGCGCGAGTATAGCACCCTCGTCGCTCAACTCTTTCAAGATCTCTTCGCGCTGAGAGCCTCACAGAGAACACGCCGCAAGAACGCCGTCGAAGTTATCATATCCTCTGTCGCGCTGGTCGAGTATCTGGAGACAATAGGTCTTCATCGAGGCAACAAGGTCGCCCAACAAGTAGGTGTGCCGGAGTGGATCTTCGAGGACATCGAATACGTCCGCGCCTGCACTCGTGGATTGATGGATACCGATGGCTGTGTTTTCCTGCGTCGGCAGCGGTACAAGCATCGCGAATACCAGTTCCTTGAGCTCCACTTTTCAAACCACTCCCAGCCACTGCTGGCGGGGATGGAGCAATTGCTATCTCGCCTGTCGTTCACCCCGAAACGAGATGACTGCGGTGTGACTCTGTATAGGCAGAGCGAGATCAAGAGATACTTTGAGATCGTGGACACCCATAATCCGTACCACCGGGAGCGGTATACTCGCTTTGCCAAAGAGTCTACAGCAGCGGCGTTCAGAGTGGCAAATACATCATCTCGCCCCGTGGCCGACGAGAACGCAGTGTGAATTGTGGCCCCACAAAGCCCCTGTCCTCGCCCGCCTACAACACAAGTTTGACCAGCGTGAAGAGGCCCAACACGGTGACGGCAATTCCGATCGCCCAACGCATTTTCTGCACGGGTGCCTTCTTGACTGTGAACGCAGCGAAGGGCACCGAGATCACAGCCCCCAGGATGAGCGAGGGGGCCAGTTCCCAGTCCACTGCTCCGTTCCCTGTCAGCGTGTAAGCGAGCACACCGACGATGCACACCAGCCCCTCGGCCAGCGACGTAATGCCGATGGCCCCTTTACCATCCACCCCTGCCAGTATCTGGCCACCAGTGACGAGTGGGCCGTAGCCGCCGCCGCTGAGCCCCTTGTTGAATGCAGCCACGAGCCCTAGCCCGATCACTTTCTTCCACGAGAAGGCAAAGGTCCTGCCTATGGTCAGCAGGATGCCAAGGCCCATGCTCAGCACGAGCACGCCGATGTAGGTTTTGAGCACCCACTTGGGCACGTTCACGGCGATAAAGACGGCCGCCAGCGTGCCAACGATACTGCACGCCGCCAGGGCCAGGGCAACCTTGAGCGGGCGCGAGCCCGGTCTGAAGTTAACGTTACCGCACTCGTGGTGCAATATCCCCGCCAAGATACCGGTCAGGAATTCCGAAAGCAGCACCGAGGGCACGATTTGTGTCGGTTCGTACCCCATCAGAAGCAGGACGGGGGTGAGGGTGGTGCCGTACCCCATGCCCAGCGTCGAGTCAACGTATTCGCAAACCAGCGCGAGAAGGGCGAGGGGCCAGAGAATCTGGATGGGCATATCGTTTCTCCTTTCAAAAATACTACAGAAATTCTAGTGATATTGTCGGGAATTAGTCGAAAATATATAGGGAATTCAAGAATGAGTCTGCTCGGCAACCAGATCGGCCAGGGTGGTGCTTTCCATAATCCCAGCCACGATGTCGCGCACCTCCTTCATCACCCGCCGCAGGCCGCAGGCCTCCATGTCGGGGCAGCCGCAGGGCTCGTAGGCCGTCGCACTCACGCAACTGATAGGGGCCAGCGGCCCATCCAGCAGGCGCACAATCTCTGCCAGGTTGATCTGCTGCGGGGGGCGGGCCAGGTAGTACCCTCCTCGGGGCCCTTTTTGACTGTGCACAATTTGACCGTGCTTAAGCGTGAGCAGAATCTGCTCCAGGAACCTGGGCGGGATGTTGTTCCGCTCGGCCAGGTCTTTGTTCCGTACCGGTCCTTCGCCATGATGCGCAGCCAGGTCCTGCAGGGCTCGCAAACCGTATTCGCCTCGCTTAGAGAGTCTCATTGCACCTCTTTAACCTAGAAAGTCTATAAGTTCTATCGGTTTAATTATATTACAACACGGAAGGAATGTCAAGTGCGAGGACGAGAGACTCGTTCGAAGCTCGCGTTGGAGCCTGAAACCGTCACTTACTTGAGGTCGCTGTAGGAGATTAGAACAATGCCCGATTCCTCAATACGCTGCCGCACGCGTGGGTCGAGCAGGGCGCGGTAGTCCCCCTCGCGCCAGCCCCCCGTGCCAGGGTGGGCCAGCAGTTCGGTGACGCCTTCAGGGAGTGCATCCAGCAGATCCAGCAGATACTCCACCGTGCGGTGACCATCCTCCGAGAAGGACATCTCGAAGTAGTTGGGGCGCTTCAGGCCACATCGCTCCACCAACCGCTGGTAACGCCGGCCCTGCCAGCGGACGTACCAGACGGGAAAACCGTTGTCAGCGGCCATCTCCGGCGCTTTGCGATCCAGCGCATCGTCGAATGGCATGCGCACGGGGAGATGCCCATACTCCTGGGCCAGTTCCAGGCTGACACGGAACCAGGCGGGGAAGACGTAAGGGTAGTAGCAGTGCAGATCCAGGTGATCTGGCGGACGGCCGGTATCAGCGATGAACTGCTCGATCTGGGCGCGCCATTCGGCCTTGAGTTCGGCGGGGCGGAGGCGGCCATAGCGCACGAGCAGCGGCGTGCCATCACGGAAACATCCCCCGGCGTCCACCAACGATGGCGCCTGCTCCGGCGAGAGGATAGGACGGCCGTCGTTCATCACCAGATGTACGCCCGCACCCAGGCCAGGGTGATCGCGCAGGTAAGCGGCGGCATCCGGCCAGCATGGTTGGTTGACCAGCGCGGTCGTGCTGGTGACGACACCAACCTCGTAGAGGGTGATGATGGCGGGAACAGAGCCCTCGGCGTAGCCGAAGTCGTCAGCGTTGATGATGAGACGTCTGCGCATAGCACCCTCCTAATCAGAACTCAAACCTCAGCGTCACGACCTCTCGCCCGCACACGGGCAGCGTCACAGCGTCGGCATCGCGCGCCAGTTCCATATCCCCCTCCTCTGCCAGATTGACCCGCAGCGCCCGCCGGAAAGACCGCCACAGCCGGATGGTGCCCTCCACCGGCTCGCTGCCCACGTTCCAGCAGCGGACGATGAGCCCCCCACCCTCCTCTGGTTTCTTGACCGCGCTGACCTCCAACGTCGAAGGCTCCACGGTGACGAAACTGAGCGTGGTCGGCAGCCCTTCGGCTTCGCTCAGGACAAGCGGGCCGGCGTGCGCGCCAGTCGAAATGGCGCGCAAGTCGGACTGGAAAGCATAAGCCAGGGAGTGGGCCTGGCAGTAGTCACCGGTGTGGGGAATGAGACTGTAGCGGAACGTGTGACGGCCAGGGCACTGAGCTTCGGGGACAGCCTCCGCCGGCCCGGCGTGGCCGTGGCGACAGTGCATGTCATCGCGGGAGAGCCAGCCCACACAGCGCAGGAGGGTCAGGACAATCTCGGCCCCATCCACGCCCCGCAACACCTCGTACTCCGGCAGACCCCGGTTCGCCAGCATCACCCCCCGCTCTCCATCGCTCACGTCTACGAAGGCTCGCTGCGGATGGGTGGGCACAGGCTGCTCGGCCCAGCCCTCGGTCGTAGCCACCACATCCAGCGGCCGCTCGACAATGTCAAAGTGACCGCCGGCACAGGCAGTGTCTACCGCCAGGCCGGTGGGGAAGTGGGCGCGGAGGCGGTGGTCGCGGGCGCGGGTTTCGACCGTCGTCTCGAAGTCCACGCGGCGCACGCCGGGGGTGAGAGTGACGCGAGTAACGATAGGGAGCGGTAGCGTCTCGTCGTCGCGGCGGGAGCGGTTCTCTGAAGCCAGAGAGACGGGCACCTGATAGACCAGCGCGATCTCCAGCGTCGCGCCTACTTCGCCAGTCGATAGCAGCCGGATCGCGGGCGGCGTGGCGGGACGGCCCACCAGGCAGTCACGCTCTGGCTGGCAGTAGTTGTACTCATCCCCTCGGTCGCCACCGTCCACGAAGCGATTACAGCCCCGGAGCACCTGGCCGGTGGTCTCGTCGCTGATAGTGAGGGTGCCGTCGTCGGGGTTGACCTCGACGCGGAAGTATTCATTCTCAATGCTGGTTGCTGGATACTGGGTGCTGGATGCTGGATGCTGGCGGCTAACGCCTGACGACTGACGGCTGCCTGGCTGGAAGTGGTAGGTGCGATAACCCAGGGGTGGGAGATCGCGGGCGACGAACTGGATGGTCAGTTCCTCCTTCAGGACGCGGAGGCTGTAGCGTTGGATGGTCTCATTGGCCAGCAGCGCCTGAGCTCGCTCCAGCGCTTCGTCGAGGGGGCCGGGCCCGGCTCCCTCCCAGGAGACAATTAGGACGTGGGCAGTGTCCTTCTCGACGGAGATCTCAACACGGCGGAGGGCGAGCCCCGCCTGTACCTGACCACCGGTGGATCCGAACTGGGCCACGAGGGAGGCGAAGCCTTCCCGGTCCACCTCCGTGCTGAAGAGCATACGGCTGCAGCGGCCCAGCGTGCGGTAGGGCACTGGCTGCCCGGCTTCGTCCAATAGCACCAGTCCCGGTTCAAGGAGAGGGTCACCCCTGACGGAGACTAAGTCAGTGCGAGGGCCACTCGCCGGGTTGAAGACGACGATGGCCGAGGTGGAGGTATTGATCTGCCGCACAATCGCCTGGAGAGCCCGCCGCGTCACCTCTTCGCCGATCTGCTCACACCAGTCGAAGCGGGTGACCATCTCGCGGTGCACCTGGTCAATCGAGCAGCCGCAGATAGAGTCGTGAGGATGATTCTCTAAAAGGTACTTCCAGGCGCGGCGGATGTGCTGAGACAAGGGGAGGGGAAGAGGGGGGGACACGGAGACTGTCTCCTTGTCCCCCTGTCGCCTTGTCACGAGTCCAGAAATGGCACTGAAAGGTTCCGCCCATCTCTCCAGAAGAACCTCGCAGGCATGGTTGCGCTGCTTGATCCACATGCGGGTGGACAGGACACCGGGCAGCAGGTGGGCGCGTTGGGGAGAGCGGAGTTCGCCAATGACGACGGGCAAGCGGGATTCGCGCTCGCCCAGTTCGCCGCGCACGGCGGCCAGGTAGCGGGGCAGGGTCGAGTGGACAACGCGCGTGTCCTCCAGGCAGGCGCCGGCCGCCGCGAGCAGCCGGGGGAGGTCAGCCCGAGGCCGCATGTGGTCGGTGCCTTGCATGGCCAGAATGTGGGAGGTGATGGTATAAGGAGCCAGGCTGTCGCACAACTCCGCCAACCCCTGGACGAAGCCTTCCTCATCGGCGGGCAACCGGGCAGCGTTGCCGTATCCATCGCGCAGGTAGAGCAGGAGCACCTCACTACCATTGGAGGCGCGCCAGTGTAGTTCGGTGGGTTGGTCGCCAACGCCCCGCCATAGGCAGGCCACGTCAATACCGAAGCCACGCAGGATCTGGGGCATCTGCCCAATGTGGCCGAAGGGGTCAGGGAGATAGCCGATCTTCATCTTGGGGCCAAAGCGACGGCACACCCGCTCGCCCACCAAGAGATTGCGCACCGTCGCTTCCGGGCTGACCAAGAATTCGTCGGGCAGGATGTACCAGGGGCCGATGACCAACCGTCCCTCCTGGACGTAGCGGCGGATGTCTCCCTCCCGTTCGGGCCGGATCTCCAGGTAGTCCTCCAGCACGATCGTCTGCCCGTCGAGCATGAAATAGCGGTAGTTGGGATCGGCGTCCAGCAGCGCCAGGAGTTGATCTATCAGTTCGACCAGGCGAAAACGGAACTGCTGGAAGGGCAGGTACCACTCGCGGTCCCAGTGCGTGTGTGAGACGACGTGGATTGTGAGCATAGCATCTCCTTAAGAAACCATGGTTTTTTTTCGAAAAACCTGGTTTCTATGGCATCTTCTTCATTGATGGCTAGGGGCCAGGCGCTGCAACGCTTCGCCGCTCAGGAGACGGCGTCCGTGGCCAGCGTAGACCCACTCCGGCTTGAGCGCCTGCAGGCGGTCGAGGCTCTCTGGGATGAGCGACCAGTCGTCGGCGAAGGAGCCCTGCACGTGGGGGCGTCCCGATGTGGAAAGCAGATCGCCCGCGAAGGCAAGTCGCCCCTCGACGATGAGGCAACTGGAGCCGGGGGTGTGACCCGGCGTGTGGAGCACCACCGCGTCCAGGCCGTACGCGCGCAGGTTGTCACCGTCTTCCAGGAGGAGATCGGATGGGGTCGGCTCTGTTCGCGGGTGCAGCCCGAACAGCCGCAGAAATGCCCACGTTAACCTGCCCCGACCTCGCGCCGAACCGAGAGGAGTCTCCCCTCGCGCCATCGCGTCCCCGTCGGCGCGATGAATGGCGATGGGCGCGCCGGTGAGCAGCCGCGACGCAGCCGCACTGCCGTAGTGGTCGAGGTGGGCATGGGTTATGAAGATAAGCCGCAGGTCATCCCGCCGCAGAGATCGCATCCGCCGCATCATACTTCGTTCACAGTGGGGTAACCCGGCGTCCACCAGCACCAGACCGGTGTTGCTTTCGATGAGGTGTGCGGTTGCTATCCCCAACATGATGCTGTGCACGCCCAGGGACATTGGGATTCCTCGCTACTCCGATGATTCGGGTAATAGTTCATCCAGTCCGTGGAGCACGTAATCGGGCTGAATTTCGGAAACGGCCAGCATTTCAGGCGTGGTGACTCCGGTGAGAACAACGGCGGTCGCCATCCCGGCTTCATGGCCCATGCGGATGTCCGTCTCCAGCCGGTCGCCGACGATGATACACTCGGAGGCCGGAAGTTGCAAGCGGTCGAGGATAGCGCGGGCGGTGATGGGCGAGGGCTTGCCGACGACGACCTCGACCTGCCTGCCGGTGCAGCCCTCGATCGCGCCGATGACCGCTCCCGCGTCGGGGAGACCACCTGTGGAAGTGGGGCAATAGCAGTCGGCGTTGGTGGCGATGAAGCGCGCCCCGGCGCGGATGGCGTCGAAGGCGATCTGAAGTTTGCGGTAGTCGAAGGTGCGATCGAAGGAGGCGATGACGAAGTCAATCTCGCCAGACCACCGGCCTAAAGAGCCGGTGTTGGGCTGGGCCAGGCGAAAGCCGGCTGCGCGCAGTTCCTCCAGCAGCGGCGGCTCCCCCACGACGAAGAGGGCCGCCCCTGGGGCCTTGTCCTGCAGCCAGCAGGCCAGCACCCAGGAGGAATTGATGACCTCATCGGGCGCGGTGGGGATGCCCAGGCGTGTCAGTTTGGCGGCGTAGTCGGCGCGGGACTGCAAAGGCTTATTGCTGAGGAAGACAACGCGGGAGCCGGCTGCGCGCAGCGATTCAACCGTGCGTTTGGCCCCTGGCAGGAGCGCGTCGCCCAGGTAGACGGTGCCATCCAGGTCGAGGACATAGCCGGGGAAGAGGGGGAGAGTTGGTTTGTTGGTTGGTTTGTTGGCCGGTTTGTGTGTTACATTCAGGCTGCCGGCAGCAAGTAGAGGAGAATCGCAAAGTAATGACACGCACTGCCTCCGAGAACGAACAAGTGCCAGATAGCGTGGTTATACGGCAATTTTTTCCAGGCGTAAAAAACGACTCCCACTGTGTAGACCACCCCGCCAATGGCTAACCAGATCAAAGCGCCGGTGGGAATACTGTTCAGCGCTTCTCTCGAAGCGATCACGCACAGCCAGCCCATCAAAACGTAGGCCAGGGTAGAGAGTTTTTGAAAACGATGGGTGAATAGAGCCTTGAAACCGATCCCCAACAAGGCCAATCCCCATATCACGACCAGCAAGGTCCACCCCCAGTTTCCTCGCATGCCAACCAGAAGGAAGGGGGTATACGTCCCGGCAATCAACAGATAAATCGAGGCATGGTCAATGATTCTGAAGACTTGTTTAACGCGGGGGTGTTGGAAGCTGTGGTAAAGGGTTGAAGCCAGATACATAATAATCAGGGTGCTACCGTAGATGCTAAAACTGACAATTCGCCGGCCGTCACCATACAAAACGGCCAAGACGACCAGCAAAGTCAACCCGGCCACACTCAGGCCGGCCCCAACACCGTGGGTAATGCTATTGGCGATCTCTTCGCCCAGGCTATAAGATTTGTGGTTCTGGGGAGCGTTCAAAGGTCTTTCGTGTGGCATAGCTTCATCACTCTGCTCTCAGTATAACCCGAACTGCGCGAAAGTCAAAACCACGCCACGTCAGCATTCCCGTGACACGCCCGCATTCAGTCCCATCAGCGCATCCTCGATGGTCAGCCAGCCAGTGCCGGGGAAGAGCCGCGCCACCTGCGGGGCGAAGAGCGACGAACTGGTCAACACCTCGGCGGGAGGGCCGTCGGCAATGACCTCTCCCTGGTCAAACACCACGACGCGGTCAGCGGCCTGCGCGACCAACTCGACGTCGTGGGTCACGAGCAGCACGCCTGCCCCCTCCGCCTGCCACTCCCGCAAAAGGCGCACCAGTTCCCGCTTGGCAGGGTAGTCCATTCCCCGCGTGGGCTCGTCGAGCAGCAGAAGCCGGGGGCGGGTGACGGTGACCGCACCCAGCGCCACCCGCTGCCGCTGCCCGACGCTCAGGTCGCGGGGATAGGACGCGGCCAGGTCACTCAGGCCCAGCCGGTCCAGCAGGTCGGTAGGGGCAATAGGGGGGCTATCCAAAAGGCCGTGGTTGCGCAGCGTGACCGCCAGTTCATCGGTGACGGTATCAGCAAACAGAAGGGCGTCCGGCTCCTGGGGCAAGTAGCCGACACTCCGGCAGATATCCGCCGTCTCCCGCCCAACGAGCGATTCACCCGCTAGCCGAATTTCCCCCCGCTGGGGCCGCAGCAGTCCGACGATGCACTTGAGCAGCGTGGTCTTGCCAGAGCCATTGCGGCCCATCAGCGCGACCAACTCCCCAGGCGCTATCTCCAGGTTGGTGCCGCGCAGGGCGGGAGTAGCATCGTAGTCGAAAGAGAGCCCCTCGACTGATAAGACCGTTTCAGGTTTCAAAGCCTCAGGTTGCAAGTTTGGACGTGAGACCTGAAACCTGGAACTCGAAACCGTTTTCTCCGCGAACACCTGACCTTCTTCTACTGTGAGCGGCAGCGGCTCCCAGCCCAGCGCCTTGCCCAGCGTGACCAGCGGCGGGATCAGGTCCATCTGGTGTAAGACGTGGCGCGGTGGGCCACTCAGCACCCTCCCCCCACCCCCCC
>Ga0209121_10004704_pt1 | contig 12621 bp, 9 predicted proteins | sample Cruoilmetagenom3_FD_187292 | JGI IMG/M metagenome (GOLD analysis project Ga0209121, IMG submission 187292) | Oil polluted marine microbial communities from Coal Oil Point, Santa Barbara, California, USA - Sample 3 (SPAdes) (version 2) | ecosystem: Environmental > Aquatic > Marine > Oil seeps ... | reverse complement strand
AAAAAAATTACTATTATCTCTGCAGAAACCGAACATTTCTTTTCTAGAACAGCGCTTATGTATATATACATGGGACACATGAAATATGAACACACCAAACCCTATGAAGATTGGTTTTGGGAGAAAAACAGAATAGAACTAAAACAAGGTTTTGTAAAAAATGTAGAAACCCTTTCTAAAACACTTCATTTTGCAAACGGAGAAACTCTACAATACAGCAAACTTATTATTGCTACAGGAAGCAAGCCTAACAAATTTGGTTGGCCAGGACAAGACTTAAAAGGCGCACAAGGTTTATACAGCAAACAAGATGTAGACAATTTAGAAGTGTATGCACCTAACAATAAAGTGTGTAAAAGAGCTGTAATTGTTGGTGGTGGTTTAATAGGAATTGAGCTTGCCGAAATGCTTAACTCACGTAACATTCCGGTTACCTTTTTAGTTAGAGAAACTAGTTTTTGGAATGGTGTTTTACCTGAAGGTGAAAGCCAAATGATTAACAGACATATAAAAAACCATCATATAGATTTACGTTTAAATACCAATTTAAAAGAAATTGTTTCCGATGAAAATGGCAAAGTAAAATCTATTATTATTGAAGAAACAGGCGAAGAAATTGCTTGTAACGTTGTAGGATTAACTGCTGGAGTTTCCCCAAACATAGACTTTTTAAAAGACTCTACCATTGAAACAGGAAGAGGTGTTTTGGTAAACCGTTTTTTAGAAACAAATATACCAGATGTGTATGCTATTGGTGATTGCGCAGAACAGCATGAAGCCATTGGCAACAGAAGACCTATTGAAGCGGTTTGGTACACAGGACGCATGATGGGAGAAACACTTGCACAAACTATTTGTGACAACAAAACAGCATACAAACCAGGACATTGGTTTAATTCGGCCAAATTTTTAGATATAGAATACCAAACCTATGGTTGGGTTTTTGGAAGCAGAGGAAAACCAGAATACGAAAAACATTTTCATTGGAAACATGAAGACGACACCAAATGTATTACTGTAGCCTACCATAAAGACACCAATCTGTTTTTAGGAATAAATACTTTTGGAATACGAATGCGTCATGAAACGTTTGATACTTGGTTAACACAAAAACGCGATGTAGCTTATGTAATAAACCACTTAGCAGAAGCTAATTTCGACCCTGAATTATTTAAACATTATGAAACAGCAATTCAAACTGCTTTTAACAACCAATTTCAAACTGCCTAATTATGAGTAATAAATTAAATCACAGCATGTCGTTGGCTAAACCGGATGCTTTAGATATTTCTAACAAACAAAAAATAGCATTAGCCATAGGAGTAATAGGTCTTTTTATTCTTGCATTAGCTCTTTTTAACACCAATTTTCCTAACAAAGGGTTGTTTTTAACCCTTGCTTTGGGCTGTATTTCTTTAGGTATAATTGTATATGCTAGAGGTGCTTATCTTAACAAATTAGAAGGAATAAAAAACGATGGTGTTTGGTTTAAATCTATTTCGTCACGAGGTGTTTGGGGATGGATTGTTGGTGTTATTCTTACCACATTTTATATTGTATTATACTTTTTTCCTAAGTATTTAGGTTTAGGAACAGATGGTGCAGAAAACACAGGACTAATTGCTTTGTTTGATCCGTTAAGCAAATTACTTTCTGGTAGACCTGCAAGCCAGTGGTTTGTTTATGGTACCTTATATACGGTTGCTATTTTAGCTTTTGGATACAAATTTATACTTAAATACAGACACAATAGGTACCAACAAGTACGTACGGTTTCTGTAATGTTTTTTCAATTAGGTTTTGCCTTTTTGATTCCTGAGTTTATGTATGTAATGAATAACGATTTGCCATACTACGACTTAAAATCGATGTGGCCACTTAACTATTATATTTTTGATGAATGGTCTGTTAATGGCTTTTTATCAAACGGAAATATTGGTTTGGCATTAATACTTTTTGGTATTATTTCCATCTTTGTTATTTCGCCAATTTTAACCTACAAATACGGAAAACGCTGGTACTGTTCTTGGGTTTGTGGTTGTGGTGGACTAGCAGAAACTGCAGGAGACTCATTTAGACAATTATCCTCTAAAAAAATGTCTGCATGGAAAATAGAACGCTGGTTAATTCATACCGTTTTAGTATTTTCTGTAGTAATGACAACTGCAATGATTTACACCTATTTAGGGTATGACAGTAATGATTTTTGGTTAACAAGAGGTGTATTTATCTCTTTAGTCATTGGTTTTTTAACCCTACTATTTACTGCTGTTTTATACTTTAAAGGCAAAGAGTTTGGTAAAGACGTAAAATATGGAGCTATTGGCTTTTTTGCTACTATTATCTTATTACTAATACTTCACTTTTCAGGAACCACAGAACATGTGTTTTTTATAAAAGCAGGAACGCTTAGATCGGTTTATGGTATTTATATAGGTTCTATTTTTTCTGGTGTTATTGGCACAGGTTTTTACCCCGTTTTAGGAAATAGATCTTGGTGCAGATTTGGTTGCCCGATGGCTGCTATTTTAGGATTTCAACAACGTTTATTTTCTAAATTTAGAATTACTACCAATGGCGGACAATGTATTTCTTGTGGGAACTGTTCTAACAGTTGCGAAATGGGAATAGACGTTAGAGCCTATGCACAAAAAGGAGAAAACATTGTACGTTCTAGTTGTGTTGGTTGTGGTATTTGTTCTGCAGTGTGCCCAAGAGGGGTTTTAAAATTAGAAAACGACTCTATGAAAGGACGTATTAATCCTACAGAAATATTATTAGGAAATGATGTAGACTTAATGGATTATGTAAATAAAAAATAGTTACAAACAAGCGCATCTTAGTGCAACAAAACAACAATTTATAATAGCAGCAAAAGTTTTACAAATTACCAAAGCTAAACACGTGGAAAAGAAACCATACTGTTTATAACAAATTATGTGCATTTCTATTGTACTTTTGCAATTCCTAAGAAAAAATTAATGCCAATAATAAAAGTTATTATTCCTGCTTATAACGAAGCAGACTCTATAGCAAAAGTAGTTCATGACATTCCGGAAACGGTTTCTGAAATTATTGTAGTAAGCAATAACTCTACAGATGCCACAGAAAAAAATGCTAAAAATGCAGGTGCAACCGTTTTAACCGAAAATCAAAAAGGATATGGTTATGCTTGTTTAAAAGGAATGCATTACATTGCACAGCAAGAAACCAAACCAGACATTATTGTATTTCTAGATGGTGATTATAGTGATTATCCAGAAGAATTAACAAAATTAGTAGCTCCAATTATACAAAACAATATTGATTTTGTTGTTGGGTCTAGAGTTAAAGAGTTACGCGAATTAGGCGCTATGACTCCGCAACAAATTTTTGGTAATTGGCTAGCCACATTTTTAATGAAACTCTTTTTTGGAGCAAGATTTACAGATCTTGGTCCATTTCGTGCCATTAAATACAAAAAGCTTTTAGCCTTAAACATGGAAGATAAAACCTATGGTTGGACCGTAGAAATGCAATTAAAAGTACTGAAGCAAAAATTATCTTATCTTGAAATCCCTGTAAATTATAGAAACAGAATTGGCGTTTCTAAAGTTTCAGGAACCGTAAAAGGAAGTGTTTTTGCAGGAATTAAAATATTAGGTTGGATCTTTAAATACAGCTTTAAAAAATGATTTTAGAAACAATCATCATCACCATTTACACTATTTCGTTATTGCTAATTTTCTTTTATGCATTAGCACAACTAAACCTACTGTTTAATTATATTTCTGCACAGAAAAAGGAAGACCATTCGCCAAAATTCAATCTAAAAAACACAGCAGAAATACCATATGTAACCATACAACTTCCTGTATATAATGAGTTGTATGTTATGGAGCGTTTGTTAGATAATATTGCCGAAATAGAATACCCAAAAGACAAATTAGAAATTCAGGTTTTAGATGATTCTACAGATGAGACTGTAGCAAGCACAGCCTTACAAATAGAAAAACTAAAAGCACAAGGTTTAGACATTAAGCACATTTGCAGAACCAACAGACAAGGTTTTAAAGCAGGTGCACTAAAAGAAGGATTAAAAATTGCCAAAGGAGAATTCATAGCTATTTTTGATGCCGACTTTCTTCCTAATAAAAATTGGTTATTACAAACCATTCCGCATTTTAAAGATGCGCAAGTTGGTGTAGTACAAACACGTTGGGCACATATTAACAGAAACTATTCTACCTTAACAAAAATTCAAGCCTTTGCTTTAGATGCACATTTTACCTTAGAGCAAGTTGGTAGAAACAGTAAAGGACATTTTATTAATTTTAATGGTACAGCAGGTGTTTGGCGTAAAGAATGTATTCTTGATGCAGGAAACTGGGAAGGAGACACACTAACCGAAGACCTAGATTTAAGCTACAGAGCACAGTTAAAAAACTGGAAATTTAAGTATCTAGAAAACGTAGAAACTCCTGCCGAATTACCAGTGGTAATTAGTGCAGCACGCTCACAACAGTTTAGATGGAACAAAGGTGGCGCAGAAAACTTTAGAAAAATGCTCTTTAAAGTACTTAAAAGCAACAACATTTCTGCTAAAACCAAAATGCATGGTCTTTTACACTTACTAAACTCTACCATGTTTTTAAACGTACTTATTGTAGCTATTTTAAGCATACCAATGCTATATATTAAAAACGAATATGCACACTTAAAACCTTACTTTTATGTAATGAGCTTTTTTGTAATAAGTACCCTTATTTTCTTTGTGTGCTATTGGTATATGTACAAAAACACCTATGGTAGTACAGTTAAAAACTTTATACAATACATTGCACTTTTCTTTACCTTTTTCTCTATTGCAATGGGCTTTTCACTACACAATTCTATTGCTGTTTTAGAAGGACATTTTGGTAAACGAAGTGATTTTGTACGTACACCAAAATTTAATATCAATAATCTTACAGATAGCTGGAAAGGCAATAAATACTTAAAGAAAAACGTTTCTGCAAACGTCATTATTGAAGGCTTACTTATGCTCTATTTTGCATTTGGTATGTATAGTGCTTTTATAGTTGGAGATCAAGGAGGCGACTTTGGTTTATTTCCTTTTCACCTTATGCTTTTTGTAGGTTTTGGGTTTGTATTTTTTAAATCTTTAACCTCTAAGGCCTAATTTTTTTGGGTGTTTCTTTTTACGTTTAGCTACAAGGCAAAGCACAAAACAAGTTTAGCGCATTGCCTTGCAGGAACATAAAAAGTCGCGCTTTCCGCTATATCTTTTTTGCTTTTAATGGCAAAAAAGGATGCCGCATCAATCGCTAACACAGGCTTACCCAATGGTAATTTCTTAAAAAAGTGTGTTTTTTACTTAATTAATTGTAGTGCTTCTCTTTTAGCTTCGTCAGCAACACTTTTTTGATTCCAATAAGGTTCATTCAAACTAGACTTTAATGTAGCTGTAGTAATAAAACCATCACCAGAATCTTCGGTCCATTCTAAAATTTTATAAGGAAATTCTTTTTCCACTTCAATGCTTAAAGTTCTATCTATATCTAAATAGTTAATGGTATAAGCAAAAGTAGTTTCAGTTTCGGTTTTACTAATTTCTGCTGTATGCGCTTGCATTTTTTTATAGTTAAATCGACTATATATGGTAGAAGGAATCAATTGCAACTCACCAATAGGTAGTTGTCCAGAATGTATACGAATACGTGTCATTAAATCTTCTTCTAGTAAGGCAGCATTTAATTTTCGTTCCTCATCTCCATCAGCTTCAAAGTATGAAAACTGCTTAAAATTATATTGATTATCATCCAAATTTAATTGGGTAAAGGTATGTCCGCACCACTCTTGTATACTTGTTGTTGCTTTAAGGGTTAACGGATGGTTTGTAAAATCAATAGGAGTAAAAGTAGAAGTAACAATAGAATAGTCATAAATACCAGTATTAAACTTTCTAATTTGGTTTAATTTCATGACTGTTACCTTGTCTTCTCCTGCTTGCTCTGCATGATCTAATTTTACTTGTTTGCTTAAAGAAAAAGGCTCCGTAACAAAAATCAATACTACTTCTCCTGTTCTAATTTCATTATACCTAGCCTGTTTAAGTACATAACTACTAAGTTCTGCTTTTCCTGAATACCAATAGGCATTAAATGCTTCATTAGTAACTGCACTACTAGTAACTTCCTTGTTTGCTGCAGTATTTACAACTTTTGCTTTACTTGTTGTATTTAAAGTAACTATATTACTTTTTTCTGGTTTACAAGAAAAGATTAAAAAGAGAATAAAAGAAAGGATTGTTATAGCGCTTTTCATAATAATTAGATGGTGTTTTGCTTTTCTACAAAATTAAAGGAAAACAACCACAACCTTAGTTAACCCTAAGTTAAACCACAGTTTATTATTTATTGAACAGGCAAGGCTACTTTATTTAAAGTAAAGACCATATTAGAAATATCACCATTAATTTCATTGATTCTAGAGTTTGTAAAATACAAGTGCTTATTATAAATACTAAAAGTATCTGCCCATTTAATTTTTTCGCCTTCTACAAGTGTATGTATACTTCCATCTGGTTTTCTGTATTGTATTTTGTTATGCTCTAAATCTGCATAATATAAGTTACCATTTGCGTCTAAAATCATTCCGTCAGGAGCAGCTGTTTTAGCAACAAAACGTACTTGATCTTGTATTTTATTTTCATCGTCTTCTTCAAAAGCACTAGTAGGTATAGCAAACAGACTATATCCTGTTAAAGCATGATAATAAAGCATGTTGTTTTTGGTATCTAAAGCAATACCATCAGAGTTAATGGCTCTTTCCCATTTTTTATCACCAAACGTTAAATGCGTCATTTCTGCGCTAGTAGAAACATGGTCATTTAATACTCTTTTTGAAATACCAGAATGCATATCTAACACCACCAATCCTGCATGACCAGAATCTGTAAAATAAATTTTATTCTTCTTTTTATCTACACGAAGATCATTAATATAAGAATCTGGATGGTAACTGTTTTTGCTAAGTATAAACGTTTTACTTAACGTGTTAGTCGTTAAGTTAAAAACAAAAACACGAGGAGCATCTAATACGTCTTGAAACAATTGGCTTCTTGTATCTAAAACATATAAAGCATCTTCAAAAGCAACTACAGACTGCACACCAACAAACTTATCTTCTACTACAGGATCTCCTATTTTCCAGGAATTCCATCTTGTATTTGGGTAACTTTTTTCTTGTTTATCTGCTGTAATTTCAACTACCGAATGAGCAACACCATCTCGCCATCTTGGAAAATTTACAAATACACGACCTGTATTAGAAACCGAAACTCCTGTTACTTGCTGGCCTTTAAAACTAGCTACTTCTGTAATTGGCACTTCAGTACTTAAATCTTGTGTTGTAGTAATTGTCTCTACTTCTGTTTTATTGGTTTGTTTACAAGATGTAAGACAAAATAAAAGCAAGGAAACATATAGTATATTTTTCATAAGAATGGTTGTTTTTCAATACTCAAAAATAACAAAGATTAATTGTTTTATAGAACATAAAAACGCTTTAAAAAGTAAGGTAAATGTTAAAAAAGACACTTAGTTATGAGAATATGTAATAAGGTTACAATTTACTTTTAAAACATTCTATTAACAGTACATACAAAATCAACAAACAAATAATATTTATATTTGGCCTATGCTTTACAATACCTTCTTTTTAAAACTTAAAAAACCTTCTGTTTTATTGGTATTAGCCTGCCTGTTATTTTACTTTTCTTTTGCCTATAATTTGGTAAGAACAGATTATATAAAACTAATAACACTGTACGTTGCATTGTTTGTTCTGTTTTATAAATTGATACAGTTTAACAGAAGCAATCTTAAGTTTTTAACGTACATAGCCTTTTTATTTCGAGCCATTTTTATTCTTGCTATACCTAATTTATCACAAGATTTTTATCGTTTTATTTGGGATGGTCGTATGATTTTAGAAGGTTTTAATCCATATATATATACACCAGAATCTTTTTTAACCAATCAGCAATTGCCAGTTGCACAAGCCGAAGCATTATACAAAGGAATGGGAGCTTTAAACGCTAGCCATTTTACTAACTATCCTCCTATAAATCAACTCTGCTTTATCCTTGCAGGAATTTTTGCAGGAAAAAGCATTGTAGGATCTGCCATTGTTTTAAGACTAATAATTATTGCAGCAGATTTTGGAACGCTACACTTTGGAAAAAAACTTTTAGAAAAATTAAAACTTCCTACTCACAACATATTCTGGTATATTTTAAACCCTTTTATTATTATAGAACTTACAGGGAACCTTCACTTTGAAGGTGTTATGATTTTCTTTTTGGTGTGGAGTTTATACTTATTACATATTGGTAAATGGAAACAAGCAGCTGTTGTTTTTGCAGCTTCGGTTTCGGTAAAATTAATTCCTTTGCTGTTTTTACCTTTGTTTTTTAAATGGTTTAGAAAAGAAAACAGCATGGAAAGTGCTACAACACAAGCTGTCTCTAGTAAGGAAACGTTAAAAACCAATCTAGATACCAAACGTACTTCTGTTTTTACAGGAATAACAAAGCTCCTTTCGTTTTATACAATAATAGGCTTGGTTACACTCCTTTTATTTCTTCCTTTTTACTCTTCTGCTTTTGTAAATAATTATGCACAAACAGTAGCTTTATGGTTTCAAAATTTTGAGTTTAACGCAAGTATTTACTACATCGCTAGAGAAATTGGCTACTGGCTTACTGGATATAATGAAATTGCTATTATTGGTAAAATACTTCCTATTATAGTTTTTCTTTTTGTTTTATATATGGCTTTGTTTAAAAAGAACAGCAGTACACCACAACTAATACAAAGCATGCTTTTTACATTTGCTTTTTACCTGTTTATGAGTACGACCATACATCCTTGGTATGTATCTACATTATTAATTTTATCGGTTTTTACCAATTATAAATTTCCGTTAGTATGGAGCTTTGCTATTATACTTAGTTATTTAGCATATATACAAATAGGCAAAGCAGACAAGTCTGAAAATCTATATATTATTGCTTTAGAATATATTATCATTTTTAGTGTATTTTTATACGAATTAAAAAAAAGGAAACCTGTTGAAAATTAATTTTAAGAAAATACTTAGACGATTAAAGAAAATTACAATAGCTCTTATTTTATTGTACCTATTCTCTTTAGTCTTTTTATACTTTAAGCAAGAACGCTTCTTTTTTAATCCAAAACATTTAGACAAAGACTACGTTTTTGAGTTTACAAACCCTTTTGAAGAACTAAATATTGAAGTAGAAAAAGACGTTTTTTTAAACGCTGTACTTTTTAAAGCAGAAGCCTCTAAAGGAGTTATTTTATATTTTCATGGTAATGCTGGAGCCATTCATGATTGGGGAAAACGCGCTCCTTTATTTTTAGAAAACAACTATGATGTGCTTTTTGTAGATTATAGAAACTATGGTAAAAGTGATGGAGCTTATTCTAACAGCGAAGAAATATTTCAAGATGCCCAAAAAGTATATGATTATACTAAAACTAGATATCAAGAAGATAATATTATTGTTTTAGGTTTCTCTCTAGGAACAGGAATTGCAAGTTATGTAGCCTCTAATAACAACCCAAAAAAGCTAATTTTAAATGCACCTTATTACTCTTGGAAAACCTTGATAGCAGATGAAATTGCGCCACCAATACCAAAGTTTTTAATTAGATACCATATACCAACCTACCAATTTGTAAAACAGGTAAAATGCCCAATACATATTTGTTATGGTACGCGAGACTTTTTAATACAACCAGAAACAAATACCAAAAAACTAAAGATTTTAAACCCCAAAAACATCATGCTGCATCCTATTACAGATGCAGGGCATAATGGTTTACATATTACTAAAGAGTATTATGATTTGTTAAAAATTATCTTGTAATTTTAATCTAAATCTTCGTCTGTAATTTCTGGATCTTGTATTGCTTTTGGGTCTGTTTCATCAAAAGCTTCATAATCATCTTCGTCATAATTCTCCATAGTTACTGCAAGTTTTGTACTTACTTTTACTAGATACTTAGTGTCTTCAGTAGTAACCTCAACAGCTTCGACAATTTCATTTTTAATATTTCTAAATGAAATGACTTGATCTTCATCATAACCATCGGGATATTTTTCTACCAATAAAGCTAAAATTTCAGGTGTTAGTTTTTTAAAATCTACAATTACTCTTTTTAAGTTGTCTCTTTTCTTTGCCATTGAAAATTTATTTTCATTTTCAAAATTCTATTTAGCTGGTAAACAGGATTGAAAATCTAATCTTATAATGAATGTTTAATAATTTAAATATATTATTTATTGTTGTTAATTCTAACAACATCGTAAAAATCTTTTCGTCTATCTTTTAAATTTTTTACTGCTCCAAAAGAATGCAATTCTTTTAACAAACTTAGGTCTACATCTGCTACCAAAATCATTTCGGTATTTGTGGTAGCTTCTGCTTTAATACCATTACTAGGAAATGAAAAATCACATGGTGTAAACACAGCAGACTGTGCGTATTGAATATCCATATTATTTACATTTGGTAGGTTACCAACACTTCCTGAAATAGCTACATAGCATTCATTTTCTACTGCACGAGCTTGTGCACACAAACGAACGCGAGAATAACCATTTTGGGTATCTGTTAAAAACGGAACAAAAAGAATATCCATACCTTCTTCTGCTAACAAACGCGATAGTTCTGGAAACTCGGTATCATAACAAATTAGTATGCCTATTTTTCCTGCATCTGTTTCAAAGGTTTGTAATTTATTTCCTTTTTGCATTCCCCAAACTTTAGCTTCGTCTGGAGTTACATGTATTTTTTCATAACGCTCTATGCTTCCATCTCTTCGGCATAAATAACCTACATTATAGAGTTTATCATCTACAACTTCTGGCATACTACCTGTTATAATATTGATGTTATAAGAAATAGAAAGTTGGTGCATTTTCTTTACAGTAATTGCTGTAAATTTTGCTAACTCTCTAATAGCATCTGGCTCGTGTAAATGATTAAATTCTGCCATTAATGGCGCATTAAAAAACTCTGGAAACACAGCAAAATCTGAACGATAAGCAGCAACACTATCTATAAAAAACTCTACCTGCTCCATTAAATCCTCTAAACCTTTATAAGGACGCATTTGCCATTGTATGAGTCCTAGCCTAACCACTGTTTTTACAGTACTTGCTTTTTTATTAGGTTTGGTATAATAAATATTATCCCACTCCATTAAAACGGCATATTCATTAGATGCTGTATCTCCTTCTAAATACCCTTTTAGCACACGAACAGGATGAAAATCGTTAGAAATTTGAAAGTTTAAAACTGGATCATGAATTTCTTTACGCTTTACTTTTTCAATGTATTGTTTAGGAGTTAAATGGGTATGTTTATGAAAGTTTGGCATTCTTCCACCAAAAACAATTCCTTTAAGGTTTAAGTTTTCGCAGACTTCTTTTCTATAATCATACAATCTTCTTCCTAATCGCAAACCTCTGTATTGTGGTTTAATAAAAACTTCAATACCATAGAGTACATCACCTTCAGGATCATGGTTTTTAAACGATTTCCCTCCTATAATGTCTTCATAAGTATGCTCATCTTCAATAGCATCATAATCTACAATTAAGGATAATGCGCAACCAGCAATGTCACCATCAATTTTGATAACTACTTGACCTTCTGGAAACATAGTAGTTAACTCTTCTATATGGTGTTTTTTCCAATACGAATTAAGCACACCACCATACGACTCTAAAGTGACTTCTTTAAGCGCTTCAAAGTCGTTGACGGTTAAGTACTTTAATTCTATATTATCTATTTTATTAGATTCCATTATTGATCTAACAAATAAGCAAAAATTAATGGAGCAACGATGGTTGCATCACTTTCAATAATAAATTTTGGCGTATCAATATCTAGTTTTCCCCAAGTAATTTTTTCGTTAGGCACTGCTCCTGAATACGATCCATAACTTGTAGTAGAATCACTAATCTGACAAAAATAGCTCCAAAATGGCGTATCTGTACGTTCCATATCTTGATATAACATTGGTACCACACATATAGGAAAATCACCAGCTATTCCTCCTCCTATTTGAAAGAAACCAATGCCTTTTTCTGAATTATCGGTATACCAATCTGCTAAAAACGTCATGTACTCAATACCAGATTTCATGGTACTAGCTTTTAGTTCTCCTTTAAGAACATAGCTTGCAAAAATATTTCCCATAGTGCTGTCTTCCCAACCAGGACAAACAATAGGCAGGTTTTTTTCTGCAGCAGCATACATCCAAGAGTCTTTTAAATCTATTTCATAGTATTGCTCTAATACTCCAGACAGTAACATTTTGTACATATACTCATGTGGCAAATAACGTTCGCCTTTAGCTTCAGCCTCTTTCCAAATTTCTACAATATGTTGTTGTAGTCTACGAAAAGCTTCTTCTTCTGGAATACAAGTATCTGTAACTCTATTCAATCCTTTTTCAAGTAAACCCCATTCCTCTTGAGGTGTTAAATCACGATAGTTAGGCACACGCTTGTAGTGTGAATGTGCTACTAAATTCATGATAT
>Ga0209121_10004703_pt1 | contig 12626 bp, 11 predicted proteins | sample Cruoilmetagenom3_FD_187292 | JGI IMG/M metagenome (GOLD analysis project Ga0209121, IMG submission 187292) | Oil polluted marine microbial communities from Coal Oil Point, Santa Barbara, California, USA - Sample 3 (SPAdes) (version 2) | ecosystem: Environmental > Aquatic > Marine > Oil seeps ... | reverse complement strand
TTATGTGCCAGCGCATAAAGCCAGGACGTGCGCACATCAGTGCGCGGCAGCGTCAAGCCTTCCAACCCGTCCATCATATCACCAAATACCGTGCCCACTGCACAGCCCGAAGTCCGTGTCTTTTTCTTTAGCTTTTCTTCGTATTCCGTTTGGCTTTTTGTTCTGACAACCACCGTTTGTATTTCGTCGTCATACTGGACGGATGAAACATCATGCGCGCCAGAAAGCATGCCCTGATTGTGCAAAAACCCCAACGCCAGATATTCGGGATAGTCGCCAATCGTCATCGCAGTGACAATTTCCTGACTGTTCAGAAATATTGTCAGCGGGCGTTCTTCAACGACCTGAATACTGGTTGTCTGACCGTTTTGATCAACCCCGCTCATGGCGCGGGACATGGTGTTGCCACGCGGGTTTGGCGCTAGCACATAGTCTGACAAGTCATCACGAATTGGCATTTGATCCCCAAGACGCCCCGCGCTAACCAAGCGGGGCACATCGGATACTAGGATCACTGAATGACCGCAGCCACAACAAAATCTGACTTTTGGCGCGGTTTGCGAGACGGATCGCCGTTTATCCTTGCCGTGATGCCGTTTGGTTTGCTTTTCGGGGCACTTGCGACCGAGGCTGGACTGGATTTTTTTCAGGTTATGAGCATGAGTGTTCTGGTCATAGCAGGTGCCGCTCAGTTCACGGCCCTTGCCCAGATGCAGGACGCCGCACCAGTGGCTTTGGTAATTGCGGCCGCTTTGATGGTGAATATGCGGATGGCCATGTATTCGGCCAGCCTTGCACCGCATCTTGGTGCTGCGCCGCTTTGGCAACGAACAATTGCTGCCTACATTCTTGTCGATAATACCTACGCCGTTGCGATATCCGAATACGAGCGCAACCCCGAAAACTCGTCACGTAACAAAGTCGCCTATTATTTCGGGTCTGCCGTTCCATCATGGGTATTCTGGTACTTCAGCACCTTTCTTGGCGCATATCTGGGGCAGTCAATTCCGCAGGAATGGGCGCTCGATTTTGCGGTTCCGATTGCCTTTATCGCAATTTTCGCGCCGCTATTGCGAACCATCGCACATGTGGCGGCGGCGTTAACGTCGATTGTGATGGCGCTTGTTCTGGCATTTTTGCCCTACTCCCTCGGCCTGTTCATCGCCGCCGGGCTAGCAATGGTGGCAGGAGCCGAGGTGGAACGGCGCACAGCAGGACGCGCCCCATGACCTATTCAACCATCGCCATCTGGACGATCATCATTGGCATCGGCATCGGGACATATCTGATCCGGTTTTCGTTTATTGGCACCATCGGGCGGGCGCTCCTGCCGGTCTGGGCTATGCGTCTGTTACGTTACACGCCGGTCGCCGTTATTCCCGGCTTGATAGCCCCAATGGTATTGTGGCCAACCACCACAGGCGGAGAGCCAGACCCAGCGCGAATTGCTGCAGCCCTTGCGGCCGCCGTGTTGGGAATTGTGACCAGAAATGTGATCGCCGCCGTCCTTGGTGGCGCGGCGACACTGTATCTGATGCTCTACTTCATCGGCTGAACTTTAGATCCCGTAGGCAATGATAAACCCGGTATTATCACCAGGATCATTGTCGTAAACAACATTGGTTGTGACGCCCCGCAGTTGGGCAAATGCTGCGGATGTCTGCTTTGGGAACCATGTTCTTTGAATGGATTCAAAGCCGGGAAGTTTCTGCAAAACCCCGGTTATCTGGATAGAACATTGCGCTTTGGGAACCGCGCCATTTGCCATGATTTCGTTCAGAGCGAGGCGCGCAACCTCTTCGGACACGACAACTTTCTGAATGACCGTGTGATGCGTCGTGCGGGAATGATAATCAACGTAGAAATCTACAGCCGGGTCAGTCATTCCGAAATGCACATCATTTCGTTCCGGCAGGCGCGGATGGTACCATGTGCCAGCCGGATCAAAAATCGCCCGCTGTGTCGCGTTAACCATCAGGGCGGAATGTGCCCCGGCACCGGTTTTGTTATTGATGACAGTGAACAACGTCAGGGTCGGTGGGCCTTCATGCTGATAGGTCGCCCGTGCAACCTCGGTATCGGGGGCCCATTTGGGTTCCGCTGGTCCACCACAAGCGGTCAGAGTGATCGCCGCCAAAATACTTACAAAAACCCGTTTGCCAGCTACCATGTTTAGTTGCTTCAGCCGCCGACAATCGCAAGAAATATCAGGAACACAACAATAGCAACGCTGCTCCATGTCACCGCTTTGATAAACCCAGAGAATGCCTTTTCCTGACTCGAGATATCCATCGAGCCATGTTCATATTTAGCCATTGTCAGTCGTCCCTTTATCTTCCGTTTCGTCGCATTTAGCTGATTCCGACAGCCGTGTCACGGCCCATGGATGTGCTTGAGTGTCACAGTTTCTTGTCTTCCAGATCGGCAGCCAGCCGAAACCCAATTCGTTTGGCGGCCTTCTCGGGCAGACTTTTGGGAAGGGCGCGCAGCGTTACACCAAGTTGGGTGACATGCTGGATAAGCTGGGTCTTGGCACCAAATTCGTCTGTGCCGTAGAACGTTACAATATCGGGGTCAAAAAAACCGATCCCCTCGATCCGCAACACGCCAGCATCGCCACCGGCGAATCCCACGGCAATCTCATGTTCGTTGTCCAACTGCTCTTCGAAATTCTGAATATACAGGATCAACCGTTCATAGGCCCACTCGGCCGGGCTTTTCTGCTCAACCGGTTTTTTCGCGACAGAATCTGGCAGCGGTTTTTGTTCGGCCGTCGCTGGTGCGTCCGGATCGGCATGCACTACTCTGGCGCAAGGGATCGCCTGGGCCTCATGCGCTTGGGCCGTCGTTTGTATTTTGTCTTCAATCATCAATGCTTCCTCTGCCACAGCCATGCGCCATCTTCGCGCAACACACGGGTTGCAATATCTGATTTCCACAGATGGTTTACATGTGCCATTGCCTCGACCAAAGCCATCCCAAAAACGTTTTCGCCGATCGCGCGTTTGAACAATGGTGTGAAACACTCGACCGCGGTCTTTGGCTGCTCGATATGTTCAGCCAACCGTTCTAACGCGCCGTGGTGATTGTCCATCAACTGAAACATGCGCTTTGGCAGGCCGGTATAGGGCAGTTTGTGCCCCGGCAGAACAAGTTGATCCGGCGTCGCAAATTGCGAAAGGTATTCGCAGGATTCCAGCCATTCGCGCACGGGGTCTGCGTCCGGTTCCGTTGCATAAACACCCAGATTTGGGGAAATGGATGGCAATAGCTGGTCGCCCCCCAAAACAATTTTGCCATCTGTTGACCAAAAGGTTGCGTGTTCGGGCGCGTGGCCATGTCCCATGCGAACAACCCATTCACGACCGCCGATGGTGATTAGATCATCGGCCTTAATGCGGGTGTAGCCCAAAGGCAGTTGCGAAACGACATCGGCAAAATTGAAAGGACGCTCTGTTGCGCGTAGTTCCAAAGTAGCTGCATCCATCCCGGCCCCGCGCCAGAAATTCAACAATTCTGTTGGCGGTGTGATCTGGTTATCCAGCGTCATCATCCGCGCCATTAACCAAGCGGTCCGGGTTGTGACCAGCTCGGCACCAATCTCGGACTGAAACCATCCGGCGAGCCCGATATGATCGGGGTGGTGGTGCGTCACGATCAGGCGGGAAACGGGTTTTCCCCTTAGTGGACCATCCAGTGCGGCCCGCCAGGCAGCGCGGGTTTTTTTGTTATCAAAGCCGGTATCAATCACCGTCCAGCTATCACCGTCGTCCAGCGCAAATACATTGACGTGATCAAGCGCCATCGGCAGTTCAAACCGAAGCCAAAGAATTCCTTCGCTGATTTGGATAGCTTGCCCAGGCTCTGGCGGCACTTCCAGCGGATAGCGGATAATACCGTTGCTCATTTCATTCATGCGCCAAGATCTTCCGGGGTTATTGCCATCAGATCTTCGCCGCCTTGATGCACCTGTTCCAGCAGGCTGACATGTTCAGGCAACATTCTGGTGATGTAAAACCGCGCCATCCGGGCCCGGCCACTGTCGGGTCCATCCACCACTGCTGATTTAAGATGAGCAGCCCCACCAATAACCCGCGCAAATGCCCGTAGGAACGGAACTGCCCCGGCGAACCTGTTATTCAGGTTAGATTGCTGAACAAGCCATTCGGTTGTTTCACGCAAACTCTCTGCCGAGGTCCAGACTTTGGCCGCAATATCCGGGAAATCTGCGCGCGCGGCCTCGGCGATGGTTTCGACCTCATCCAAAATCCGATAGGCGGCTTCGCCACCGTCTGCCAGTTTGCGCGCGACCAGATCCATTGCCTGAATTCCATTGGTGCCTTCGTAAATCGTAGTCACGCACACATCGCGGGAATACTGAGCCGCACCGGTTTCTTCGATATAGCCCATGCCGCCGTGAAGCTGCACACCCAGATGGGCAACTTCGCATCCCACATCGGTTCCGAACGCTTTCGCGATTGGCGTCAGAAACTCTGCCCGTGCGCGCCAGGAATCCTGATCCGTCGCTTCTGCCATGTCGATTGCAACGGCGCAGGCCAGTACAATCGTGCGAGCTGCGAAAATGTCTGCTTTCATTGTCGCCAGCATCCGGCGCACATCTGCATGGCCGATAATGGTTTCTTCGCCGCCAGCGGTCTTTCCTTGTTGGCGTTCCATCGCAAATGAAAGTGCCTGCTGGTATGCGCCTTCAGCCTGACCGACCCCCTGCACGCCGACACCAAGGCGGGCATTGTTCATCATCGTAAACATGGCTTTCATGCCGGCGTGACGTTCACCAACCAGCCAACCAGTAGCGCCGTCAAATTCCATCACCGCAGTTGGCGAGCCATGCAGGCCCATTTTTTCTTCCAGACTGGCAACACGCAGCGTATTCGCCTTGCCCGGATTGCCATCGCTATCCGGTATGAACTTCGGAACCATAAACAGGCTGATCCCTTTGGTGCCAGCACCGCCGTCCGGCAAGCGTGCCAGAACCAAATGGCAAACGTTCCCGGTGAAGTCATTATCGGCCCAGCTAATGAATATCTTCTGGCCGGAAATTGCATATGTTCCGTCGTCGTTTGGTATGGCCTTCGTACGCAACCCGCCAACGTCCGAACCGGCTTGTGGTTCGGTCAGGTTCATCGTTCCGCTCCATTCACCGCTGACCAAATTGGGCAGGTAGAGCGCACGGATTTCATCGGATGCATGATGGCTAAGCGCATCAATTTGTCCCTGAGACAGCAACGAGGTTAGATGCACCGACAGGCACGCCGAGGACATCATTTCGTTAACGACAGATCCAACGGTCTGGGGCAGCCCCATTCCACCGTATTCCGGGCTGGCAGAAATGCCTACCCAGCCACCTTCGGCCATAGCACGATACCCGTCTGCATACCCCGGCGAGGTGCGCACAATTCCGTTTTCAAGAACCGCACCCTGTTCATCGCCGTTACGCCGCAACGGGGCTAGCACTTCTTCGCTCAACCGCCCAGCTTCGCCGAAAATCGCGGCAACGACATCCGGTGTTGTCTCGGCGAATTTCGGCGTATCAGAAACGACCTGAAACCCCACGACATGGTCAAGCAGGAACTGAAAATCTGTTACGGGTGCGCGATAAGGCATTCTTGGCTCCAGGAATTGCGGCTTGGCATTGCGTCCACCGGTACGTCATTGTCGCTGTTCAATATCGGGAAGTTATCCGATAGGTCATTACCTACTATAGGAACGCAGCGTAGTAAAATGTCTGATAGCAAAACAGAAGTTCTGGGCGGCGACGCCAAAAGCCTTGCACATGCCGCGTCTTTGTTGCGTGCAGGCCAGTTAGTGGCCTTCCCATCCGAGACCGTCTATGGCCTAGGCGCTGATGCCTGCAACGATACTGCGGTCGCCCGCATTTTTGCTGCCAAACAGCGCCCAAGTTTCAATCCGCTGATCGTGCATGTGGCAACACTGGATATGGCCAAAAGCATCGCTGAATTCAGCGAAGACGCCGAAACGCTGGCCCGGCGTTTCTGGCCCGGTCCCTTGACGCTTGTGCTGCCGTTGCGTGACCATACGGGCATTTCGCCTTTGGTCAGCGCCGGTTTGTCTTCAATCGCAATTCGGATACCCGCCCACCCGGTTGCGCGCGAACTTTTGGCAGTTTTCGACGGGCCGGTGGCGGGGCCTTCTGCCAACCCTTCTGGCAAATTAAGCCCGACCCAGGCAGAGCATGTGTTGGAAGGGCTTGCCGGAAAAATCGCAGCAGTGATCGATGCCGGCCCCTGTGCGGTTGGCTTGGAATCCACCATCGTTGGCTTTGGGCCGCAACCGGTATTGCTAAGACCCGGCGGCGTTCCAATCGAAGATGTCGCCGATTGCCTGAACAAGCCTGTCGCCCCTTCGCAGCCGACCTCGGACACACCGAACGCGCCGGGCCAACTGGCGTCGCATTACGCCCCAAATGCCGTGTTGCGCCTAAACGCGACCCAACCCCGCGACGGTGAAGTCATGCTGGGGTTTGGCAACACCCCCTGCGCGCTGAACTTGTCCGAAAGCGGCGATCTGATCGAGGCTTCTGCAAACCTGTTTCATCATCTGCGAAAATTGGATTCGGGAAATGCCCAATGCATCGCCGTGTCCCCGATTCCCGATCACGGGCTGGGGCTGGCGATTAACGACCGATTAAGGCGCGCCGCCGCACCGCGCCCTTAAGCGCGCCCGCCGATCGCGGACAGTGACACCGGGTCGACCCCAAGCGTCTTTAACGCGGCTTGCCACTTGGTGGCCGTCTGGGCTGCAAAGACCACCTCGGTTGTTGCGTCGCTGACCAGCCACCCATTTTGAACGATTTCCTGTTCCAGCTGGCCCGGCCCCCAACCGGCATAGCCAAGCATCAGCAGGCTTACAGCGGGGCCATTCCCATCAGCAATTGCCGCAAGAATATCCCGAGTTGCGGTCATTCCATACGCCGCGTTAACCCGCATCGTTGCGCCGGTTGCTTCATAATCGGCGGAATGAAGAACAAACCCACGCTCCCTTTCAACCGGCCCGCCAAAATGCGCGAAAATTCCGCGACTTGCGGAACCTCTGGGGATTTCCAACTGATCCAGCAGGTCATCCATCTTCAGCTCTGGCAAGGGTTTGTTAATAATCAGCCCCATCGCGCCCTCAGCCGAATGAGCACAAAGAAAGACCACGCTTTGCTCAAATCGAGGATCACCCATGCCCGGCATGGCTATCAGCAATTTCCCCGTCAGATCGGTGGATTCGGATACGTCGTTCATAGCGCGATCATGGCGCTATGAGCCGCTGGAATTCAAGGGTACCAAAAGCCACACCCGCAGCCACATCGCCCAAATGTGATTTCACTTCACAGGCAAGAAGCCTAAATACGGACTATGTTTGGTGCGTATATAAAATCTCTGTTGGCCGCATTTGCCTTGGTTCTGCTGCCCACAATTGGCTTAGCACAGAGCGCCGGCTTGCCAGACGATATTGCCAAAGTCTCAATTTTACCCGGATGGCGGGCCGACGATGGGCGCCACTTTGCCGGGGTTCGCATTGAACTGGCAAAGGGTTGGAAAACCTACTGGCGTGCACCGGGCCAGGCTGGAATTCCACCGCAGTTCAACTGGTCCGGTTCCAAAAACCTTGGCTCTGTGAAAATCATCTGGCCGACGCCCAGTGTTTATCACATCAACGGGATGCGCTCGATCGGCTATGATGGCGACATCGTAATTCCGATTGAAATCACACCGCGCCGAAAGGGAAGCTGGCCAATCACCTTGCGCGCAAAGTTGGAAATTGGTGTGTGCGAGGACATCTGCATTCCGATTTCGGTTAAATTGTCGGGTGATCTGAGCGTGCCCGGTGTCGTTGACAATGCCATCAACAAGAGCATTCAAAATCAACCTGTCCAAGGCCACAAAGCTGGCGTAGAATCGGTGACTTGTCAGGTTGACCCAATTTCCGACGGACTGCGCCTGACGACGAAAATCGACATGCCGCCTCTGGGGCAGGCCGAATATGTCGTCGTTGAATTGCCCGACAAGTCGATCTGGGTATCCCAGCCAAACGCAAAACGGCAGGGCGGCAGGCTGGTGGCCCGGGCCGATTTGGTGCCTGCAAACGCACAGCCATTCCTGCTGGATCGTTCACAGGTGCGCATCACGGTTCTGGGTGCCGGCGGTGCCGTCGATATTCTGGGGTGCAGCGCCAGTTAACCCAAAGCTGTCCGCCGCGCGATCAATCCAAGCACCGCCCCCAGCAAATAGAGCAGCACCATCTGAACAGCCAAACCTGCTGCAAACAGACCAAACGCGGTCGGCATCAAAGGCAGGCCTGCTGGTAATGCCAAAATTGCCGCCAAGGTGCCCGATATCTGGCCCGACAGGATTGCCGAACCAAGCGTCAGGGCAAACCACGCAACTGTCCCCACAACGCCGACCCAGCTAAGAACGCCAACGCGGCCGGTTCTGCGCGCTATTTGCAACCCACGCCCCATTGCCGAAAATTGCCTGCCGATATCCTGTTGCATCGCCAACACCGCCGGAACCACCAGCAAAACCAGCACCATTCCGAACCCTAATCCATAAACCAAAGTGACGACTGTGGGCTTCAGGAACTGCGCATCCTGCGACTTTTCAAACAATAACGGGCTAAGCCCAAGAACCGTTGTAAGGGTGGTCAACAGCACCGGGCGCAACCGGTCTGCGGCACCCTCCACGATGGCCGGTATAAGGCCGCGCTCTTGGGCATATTCATCGACCGTGGTCACCAACACGATGGAATCATTGATAATGATACCAGTCATCCCGATCAGACCTATTATCGAGAACATTGACAGCGACACGTCCCAGGCGACATGCCCGTATATCGCCCCGACTAACCCGAACGGGATGATAATCATCACGACAATTGGCCGCGTCCAGCTGGAAAAAATCCAGGCAAGGGTCAGAAAAATTCCCAGCAAGCACAAAACGAACCCAACGAGCGCATCATTAAGGAACGCGCTTTCCTGCTCTGCCAACCCGGACAGTCGCCACGCCACGCCGAAATCTTCTTCGATCTTTGGCAGTATCGTTTCTTCGAGTGCCGTCATGATTTCAGTGGCGCGCGCAGGATCATCCTCGGAAATATCACCCGTGACATTCACCAGCCGCAGCCCGTTTTCGCGCCGCACAGTAGAAAATCCCGACCGCGTCGTAACCGACACGATATCAACAAGGTTCACATAGTTACCCGCCTCGGATCGCACCTTGGTCCGTTCCAGAAAATCTGCCGTCAGTTCATCTTTGGGCAGTTCCACCCGGATGGCCGCAGAGCGGGTGCCATCGGGATAGGTTGCGGCCTCAATTCCATTCAGGCGGTCGCGCAAAACTCGGCCAAGCCCGTCGATCCTGATGCCAAGCGCCTGCCCCTGCGGCGTCAGTTCAAGCACCAGTTCATCTTTGTCGTAAGCCAGACTGTCTTCCAGCGCCGAGACTTCTGGAAACTGTGACAGCTGGGTTATCAGGGCCTCGGCTGCTGCCTTTAAGGTGTCCGAATTCGCCCCGAACAGTTCCACATCCAGCGCATCACCGCCCGGACCAGAGCGCCAGCCCCGAAAGCTGACAGTTTCGGCCATTGGATGCTGGCGAACCGCGTCCTGCAACTCGGCAATAAACGCAAAAGACGAATACGGGCGTTCATCGGCCGGTATCAATTCAATCGAAATGGCCCCCAGTTGCCAGCGCTCTTTGGTGTCCGAACCGGCCAGACCCCGGCCGGAACTGCCGCCGATTTGAGCGATCACATATTCAAGCGGATTGGTGCCGTGTTCCTGTTCATATTTGTTGCCAACTTGCTCGGTTGCGCGCTGCAATTCGCGCATCATCGCCAGCCCGTCGTCCTTAGTGGCCCCCGGCGCCATGGCAAAATTTCCCGACACCGATCCGCGTTCGGGTGCGTTGAAAAAGCGAAACTGGACATCCCCGCGCAGGAAGACTGAAACCTGAATGGCAAGCACCACCAGAGCCATTGCAAAGACCGGGTAGCGCGCCCAGACCACCAACTGCATTAATCTGCGGAATATGACATCGCGAAACCAGGAAAATCCGATGTTCACGACCCGGCTGGGCCAGTCATACCAATGTTGTTTGGCAGAATGCGCCAGTGCGTGGCTCATGTGTTTTGGAAGGATCAGGAAACATTCGGCCAGCGATGCAGATAAGACGACGATCACGGTGAACGGAATATCGGCGATCAGCGAGCCGAATCGACCACCGATTGCGACCAGCCCGAAAAAAGCGATAATCGTCGTAATCGTCGCCGAGAACACCGGCGCAAACATGCGACGGGCTGCGTTCTCGGCGGCAACTACTGGCGGCTCGCCAAGCCTGCGAACCCTGAAATCAGCGTGTTCGCCAACCACAATCGCATCATCCACGACAATGCCCAGTGTTATTATCAGCGCAAAAAGCGACATCATGTTAAGTGTCAGCCCGGACAAATACATGATCGCAATAGTGGCCGTCATTGCAACCGGAATACCGGCAGCAACCCAAAAGGCAGTGCGCGCGTTCAGGAACAAAAACAACAGCAAAAGAACCAGACCAAGACCGATCAGAGCGTTGTCCATCAGGATGTTCAGCCGGCCCGATATCATCTCGGCGCGGGTTCGGATCAGGTCCATCCGAACCTGAGCCGGAAGCGCCAATTGCATTTCCGCAACCACGTCTTCGACCTGCCCCTGAATTTTTACCGCGTCCCCCCGGTCGGCCCGGTCAATTCGGATAGAAATTGCCGGATCGTCGGCGACGAAATAGGCCCTGTCCCGGTCGATGCCCTCGATGCGCACCCGCGCTACGTCGCCAATTGTCAGATTGGAGCGGTCGGGGTTTGAGCGCAAAACAATCGCAGCGATGTCGCCCGCGCTGCGCTTGGCGATCCCGGTTCGCACGCGAGCATTGCCGCTGCCCACATCCCCGGCGGGGTCGGCCTCGGCTTCTTGTGCAATCGCGGCGGCGATCTCAGCCATGGTTATGTTATTCTGGATCAGCGAAATTGACGGAACTTCGACGATCGTTTCCGGCGCGGCCACCCCTTGGATGGTGGTGCGCGTGACACCGACTGCAAACAGCCGGACCACCAGTTCGTCCGCAAATCGCCCCAGTTGATCAAGCCCCACAGGGCCCGTGATAACAACGTCCGTTACCCGGTCGCGCCAAGCCCCGCGGCGCACAAAGGGATCGTCGGCGTCTTCCGGCAGGTTGTTAACCGCATCGACCGCCGCCTGCACGTCATCGGCCGCCCGCGCCATGTCCCAGTCGGGCTCAAAATCCAAAGTAAAATTGGCGCGGCCTTCGCGCGATGTGGCACGAGAGCCTTCGACCCCTTCGACCGCCAGCAATGCTGGTTCCAATAACTGAACTATCGCCTGATCGACATCTTCGGCCCCGGCGCCGTCCCAATTGACCGAGACATAAACGTTGTCGATTATGATATCGGGAAAAAACTGTGTCCGCATGCGGGGAAACGCAGCGATCCCTGCAGCCAGCAGGATCACCAATAACAGGTTGGCCGCCGTGCCATGCCGGGTGAAATACGAAAGCGCACCCCCCGTAACACCAACGATCCGCCCCGCCATGATCAGCCACCCATCCGGGATTCAATACGTTCCACCATTCGCGCCGGAACCTTGGTTTCTTTCAACCGCCCAAGCAGACGTTCCTTGGCATCCGCTGGCATGAATTTATTGCCCTCAACAAACGCCACCAGTTTTGCGCGCCGTTCTGCGGACAACTCGACCATATCCGGCTCGCTTGGGGCAGCCGGCTGGCCATTGGCTGATGGCGGTGCCGTCGGGCGCACCCGAATGCCGGCACCCAACAGCGGCGAAGTCTCGGCAACGATGTCACGCCCGGCAAGGCCACGCGCGCTGATAATCACATCATCACCCTGACTGCGCAAAATCTGCACCGGCGCAACTTCCAGCCGGTCGCCTTCACCAACAACCAGCACCGTCGAGCTTGATAAGACAGCCGAAGCCGGAACCCGGGCCACGAAGTTCAACGCAGGCTCGATTATTTTGACCGTTGCAAAATCACCCGGTCGAAAGCCTTTGGCGTCGTCTATACGCGCAAATAACAACCGACCGGTCTGACCCGCACCCACAGCGGCGCTTTCGCGCGAAATTCGCCCTTTGGTCGTAAGGTCAACGCCGAAAATATCGAGCGAAACCGTTACTTCAGCCCGTAGAAGATTTCCCTCGTTGTCCAGCAGCCGCGCATATTGCGGCGTTGAAACACGAAATGCCACTTCCAGTGCCTGCGTATCGACAAGCTGCGCCAATCGTTCGTTGTTGGCAACCAAACCACCTTGCACCGCAGAAACTTCGGCCAAGGTGCCAGAAAAACCGGCAAATATTTGTGTTTCAGCCAAAGCGCGCTTTGCGTTGGCCAAATTAATGTTTTTCCGCGCCAAAGATGTCTTGGCCTGGTCCACCTGTGCTTCGGCGCTGGCAATCGCCTGTCGACGCGACAAAACTGCTTGTTTTGCTGAAGAAACCGCAAGTTCGGCGTTTTCGACCGCCGCCTCTGTTCCAACGCCACGACCGAGCAGATTTTTTTGGCGTTCCAGTGCACGTTCGCGCAACCGAACCT
>Ga0209121_10004702_pt1 | contig 12627 bp, 8 predicted proteins | sample Cruoilmetagenom3_FD_187292 | JGI IMG/M metagenome (GOLD analysis project Ga0209121, IMG submission 187292) | Oil polluted marine microbial communities from Coal Oil Point, Santa Barbara, California, USA - Sample 3 (SPAdes) (version 2) | ecosystem: Environmental > Aquatic > Marine > Oil seeps ... | reverse complement strand
CCTCTCTTTGAAGGTCTGCTCCTAACGTACTCACCCCTATTCCTTCGTAAGAATTAGTAAGTTCTTGCCTTTGATAATTAGCCAATGCTTTCTTTGCTTTAGAGGCTTGAGAAGCACCCATAATTCCTTGTGCTATACTACCTACTGCCCCTATCGATGCTGATGCTATTCCCATATTATGTTGTTTTAATTTATATACAAAAATAACGAAAAAATCAAGACACTACTTTTATGTATGTTTCGACTTTTTCATCTCCTTTTACGAATCCATTAGACTCTAAACTATTAATAACTCTGTCTGTTGCAGAGGTTGTCCAAATTACATTGTAGCCACTTTTTAATAGTTGTTGGCATATTTCTTCTATAAAGACATCTAAGCAACCTTCTCTAAAACCCGATGGCAATGCTAAGTTACTTAGTGGAAATCCTATTAGAGCCATCTTAGACCCTGTATTCCACAAGAAACAGCTATGTGTTATTACGTTGTCTTTAAAATGTACAAAAACCTCGTCTATATTCTCTATATTTAAAGCAGGAAATTCGTGCATACGACATAAGTCTACATACATCGGATAGTAGTGTTTTTTATCTACTTTTACTGTCTTATGGTAGTAATCTTTTTTCATACTTAAAGATACGAAATTAATCTCTAATATACAAATTACGATGGGTGTGACTTTACTATACCTAAGTTAGCCGCAAATATCTCTGTTCTCGAAGAGGTTTCGTCTGTTAATTTTATTTCGAAGTTGTAACCTCTTATCTGACTTCCCTCTATTCTTGCGTTCTTTACGCCTAATACAAAGGTATTGGCAACTATTACAGGGAAGGAATCTAAAGTTATTTCGCTACCTGAATAATCTTGTATAATACCTAAAGTATTTTCACTATCATCTAATAAAACATCTCCTACAGAAATAGAGCCAGTTGGCACAGGATTAGTTAAAGTTACTACTGAACCTAATACAGATTGTACTCTACCTAATCCATAAACATTTTGAGCTGTTAAATCGTTAGTTATCTCATTCTGTCTTATGTACGCGTGTTGAAGACCCTCTTTATCAAGGAACTCTGCAGTAGTTACGGTAGATTCTGTTATAGAGTTAGTTTCATCATTTATATAAGACCTAATATCTACCCCAAAAGGTTTATTAGCTTCTAGCATAATAGTTTTTGCAAACTTTATCTCTGACGGAAAATCATTTACTATGTAAGTAATAGTTGTAGGAAATTGTTCCCCATAAAAGTTATTACGTATAGAGTTATTTTCATCGTTGTGTAAATATAATTGACCATTCTTAACAGTAAAAAACCTGTTATTTAGTCTTTGCATCCAATCAGGTATAAATGAGTGAAAACTAGTCCACCCATTTACGTCTTCATCGTATGTTATTGTATAATCCATCTTTAAGGTGTTAAATCGAACCCTAGTTCTGTTAATGCGTCTGTTACTTGGTCTAAGTAGTATTCAGGTGTACCACCATCTGTGATGTTATACTTGAAAATTACTTCTGTCTTATCAGATAATCCGTTTACCCCTGAATAATTACCTGTTCCATTCTCTACTGCATTTAAGAAATCTTCAAAAGCTGTACCACTATTAGGTTCAACTTGGAAAACAACTCCTCTATAGTAGTTAGAGTCAAATGAGTCTAACCTATTTCTAAATATACTTAAATCCTGTGTGTACTGAATCTTAGTACTACCATCAAAAGTAGTTCCGTGATAAGGAGGATTAGATTCGTCTTGGAATACTAACGACACTACATTACCTACTGGAGTGTCTCCCTCAATATTAAGCATATCTAAAGTCCTTTCACTATTTTCACTTACAACTATAACTCTACTATTATAAAGAGCCACATCATTGTCATAAAAAGGTAATAGAGCATCTTGTAGTAAAGTGTCTCTCATTATCTCTAAAGGCTCTTCTGTGCTAGCCATAGAACCTGATGAATCAAAGTATATGTAAATATAAGTATCTCTATTAATAGCTAAACTTTCATAGTTCCAAATAAGGTAAAGTATTTCATCTCCTACAGGTCTATTTAAAGTAAACTCCCCAAAACTTGTCTCAGGGACAGCTCCTTCATTTAAAGTTGTTATGTCTAATTCAGTTGCTAAAGTTTTTATAGTGGCTACATCGGCTTCTGTATAAACAGTATTAGATATAAGATATGATAAGGTGTTAGCCGCATCTTCTACAAATCTACCACTATTTATAGTATCTTTAAAAGCTTCAATTCTTATATTAGCTCCCTCTAAAGGGTATCTAGTTAATCCTTGAATACCTGTATTAGTTTCAAATAAAGTTATACCATCTGCTTCAAACACAGGGACTTCTGAGAAGAATGGGGAGTTATCCCACTTATATCTACTCGTCATAGTAGTACCTTCGTCTCCTTCATCATTTAATATAATACTCACCACAGTCACAGGCTCTCCTAAAGGACAAACATGACTTAGTGTATATTCTACTGGACTCATTACAGGAGTAATAGTTATAGTAACTAATTCTTCTTCTAATGTATCTCTTTCAAAACTAAGAGTTCCTGTTCCACTCGCAACAGGGACTTGATATGTAGACCCATTAAATTGGGCTGTTATAGTAGCTGTTCCTGAGCTAACCTCATAAGGTATTTCAATGTCCCCTTCAAGACCGTTTAACTTTAAGACATAAACAAACTCTTCTGTTTGTAATGTTTTATATATAGTTGCTCCACAATCTACTTGTAATAAAGGTGAGTCAGGTTGTGTACCTAATGTCAATGTGTATTGGTCAAAGTAAGGGTCGTAACCACCTAATTTTTTACTCTCTTGATTTTCTCTAAAATTATCTCTGAACCAATCTGTCATACCATAATTAGATATTTCAGATAGTCCATCAGCCCCTAATCTCATTACCGCTCCTCTCTTAGCATCTGTAAACCAAATGTTATTTCCGAATATAGCAAAGCTTTCAGGGTTATCACTTATTCCGTACTCACCTGCATAAGGTATCTCTTGACCTAATACATTTAAGTTTTGGCTTACATTACCTGTACCATCTGCGTTAAATAATACAGACTTGTTGAATAAAACCTGTTGTACCTTATCCTCTTGGAATGTAAGTAAATTAGTGTCTCTACCGAATATTTTTTTAATTCTACCGTATTTATCATCTAAATCTTTATAGTTTATTAGAGCTAAATTAAACTCATTTAAACCGTTTACATTTGTTGTCTGTTCAAATACCCCACTATAAGTTACAGAGGCTATTCTATGATTTTCTCTGTAATCCTCTATTGGAGATGAAGGTCTAGTATCTATTCCCATTTTATTTGCTGTGAATAAATCTCTAATCTTATAACTCTCAAACCCATTACCCCAACTAAAAGCGTTGAATAATGGCAATACTATATCAGCAGGAGTAGAGTCTGTTTGGCTCGAATCACTATCATCAAATCCTAGGTGATATCCCTCAGGAGATATGTCATAAGTTCTACCTACTTCAAAGAATATATCTAAGTTTGCATCTAGGGGTTTAGTTTCAAATATTATATTGTTCTCAGACTGGAATATAGATATAAAACTTCTTACTTTAGCTCTACCATCTGCATCGTTGTTTTGTGTCCCTAAAGAACGTATAATTATACTCATTTCTTTTGTAGGGTCTATAGATATAAATTTGGCGTTACCATCATTACCTACTGAACCTCTTCTGAACCATATTCTTGAATCAGGTATTCCAAAGTCTGCATCTATAGAGTCTCCGTACCACCATTCTTCTAAATTGGCATATCTTCTTGACGCGATATAAGTGTTAGAAACAAACTGGTCTGCCTCTCCATATTCGTCATAAGTTATAATTATTCTAGCTCCTCCTTCAATTACATCTGCATCCCCTTCTGTATCATCTTCTCCTATACCCTTAAAGATAGCGTATGCTTTAGAATTTTCGCTTCCTCCAAATCCGTTATCTGATTCAGATTTTGCACTAACAATCCATGAGTCATCTATATCGTGTCCTGTTACTGAACCAAATGAAATAGATAATCCATTCTCTAATAGTTGAGGTGCGCCTGTAATGGCTACATTACTCGCTACGAAATTAGCCCCACCATCATTAGACCACCTAAAAGTATCTGTAGCTCCTACAGAATCTATTTCAATTAAGTATCTTATATCTTCTGAACCTGTGTAAGTGCCTGATTGAGATAAATCATCTGTTGCGCTTAAACCATAAGCTACAGGCTCTTCTATGTAAGATTGGTCATTTCTAATAGGATTATCATACTTATTTCTAGTATTATCATATCCACTAAATTCAAATAGTTCAAAGTCATCTTCATTGATTCTAAAACCTTGAGGCTTTATTCTGAAATAGTTACCTGCTAATTGTCTTAACTCTGTTGTAGTAGAAGTTTCTAAGAAATTTCTTTCTTGAGATTTTATTTCTAAAACTTTAGTTTGTCTTAAATCTGTTAAAATAGTAGATGAATCAGCTTTTACATAAAGGAAGTCTCCTTCACTTATTTTATCCACCTCATTACCTTCTAATTTAATCCAAACATAAACACCATCTTGATAAAATAAAGTTGGTATTATAGAGTCATAATCTGTTTTAGATTGCTTTACAAAGAATCTGTATTTTGTTGCTCCACAAGGGGCAAAGTTATTTACTTTTACTGTCAATTGATTCTGATTTACACAATCAGCAGTGGGCACATAAGCTGTGTTACCTTGAGAAGTTATTGGAGTGGTTAATCTTCCTTCTCCATATAAATAGGCTATACCTACTTCATAGTCTCTAATAGACTTTAAAGTTGTAGTAGCATCTCCTTGAACTATAGGAGTGCTAAGTATGTCTGCCTCTAAATCTATAACTATTCTCTCACCATCACAATCAGCTATGTTTATATTTTCTATGTAGTTACCATACATAACTCTGTTACCTAATAAATCTTGAGCGTAAGCCCTTAGAGGAACATTATCATATAATCTTTGTATTTCATCGTCAGGTAATACCCCTTTAATTTTAGTATTAGAGTATAAGAATTGAACAGGAGTTAAATCTTCCCATCCTTTAGATAACTTATTAAAAGTCTCTATTATGTAAACATTCGTAGAGTCTGATTCTTTAAATAACACTTCTACATCCGTAACTAAGCTACTTCCTGTTTCAAACATAATGTTAACAGCACTGAACCTATTTACCATTGACTCATTAGATGCTATAGAGAAATCATAATTAAATGCTCTAGGTCTAAATGCGTATTCTGTAAAAGGAGATATTGCACTATACTCCCCATCTAAATACTTGTATCTATATGCAAAAGCTAAGAACTTTTCTTCTAAGTTAGTCTCTTCATCAGAAGAGGTATCTGTTAATTGTAAAGTAGGAGGAGTCAGTGGAGGAGCTTTATAATTACTAATTTCTGCGTCAAAGAAGTTGTTAGCCCCATAAGACTTAGCTCTCTCAATATTTATAAACCTTGGAGGATTTATACCATCTGTCCAAAGTAAATATCTATTTCCATTATCCGAATCTATTAATACATTTACTCCTGTTATAAGGAAGTCCTCATTGAAATTAAGTATGTTGTTTTCGTCCAACCTAGTATCTTCTAATACTATTGCCCCAATTTCATTAGTGTTATCCCACTCTAAGACATAGTTACCCTTGTCCGATTTAACGAACCAGTATATCTTCTCTTCGAATTCATCTCCATACATCCCTAAAGTAAAAGGGTTAGAGCCTAAATTGAAGTTAGTTAGCTGTCTATTACTAAGAGAATTTTCTCCTGCTCCTGCATCAGAGTCTTCTGATTTAGAGGTTCTGAAATTTAAAGCATCACGATATTGACCTTTAGGGACAATCCTAGAGTCATCGTTTTTATTCATCTTAGCCTCTAAAAAAGTATTCTTTACTTCCGGCATAGTTGTTAGTCTTTTATCATTTTAGTTTGAGATTTCATTACTTGTCTAAGCTCTTCATACCTGATAGGTTTGATTCTTCTCTTAGCAACTCTTCTCATGTTGTACCACTCTTTTCTAGCTCTAGCTTTTTCATTAGCAGGTACGTTTCTGTGATTAGCAATTAAATTCCAATACACGTAATTATAAGCCGCTTCTTCTGCAAACTTATGTATTCTTATATCTGAGTCCTCTCTTTGAAATAATCCGTCTGAAATGTAATCTAGTACTATAGTTCTAGTCTTTACCTCAGAAGAGAATTGGATTATTCCTCTGTCCTTATCTATTCTGTAAGACCCATTTTTAAATATCTTTGACCTATCAAGATTAAAGTTTTTAGTTGTAGATAAAGGATAAATACCTTCATCGTATAGACCTGATACTCTGTTATCTGCATTGTTTAAATCTTGTAAGTGGTCTCCCTGTAATATATCTCCTTCATCATCGTACAAATATTCATAGTCATTGTCTTGTAAATAAGCTTGAGCTAAATTACTTGAATTATCTATTGCTAGTGGGTGTAATTTTCCTCTGTCGTCTACCCAAGATATCCTTACATAGTTTACAAAATCATGGGGTAGAGGTATTATTAGTGTAGGGTTTAAATCAAACTCTATAGATATTACCTCATTTAATACGTCAAAATAAAGTTCTTGTACTGACCTTTTAGCGTAGTAAACTACTCTCTGTCTGTCAACATTAGATAAAAATGAATCGTCATCTTGTGCAAACATGAAGTTATTTACTAAATCTTTTATACTTGTGTACTGGTGTTGACCCCATTGTTGTGGGTCTTCATAATAATTATCTAGGTTTGTAAAATTTCTTATTGCCATTATTGTTGTTCTTTAGCTTCTGCTTTCATTTTAAGTGTCTCTACATATTGAACTACTTCGTTCTCTCTTATATTTACTCCTAAGTAAGATAGCATGTTAATAACTATTTTAGGTATCTCCGAAACGTGTAATTCAAAATCTTGAAAATCTAACATTGAATTATCAAATAACTCTACATCACCTATAACTGTGTAAGTCCATTTGGGGTCTACAGGTCTTCTAAGATATCTACAAGATACATTGTCTTGTATTTCACTTGGGTAAACTCTTACTGCATCTTCATAACCTTCATAAACAGGGAATGTTACGGAAGGTGATGCTATAGATGATGTCATATAGCCAAAATTAGCCCCTTGTACCTCTTCTATTACGTTTCCGTTGTAGATAAGTCCATTGTCTTCTATAAAGTATAGATTAGTTGGTAAATCAAAGTTACCACTAGTGCCATTAAAAGTCAAGTTTGACATATTATGGAATCTAGTAATCTTTTGTCTTATGTTCTTAGCTATATTAGCGTAATTCTTATTAGTTAAACCTCTGTTCTGTTTATTTTTCTGTAGATTAACGTCTATAAAGTAGTCCATGAAGATTTCATCCTGTACTTGTTTAGCTATTTTATTGAACCCATCAGGAGTAATGTTCCCCCGAAGTTCTTTGTTTAAAACCGTCTTAATTATCTGATATATAATATCAATCATCTGTTTCCTTTTTTAAAGTTATCTTCTGCCCATAAAGGCTGTAAGTTACTATATTTACATAAAAACTCTAACTCTTCTATACTCTTTGCAGAACTTAGGGGAATTATATGGTCTATGTGCCAATCTCCATAATACAAATATAAGCAAAAAAAAGGAGCTACATTTCTGTAACTCCTCTGTTTTAATTAATGGTTGTTGTTATCTTTTATCAAGTTCTTTCATCACATTAATTCCATCTTCTGTCCCAAGGTATTGGGCGAAGTAGTCGATGTAATCTTTACCTGACGGTACACTACAAATTGGTGACTTATTGTCTGACCATAATATTTGTCTTGCATCTCCTGATAAGGTTACTACACCTGATGTGAAAGCTCCTTGTGCTGTTGCTTTTCTAACGATTGAAGCATCTTCAAAAATTGAAATCTCTTCATTGTCGTCTAAGAACCTTTGAGGGTTTGTTTCTACAAGCTCGAAAGCCGCATATCTCACCTCAGCAGGACTCATGTTAGCTGTTCCTCCTATATCATTAGTTAAAGCCGCTACTACCACTCTAATCTCTTCTATACCGTTCTCCTCTTTAGATTTTTGTCTAATAGCAGTTTTGATATCTAATATAGTGTCTTCCCAATCTAATGCATCTTTAGCATCTGCTTCATCATCAATTACATCAAAGACTTTACCTCGACTAGGATGATTCATTAAGAACTCAATAGTTCTAACGTCTTTACCGTCGATGTTTAAAAATCCGTTAATAAAAATGATTGATTTTACAATAGCTCTGTCAGATTGCTTGTCTACAAAAATAGACATTTCATTGGGACAATGTTTTATTGCTCTTGTGTTTTCTGTTTCTTCATCGAAGATAAGTAAGTTGTTATCTCGACCTGTTTTTAACTCAAAAGTTAATGGTTGGTACTTTAGTAATCTAAAGCTCTTAGGCTCTAAAGCCTGTTTAGTTTGTTTTGACATTTCTGTTTAGTTTAGTTCGCGTATTTTACGCTTGATTAAAATTAAAAAAGAAGGGGTGCGATAACACCCCTATCTTAGTCTTTATTATGCTCCTTCAAAAATCATGAAGTTATTCGAACCGATTGTACAAACCCCTCTGTCAGCAAGGTGGTTTACTCTCATGTGGTCATTGTCATCTGTTGGTGTAGACGTTCCAACTGAACCTGTAATCCAAGTTTTGTGACGTCTGTTTTCAGAACCTTTCATTCTGTACTTAACTGATAAGTAAGGACGAGTGATTCTATCTGCCATTGTACTAGTTCCATCGTACACTTCTTTGTCACCGTAAGGTACTAATAATCCACGTACTTTACCATCAGCAGGGTCAACTGCTCCTAATAATTGTGGGTCGTTAAGTAACTTCCAATCTGACTTGTAGAAGTTGTATGTTCCTCTACGGAATCCTGTGAAACCTAAGTTTACAGCCATTTCTTCGTCGTTATCGAACATACCGTAAGAGATACCTCCTGAATAACCTGCGTTTAATGTACCTAATAAGTCATCAATAGCTAGAGATTGGTCTCTATCTACGAAGAACATATATTCACGGATTTTACCTTGTTTGTCGAAGCGTTTAAGGATTGAATCCCAATCAGCTAATGTTGTAGCTAATCCATCAAATACATTACCACGAGTTCTAACTGATTCGAAAAGTCCTTCTGAACCTTCGTAACCTGCGCTAGCCGCTTCTGAACCTGCTTCTGCGTCTTGTCCTAAGATAAGACCCATTTCAATTCTGTCTTCAAATCTACGTCTTCCGTCTAATTCAGACTGTAAGTACCATACGAATCCACCGTTGTCAGTTTCAACCCAAGAATCTTGAGTAACATCTGAACCTGATGCAATGTAGTTATCCTTAAAGATAATAGTTTTGTTGTTAAGAACTGTGAAGTCAGTTTCTAAGCTACCTTCCATACCACCTGTATTCTTTTGGAACTCAGAGTGAGAGATGAAAGTTTTGATATCTGCTGTACCTACAAGCCATCCTGCCGCCTTATAAGGGACTGCTGTGAATGTGCTGTTGTCAGCCGCTACTGCTGTGATACGACCTAATTGGAAATTACCATTTCCTGAACATGCTACTACCTCACCTACACGGTAAACGTGATTTGGTTGAGAGAATACATTTCCTGCTCTTCCTACAGCTTCGTAAGAAGTGTGTAAACGTCCTTTCTCTGTCCAAATGAATTGGTCAGAAGAGATAGCTTCCTCAGAACCTAACTCGAATAACATACCCATAAGAGATTGGTCTCCATAGATACTGATTAATTTTTCATACGCATCCGGTTCGAATTGAGTAGTATAATCGAAGATATCGATATAATTCTCAGCCGTAGGCTTCTTAATAGAGCTAGGCGTAAACGATGGTGCGGGTGTTCCTGCTAATGCCATAATTTATTGTTGTTGTTAAAGTTGTTGTTTTAATTGTTTTTTCGTCTGAAACGGAACTTGTTTGGGTTGCTTCCTGTAATTTTGTCTACAACTGAACCAATGTTCCCTTTCTTTTCTCCTTCTTGACCTTGTGGCTTTGGTTGACCATCTAAAGTAATATTTCCTTTACCTTTAATGTCTTCCTCTTTTTGAACAGATTTACCTTGTTCAAATGCCGCCTTTAACAAAGCGTCGAAGTTTTTAATCTTGTAACCGTCACTTGCAATACTAGAATGATTAGGTGAACCGTCTTCATTGAACCAATGTGGAACGTTCAAGATATAATCTTTTAATCCGTTTTTATCCGCATCTTGTATTTTATGTTCAATTACGACACCTTCATCTAGGTTTAAAGCTATAGTGTCAAGATTTTGAGCCGCAAGGTTTAAACTATTTTCGTATGCTAATTGATTAGTGTCAGCTTGCGCTTGCGCTGTTTTAACCGAATTAGAAAATTCAATAGCATCTTGTTGCTCTTGTGTAAGACCTTGAGATTGAACTGGTTTCAGTTCTAACTTTCTAGATTCTAACACTTGTCTTCCCTCTGTTGCCAACTTAGTTAACTTAATACTTTTACGCATCTTGTCATCTTCGTCATCAAAGTCCTCATTATAAACAAGGTCTTTCATCTCATAATCTAACTGCTCTTTTGTGAAACTTGGATATTTCTGTGACAGAATCTCTCTTGCCACATCCAAGTCACTTAACTTAGAGAAGTCTTTCATATACTCAGGGTATTGAGTAAGACTTAAGCCTGTATTCTCTTTCCACTCGATTAATTGCTTTAACTCAGGGTCAACTGCAATTTCTTTTGGTTTAAGGTCGTCATAACTTTCTATCTTTCTTCCAAGCGTCTCGCTCAGTTTAGCTAGAATTATGTCGTCCCCTATTTCCGCTAGAGCGGGTGGTTGAGGTGGCTCTTCCGCAGGTGGTACATCAACTGGTGGTGTATCAACAGGCGGTATATTATTATCCACAGGAGGAACTATGTCCACAGGTGGCGTATCTACTGGTGGAACATCTACAGGAGGTACATCGACTGGCGGTGTATCTACAGGTGGAGTGTCCACTGGTGGTATATCATTACTTGGTTGAGGTTCACCATCTACTGGTGGAAGCTCAGGTTTGTCATCTTCCGGCTTTTTGCCTATACCTTGTATAATGGCTTGAGCGCGGTTAAGATTGTTCTTGTTGTTTCCGCTTAAAATTGGCATGTTTGATTTAGTTTAGTTTTAATACTACAAATATAACGAATAGAAATACACGCTAATTTTACACTCTAAATTCGTCTAACCCTAGTTCACCAGTTATAGTTGCGTTAGCAGAATTAAACTTTATAGGTTTAGGATTCTCTTTACTGGTTTCAGATTTGATTTTAGATTGTTGACTAGCTGATTGAGCCTGTCTATCGTCCTTTCTGTCTTCTTTATATTTGTCAGATTTATTCTGATTGTTCTGTTTCTCTACTTCTATACCTGTTTGGTAATAGTATTCTAAAGCCATAAGCTCTTTCTTAGCTTCTAACTCTCTGTTGATTTTAGCTATGTCATTTTGACCTTTGATATTCTCTATCTCCTTCTTACCTTCATTAGTAAGATTAATCTCCTTTTGTTTAGCCTCAGATGTAGCAAGAGCCGATTGAGTATTACTTTCAGATTGAGTTCTTATTTTCTCTAACTCTCTTTCTTGTTGCTCTTTTACGTGCTTATCCTTTCTAATCTTAAGCATTTGATTAGCTAGAGTAAGATTACCTATCTTTCTAATATCAATAGCATCTGTAGTAGATATTCCCCCATTAGCAATCTCCGCTTGAAGGTTTTGTTCTAACATAGCTTTCTCTTGAGCATTAGGTTTAAGTTTAATGGTGATACCAAAATCGTGTAAGTGTAAACTTTTTATTGATTCTAATACGTCAACATTAATCTTACCTATAGAGTTTATATAAGCTTTCTTTAAGTTAGAGAACTTAAATATATCCTTAACTCTAAGAGATAATCCATTAGCTAGATACTGAGTCATTTTTAACTGAGCATCTAATATATACCTAGTGGCAACATTTGAATTAACTTGTTGTTGTTGTAAAGCTCCTACAGAGGTGTCAGGGTGTGGTAAAGTTGCGTCAGCTCCTTGACCTATTCCTATAGCATCTCTAAGTAAGTTAAAGGTAAAATTGTACGCGTTCATTAATTGTTCTAATCCTGCAATCTGACCATTGTTTAACTCTTGTATAGCTCTACCATTTTGAAGAGAGCCATCAGCCATCCTAGATGTACCTATTAAGTTACCTGTGTCATCATAGAATCTAATAAGCTCTAACGGTGTCAGAGTATTACCATCTCCTAAATCTACTTCATCTAATCCATCAATATCTATGTAGATACCATTAGGTTTAGCTTTAGCTATGAACTGTTGGATTTTAATTTTTAATTGTTGCATTAAATCTATATCAGGAATAACTCTACTAACTAGAGATTGTATTCTTCCTTGATATAATTCAGGTGCGTACATTATGTAATTAGACATAGCTTCATTTTGAAGATATCCCTCAGGTCTTACCATATTACTACATTCTCCGTAGTTAAACATATAGTCACTACCTAGAACTTTAGCCCCTTCATACCAAACATCTATAGTATCTTCTAAAACATCAAAGTCTTTATATCCTTGAAGTTCTTCTTTTTCTTTAACACTATCAGGTT
>Ga0209121_10004701_pt1 | contig 12632 bp, 11 predicted proteins | sample Cruoilmetagenom3_FD_187292 | JGI IMG/M metagenome (GOLD analysis project Ga0209121, IMG submission 187292) | Oil polluted marine microbial communities from Coal Oil Point, Santa Barbara, California, USA - Sample 3 (SPAdes) (version 2) | ecosystem: Environmental > Aquatic > Marine > Oil seeps ... | reverse complement strand
CCTTCGAACATAAATATTTCTTTTTCCTCATTTCGGAGACCTCGTTAAGGTAGCGTATATAATGCTCCTTCAGGGAAATGCCCTCAGTAAAGAATTATAGGTATAATTTCCTATATAGATCAAGAAGAAGCGGGGGACAAGCCCCCGCTACAGTAGCGTGGGGATTTATCCCCAAGTAGCGTTGGAGTTCATCTCCAACAAGCCTGCGTTGGGATTTATCCCCAACAGAGGAAATACTACTCAGTAGTAGATTATAGTTCTGTTTGGAATAGAACTACATTTTTCAGAGTTCTAAAGATAATTAAGTTGACAATTAAAATTAGTATGAAATTAAGTATACTTAAGTATGAAAATAAGTGGGATACTGTTTAAGAGAGGTGAGTAAAAATGCAAAGATCATTTAAGATTGGCATCAGTTTGCCCAAGGATGATTTTGAGAAAGTAGAGACCGAAGTTTTGGATCCGGAGGAGGAATGGACATGAATAAAAAGTTTAATAAATTTTTTTTTCGTAATATAATTAATCCACAAGAATTATTAATTCTTTGAAATGTAGATAAATAAAGAGTAAATCACTATAAACTAATATTAGTAAAGAAAATTTAGCCTCTTGACAATTTTATTTTCTTGTATATAATATAATTAGTCTACAGAAATTATTAATTAAAAGGAAAAAAATGAAAGGTCATTTCTCTGGAAATTCTCAGTTCATAAAAAACCTCAATCAAGCTCTTGTCTTAAATTTGGTGAAAGATTTTGAGCCTATCCCCAGAAGTGAAATTGCTAAACTCATAAAGTTAAGTCCCACCGCAGTATCTAATCTTACAGAAAATTTAATTAAGGAAGGTTATCTTCGAGAAAAAGGACCGGGTAGCTCCGCGGCCGGGCGAAAGCCAATTTTATTAGAGCTAAACTCAAAGGCTCGATTTGTAATAGGAATTGATTTAGAGAGAATTAATGTTATAAAAGCAGTTATAACTGATTTAAGAGCTAATATAATCAGCAGAGTAGAACGCACTTTAGAAAGTACTGATTTCTCGATGGTAGTAGATTTAATAATTAAAACTATTCGCGAGTTAATAAATACTTCTGGAATAGAAATAGAGAAGATAGCAGGAATAGGCATTGGCTCACCGGGACTCATTGAATATCGCACCGGTAAGGTTATTTATTCAACCCACTTGGGCTGGAAAAATATGCCTTTAGGGGCTTCAATCCAACAGGAGTTTGATATTCCTGTGGTAGTATATTCAGAAGCTAATACTCCGGCATTAGCTGAACAGCGATATGGAGCCGGCAAAAAAGCTCAGGATTTAATCTATATTACTCTTGGACCAGGATTGGGAGCAGGTATTATCGTTAATGGAAAGATTTATCGGGGGATAAGTGGAACTGCTGGCGAGTTTGGTCATATTATCATTGACCCCGATGGTCCTTTATGCGAATGTGGTAATCGTGGATGCCTGGAGACATTAGCTGCTGAATCTTCCATAATTAAGCGCGCTAATGAGGGGGTAAAACAAGGAAAGAAAACACTAATAGCCCGTTTAATTCAAGATTCCAAAGAAGGAATAACCCCGGAAATAGTTTATGAAGCCGCTTTAAAGGAAGATAAATTTGCTATTGAAGTTATCCAGAAGACAGCTCATTATCTGGGTATGGGTTTAATAAACTTAGTTAATCTTTTAAATCCTGAGATGATTATTATTGGAGGGAATATTTCTCAAGTGGGAGATATCTTCATTGAACCCTTGAGAAAGATGATAGATTCTCATGCACTTCCAACTCCTGCGAAAATAGTTAAAGTAGTTTCCTCTTATTTTGGAAAAGATGCCGGTGTAATTGGAGCAGCTACTTTAATTCTGGATCATATTTTCAAAGTCCCGGAAATAAAATTTGATTTAGAGAGATTAGAAACCATTCTTTCTCGGAAATAGAAAAGCTAAAAATAAGGCCAGAGGGAGGTGAAAAGATAGGTGGCCATTGGCTGGAAAGGGGAAACTTCTAAAGAGAAAGTATTGGAAAATTAATTTCTCTCTTAGGAGCTTTCTACAGAAAAATGAACCAAGTCAAAGTTAACAGAGGAGGAAAAACAATGGGAGGATTTATAATTTGTGGAATATGGATATCAAACAAATCATTTCAAGAGGCAGGGGTAGAGAGAATAGTCCCGAGACAATTCGTCAACAAATACGGATATGTCGGGAAGAAGATTTGCCTGGTATAGTTATTTTTTCTCACTCATGGAAAGGGATAAGCAAAAATCACTGGAAGGTATTACAAGAAGAATTTTCTTAATAGATTTGGCCGATTATTCTCATAAAGTAGAGGAATAGTAATATTTGAAATTAGATAGGGTGAAAAGCTGAAGTAAAAATAAATAGGCTCATTGGCCTGGAGAAAAGAAAGCTTTCCAAAGAGAGAAATGTCTAAAGATTAATTTCTCTTTTGGGAACTTTCAGAAGAAAAACGAATAATGTCAAGGGAGTTAATAAAATGAATGATATACAAAAACCTATTGATACTAAGGTAAAAGTAAAACCTATTTTTGGGATATTAATCCATAGAAATAATGAAGAAGGGCCTTGCAGATTTGGTAGTAAGGAAGAATTGGATCCGAAAATGGACGAAATAAGAGGGGAAAAAAGTTTTAAAAGATTTTGTTCAGATGTAAAAAAGAATCTAAGCGAGAAAACAGAAATGTTAAATCCAGTAAGTATAAAATTTAAAGATAACTGGATAATAAAAGAAGAAGAATTTAGGAAACTGGAATCTGATTCAGAAAAAGTGGATTTATATCTTGTAGGTGGTAATGGGCATCTTCATTTTCCGGGTGCTACAATAGGAGAAAGATATAAAGAACCAGTGGCTCTTATAGGAGACACTTTTTGTCCTGCTAATTTAAGAGCAGAAAATCTTGAGAGTTATGGTTTATTGGATTATTCTGAATTGAACCATCTTATTTCTCTTTTACAAATTAGAAAAGCCCTTAAAAATACAAGAATATTGAGAGTTTTGGATAGGGAAATATCTCCTGGTATTATCAATACTCATATAGGATTGAAATATATTAAAGAAAAATTTGGAATGGATTATAAAGATGTTCCTATTGAAGAACTTGCTGAAGAGATAGATAAAGTTGACCAAAAGAAAGTAGAAGAGATAACAGATAGATTGATTGAAGGTGCAGAAAAAGTACATATGGAAAGAAAATATATAATTCCTTCAGTAAGTTTTTATTTAGGCGTAAAAAATCTGATGAGGGAGTATAGTTGTAATGCATTTACAACTGATTGCTTTGAAATTTGCCCTGATGGAAGAGTAACTTCTAAGATAAAAGCAGTTCCTTGTTTAGCGCATTCTCTTTTAAAGGATGAAGGAATTCCTTCTGCTTGTGAAGGAGATATAAGTGCATTGTTAACAATGGTAGTATTAATGTGTATTTCTAAGAAAAGTATTTATATGGGAAATCTGTATTTATCATCAACAAAAAATATTATGAGATTTGGACATAATGTTCCAGGATTAAAAATGAAAGGATTTGATAAACCAGATTTACCTTACGAGATAAGAAATTTTACAGTCAGTGGATGGGGAGTAACAATTCATTATGATTTTTCTCAGGATAAAGGAGAAAAAATTATTATAGCGAGGTTTAATCCACTGGCCGATAAAATTTTGGTAATAAAAGGGGAAATAGAAAAGTGTGATGGTTTTGGTGAGATAGGGTGTCGTTTAGTGGCACTTGTTAAAGTAAGAGATTCCATAGATATATTCCATAAATCCTGTGACTTTGGCCGTCACTTTACAATGGTATATGGAGATTATATTAAAGAAATTAAAGAATTAGGGAAAATTATGAATTTTGAAGTTGTTGAAGCATAAACAAAAAAGGGATGGATAATTTGAAAAGTCAAAAAGTTAATTTCCGCTGGGATGTATATGGAGCTCATGAAACGCTTGCTTATCTTGCCGGTATTAAATTGAGAGATTTCTTTCTTTCTCCTTTTACTTGTGCAAAATGCTTTCATCTCGGAAGAGAAAAAATGTGGAAAATCTTTGGCGAAGAGGTGGAGGTGGAAGTTCGTGTTCCTAATATTTCCTATGGACATCTCTCTTGTTTGGGAGTGAAAGTAAGTTTTCCTGAGGATTCTGCCCCTTCAGTAAGACCCGTATACTTAAGCATTGATGAAGGCATTCAATTTTTAAAAAGGAAGATTAATTTTAAAAATGATGAGCTTTTTAAACTCTATTTTCGGATGTATCGTTATCTGCAAAAAGAGTTTCCAAAAGAGAGAGTAAGTTTTGCGGGATTTGGTTGGGAGGGTCCAATTACTTCGGCTGTTCTTTTACGGGGACAAGGTTTTTATATGGATTTGTATGACTATCCAGAAAAGGTAAAGGAGTTTCTTTGGCTATTAACAAATAGTATTATCAAATTCATCCACTTTTACCGAAGAATAATTGGAGAAGTAGAAATAAGTCCCACTGGTGCTTCTCTTGCTGATGATTTTTCCAGCCTCATTTCTCCTGTTTTGTGGCCCGAGTTCGTAGTCCCTTACTGGGAGCAATTATATAAAGAAACTACTACTGGCTCAAGAAGCGTTCATGTGGAAGGTTTGGACTCTGGGCACTTGAAATATTTAAAGAATCTTCATATTTCCCATTATGACCCTTCTGTTTCTCCTAAGCTTAATCCTGAGATTATTAGAGAAAATATTGATATTCCTTTTTCCTGGTTATTAGTGCCTTTTGAGTTTCCTCGGATGTCAAAAGATGATGTTGAAAATTGGGTATATAAATCCTTAAATGATGGAACAGCTCATATATTCACTCTCATATATCCTCTTATGTGTGAGAACGATAATCCCGAGAAAGTTCGTACCTTTATTGAGACAGCGAAGAATATTAAAAATAGGAGTAAACCCTAATGTCAAACAACCTACAATTTTTAAAATGGGCGCGAGATGCCCGCATGCCAGAATTTTCACTAAAAACATATCGTATTTATGATTATAAGCCGGGGCAAGTGCGTTATCAGTTTGGCCATTACCCTACCCGAAATCCTTATTACCCCACTGAAGAAGACTGGAAACTTTTAGATCTTTACGCTGAAAATGGTATAGAAGTTATTCAGGTATGGGAATGGAGTGATATCTGTGGTTTTTTTGAGAAAGGACCTATGGAGCCAATAAATGAAAAAGGGATAAGACGATTTATTAGTGAATGTCATCGCAGAGATTTAAAAGTTATTCCCTATGTCTCGCCGGGATATCTTGATGTTCGTAGCCCTATTTATAGGCCTAAATGGAGTCGCGGAGCCGGTCATTTAGTGGAGGTTTATCATGACCTTGATATGCTCTGTCCAGGGAGTCCTGGCTGGAGAGCATATTTTTTTAGTACTATTAATAGATTAATGGATGATTACGGTTTTGACGGAGTTTATTGGGATGGAGGATTAGGACTATCAAGACCGGGATGTTCCAACCCAAACCAGGATAACCATATTCACTTTGTGGAAATTTCTCCTCAAGAAAAAGGAAATCTCACTCACCTGGATGATGCGGTAAAGAATAAGATCAATGAGGGTTTTTGTGCTCTCTGGAATGATTTTCTCTCTGAGATGTACGCAAGAATTAAGAAAAGAAATGGGCTTGTTGTTGGTCATATTGGCTCGGATATTCCTTCTCCTTTCCAGAATAAATGTTGGGATTATCAACTTCTTGGGGAAGGCATTGGGAATGTTTTAGCCTCAATAGAGAAAACAAAAGATTATGAACCTTATGTAATTCGGTTTAATGATTGGAGTCGTTTGATTACTAACTGGAAAGAGAGGGACCTCACCCCGAATCTTAAACTGGTGCCAGAAATTGAACATCTCTCTATGGCTAGCTCTATTCCTTATCTTCAATTTCGCTGGCTTGAAGGTGGCCGTTATGGTGAGGAGGAAGATATTTTCAATATCCCCGGTATTCCCTGGAAGAAAGAGTGGGACCATTGGACTGAATGGAGAAAGGCTCAAAGGAAAGCAGGTCTTTCTCCTCTTATTGCGGCTAGTTTTGCCGCTAATCGTGATAGGTATTTTAAATATCTAAGTATTTATAAGAAGATGACAAAAGTAAATACAGCTGTATACATAGAAGTAAAAAAGATAGAGAAGAATAGATTTCCCCTAACAGAGGGCGATCGTCACGTTTCGGTCTTTGTAAATGATGCTCTTTGGGTTGCTATTGGCCATTTAGGAACTGAATCTCAAAAAGTTTTAGTGCAACCTCTTAAAGGTAATGATGAAGGAAAGATAGTTTTCCTTAGTCCTAAAACATTAACTATTTTGCGCTACTACGATTTGGTATCTCAGCCAGAGGTGATACAATTAGCTACAGAGTGACTCTTTAAGTTCTAAAAATTTAGCAATAATACAAGATGGAGGTAGTAATGAAAGATATTTTAGGAATAGGAATTATTGGTTGTGGAGAAATTGCTGTAATTCATGCCAAAGCTATAGAAAAGGCAAAAAATGCTGAAATAAGAATGGTTATGGATGTTAACGAGGATGTTGCCAGGGACTTAGGACAAAAATATGCTGTTCCTTATAGCACCCACTTAGAGGAATTACTTTCCCGGGAAGATATTGATGCTGTTTATATTGCTACTCCTCATTACTTGCATTCTCCATTAGCTATTAAAGCAGCTCAAGCAGGAAAACATATAATGGTGGAAAAGCCCCTGGCCATTGATTTAGAAGAAGCAGACAAGATGATATCGGAGTGTAAAAAACAAAAGGTAGCTCTTTCAGTTTGTCTGGTAATGCGGTATTTACCTTCAGTTATAAAGGCTAAAGAACTGGTCAGAAAAGGAGTAATTGGCAAAGTTGTAGGAATTAGAATTTCTTCTCTGGGAGAAAAACCTCTTAGTTACTGGAAGCAAGGTTATAGTGGGAGAGTAAAAACTGACTGGCGATCTTCTAAGAAAAAAAGTGGCGGAGGGGTTTTAATTATGAATATTACCCACGATATTGATATGCTTCGTTATATCACTGGATTAGAGGTTACCCAAGTTTTTAGCCAATATGATACTTTTATTACTCCGGTAGAAGTAGAGGATATGATTATGGTTATACTCCGTTACAGTAACAGTGCTTTAGGAGTCATTGAAGCAAGTTCTTTCATTAAAGAAAGAGAAAGCGATGCAGATGAAATATTTGGCTCAGAGGGACGAATTACGCTTACCAATCCTCCTTTAGTTTATACTACCAAGAATATTGCTAATTTTAAAGGTGGTGAATGGAAAAAATTAGAGGAACCTACATCTTCTTACGATCCGCGAGCTAAATATATAGAAGAATTTGCCCAGGCGGTTTTATCTGGTCAAGATCCTCCTATTAAAGGTGAAGATGGAAGAGTGGCTCTGGAGATAGTTTTAGCTGCTTATAAGTCGGGGAAGGAGAATAAGGCTGTTAGTTTTCCTTTATAAGAAGTGATATGCAAGTAAATAAAGATAAATATCTTAAGGAGATTGGAGAAATAATAAGTGATGAATCCGGAAATACTCCTTACTTAGCTGGGTCTCAATGTCTTACTTCTCCGCTTATCCTTGAGAAAAGGTCTGCGGCCGAGATGATAGAGAGAGTGAAAAGAGGGATAAAGAGATTTCATATTGGTTCTATGCCTACTATTGGTGTATCTACCCCGGTCACTTTAGCCGGATCAATTGTTATGGGAGCCGCAGAAGTTTTAGGAGGGATGGTAGTGGCTTTTAATATGGATTCCGAAGTGGACTTGACTGGTCGCATGATTTCTACGGTAGTGGATATGAAAACTGGAAATACAACCTGTTCAGGGCCAGAAGTATCTGCAGTCAATTTAGGAGTGAAAGAACTATTTGATACTTGTTTTGGAGGTCATTTATGGGTTGATGTTTTCTTTAGCCCGGGAGCAAAACAACCAGGATTACAAGCTGTATATGAAAATTTCTACGGCCTTCATTGTTATTCTAAATTAACAGAAAATCCTGATATTTGTTATCCAGGAATGGGGACCCTGAGTGATGGAGGAATAGGTTCACCTACTCAATTTATGTTAGATATGGAAATTAGAAAATCCCAATTTGCGCTCAAAAATAAAATATCTATTAACAAAGAATCTCTACCTTTTGAAGAAATTTGTGAAAAAGTTAGAGATAGAAAGGAGTTTTTAAGCAGCGATCATACCCTAAGACATTTTCGTGAGCTCTGGTCATCTAAGATATTTTTAACTGATGAACCAAGGCCTGGTGTTTGGGAGGGGGACGAGAAGAGTATACTGGATAAATCTGAAGGTCTCTGGAGAGAAAATGTAAAAAAGTATGAACTTCCAGAATGGCCAGAAGAAAAAACTTAAAGCTCTGGATAAATTATTGGAAAGAGCAAAGAAGGAATTATTATGAAATCTAAACTCAGTAAAGAAAAACTAATTAACATGTTAAGATTAATGTATAAGATACGCTACTTTGAGAAGAAAGCAAAGGAGTTTTATACCCAGAGATTAATTACTGGTGCTCTTCATTCCTATGTTGGAGAAGAAGTAATTGCTGTGGGGACCTGCGTTAATTTAAAAAAAGATGATTATGTTGTTAGCACTCATCGAGGACATGGCCATTGTATTGCTAAAGGAGGAGATGTAAAGAGAATGCTTGCCGAAATTATGGGTAAGAAAACAGGTTATTCCCGTGGTCGAGGTGGTTCAATGCATCTTTTTGATAAAGAAATAGGATTTTTAGGAGGGAATGGAGTTGTTGGTGCAGGTCTTCCCATTTCTTTAGGTGCCGCTTTTAGTGCAAAATATAGAAATTCAAATCAGGTTGCAGTATGCTTTTTTGGAGAAGGTGCATCAACACAGGGAACATTTCATGAATCCTTAAATATTGCTGGTTTATGGAAATTACCCCTAATCTTTATTTGTGAAAATAATCTTTATGCAGTTACCACTCCTGTTTCGGAAAATGTTTCTATTCCTAATGTTGGAGATCGTGCTTGTGCTTATGGAATTCCAGGAAAGACTATTAATGGACAAGATGTTTTAAAGGTGTATGAAACAGTTTATGAAGCAGTTCAAAGAGCAAGGAATAATCAGGGCCCAAGTTTAATTGAGTGCAAAACATACAGGTATAATCCGCATTGTATGGTAATTAAAGAAACAAGGCCAGAAAAAGAAATTAAAAGATGGAAAGAAAAGGATCCCATAATTCATTTTGAAAAAAAACTGCTTAAAGAGAAAGTAATTACTTCTAATGATTCAGAAAAAATGAAAATAGAAATAGAAAAAGAAATAGAGGAAGCAGAGGCTTTTGCTAATAAGAGTTCATATCCAGATGTAGAGAGTTTTAAAAAGGAGATATCTGTTTTCTAAAAGGGGAACATATGCGAGAAATAAGATATGTAGATGCTTTAAATGAAGCATTAAGAGAAGAAATGGGAAGGGATAAAAATATCTTTCTTATTGGAGAGGATATCGGTCCTCTGGGGGGAACTTTTGGCGTAAGTAGGGGATTGTATGATAAATTTGAAAAAAAAAGAGTTCGTCAAACGCCAATTTCTGAATCAGCAATTATTGGGACAGCTGTAGGAGCGGCAATGACTGGACTTCGACCAATTGCAGAAATAATGTATATAGATTTTATTACTACAGCTATGGATCAAGTAGTCAACCAAGCTGCGAAGTTGTCCTTTATGTCCGGTGGTCAATTTAAGTTACCTCTGGTGATTAGAACTCAGGAAGGAAGTGGGACAAGAGAAGCTGCCCAACATACCCAAAGTTTAGAAGCTTGGTTTGTTCATACACCAGGATTAAAAATAGCAGTGCCTTCTACCCCCTATGATGCTAAAGGACTACTGAAGACAAGTATTAGAGATGAAGGTCCGGTAATTTTTATTGAGCATAAGTTTCTTTATGATAAAAGAGGGGGGGTTCCTGAGGAAGAGTATCTCATTCCTCTTGGTAAAGCAGAGATTAAGACGAAAGGAAATGACCTTACTGTGGTTGCAACTTCTCTTATGGTATATAAGGTGTTAGAAGTTGCAGAAGAAATTTCTAATGAGATAAACATAGAAGTAATAGATCCGCGAACTTTGGTTCCCCTTGATATAGAGACTATCCTAAAATCAGTTGAAAAAACAGGTAAACTTTTAGTAGTTCATGAAGCCTGCACAAGAGGAGGAATAGGAGCAGAAATAGTAAGGGAAGTTGCAGAAAAAGCGTTTGATTATTTGGATGCTCCCCCAAGAGTTCTGGGTGGGCTAAATACTCCTATTCCCTATTCTTCTTCTTTAGAAAGTATTTGTGTTCCTCAAAAGGAAGATATTATTAGAGCAGTAAGAGAAATAACTAAGTAGAGAAAAAGGAAGATAAATGGCTTATTCGGGCGTTATAAATGATGTAAGAACCTGTGTTAATTTAAGCATTCCTCAAAGAGTGCCTATCTTTGCCCTTGATGAGCAATTTAATGTGCGAATGCATGGTATTACTTATGCTGAATATACTTATGAAGTTGATAAAATGGTAAATTGCGAAATAGAAATGGTAAAGAAATTTGATTATGATTGGGTTTATCTCAATCCTGATGATTATATAGAATTTGAACCCTTAGGCGTAAAGACAAAAGGTGCGAAGAATATTCCTTTGACAGGATATAAATACTTACCTGCTTGTGAGGATACACTCAAGAATTTAAAATTTCCTAATTTTAAAAAAGATGGAAGAATGCTTGCTTTTCTTGAGGCTATAAGCAGAATCAAAGAAAAATTAGGAGATACAGTGTGTCTTGCTGGTCGGGTGGCTGCTCCTTTTAGTTCAGTTACTCTGTTATATGGTGTGGAAAATGGTTTAATCCTTCTTTTTGAGAATCCGGAACTATTTAAAGAAACAGCAAATTTTTTTGTGGAATTTATGATTGAATGGGGAAAGGCCCAAATTCAAGCAGGTGCAGATGCTATATGGGTAGGAGATTGTGTCGCTTCCTCTGGTTTTATATCTTCAAGCCATTATGCAGAATTTGCTTTACCAGGGGTATTAAGATTAAATGAAGCACTAAAGAAAGAAGGTTTTGTTTTTTACCATGCTGGTGAAAGTTCCCTTACTCATCTTGAATCAATGGCTAACTCTTATCCCGATGTTCTTAGCATTGGCGGAAAAATAGGCCTGAATAAGGTTAAAGAAACAGTGGGTAAAAGGGTATGCCTCATGGGTAATATTAAAGGAATAGAGGTGCTACAGCGAGGTAGTCCAGAAGAGGTAGAGCGAGAGACTATGAGAATTATGGAGATTGGTAAGAAAGGAGGTGGCTATATATTTAATTCTGAAGAAGGTATACCCTATCAAACACCTGAGGAAAATGTAAAGATAATGATGCAAACTGCTAAAAAGCATAGTTTATACTAAAAATTTAAGATAAAACAGTAGTATCAAAAATTTTATGAAAGAATATCAGGAAGATCTTATAAATAAAGGAATAGATGGTAGCCGCAACCTAAAGGCTAGCGTAAAGGAGAAAAGCTATTGCGTGCATTCGCAGGCTAAAGCTTTCAAGCGCAGGCTAAAGCCTGCGACTACCAATTGCAAAAAGAAAAAATTACTTTTGACATTATCAAAACCTAAAGGAGAGATAAAATGATTAAAAACAAAGAAGCAGAAGAATTAATTAAGTTAGCCAAGAAGTATGTCTGGACAAGTTTATCGGAATATGAGGATATTGAAAAAGAACCAAAGGTATTTGTTAAAGGAAAAGGTTGCTATCTTACCGATATCTACGGGAAGCGTTATTTAGATACATTTGCTTCTCTTTTAACCACTATATGCGGACATCACCGACCAGAGGTAATGAATGCTGTGCAGAAACAGATGGAACAATTAGAGTTTTTCCCCAACTATCATGACTGTTATACTATTCCTCTTATTAAATTAGCTGAGAAACTGGCCAAGATTGCCCCCGGAGACCTTTCTGTTTCCTATTTTGTTAATGATGGTTCAGAAGCCTGTGAATCAGCAATTAAAATGGCAAAACAGTATTTCTGGCAAAGAAGGGAAAGCTCTCGCTATAAAATTATTGCTCGAAGGTATTCTTATCATGGAGCAACATTAGGGGGATTATCGGCTACCGGGTTACCCGATTTTCGAGAGCCATTCCAACCTTTAGTGCCTGGATTTATTCATGCTATGTCTACCTGGTGTTATCATTGTGAATTAGGACTAAAACCTTCTTCTTGTAATCTTGCTTGTTTAAAGAATATGGAACAAATTATTATCTGGGAAAAACCAGAGACAGTGGCTGCAGTTATCATTGACCCAATTCCTGGTTCAAATATTGGTTATCCTGTTCCTCCTGATAGTTATTTGCAAGGATTAAGAGCTCTTTGTGATAAATATGGGATTTTGCTCATCTTTGATGAAGTTCAGACTGGTTTTGGTAAGACAGGAAAACTTTTTGCCTGTGAGAACTGGAATGTTATTCCTGATTTTTTATGCCTGGCTAAAGGATTTACTGGTGGATTTTTACCAATGGGTGCAGTTATTACTAAATCTGAAATAGCTGATGAATTTCGCAGACCCGGTAAGGATTTCCGTCATGGATTTACCTTTGCTGGTAACCCCACAGTAGCCG
>Ga0209121_10004700_pt1 | contig 12633 bp, 16 predicted proteins | sample Cruoilmetagenom3_FD_187292 | JGI IMG/M metagenome (GOLD analysis project Ga0209121, IMG submission 187292) | Oil polluted marine microbial communities from Coal Oil Point, Santa Barbara, California, USA - Sample 3 (SPAdes) (version 2) | ecosystem: Environmental > Aquatic > Marine > Oil seeps ... | reverse complement strand
ATCTTAAATAATGTTAAAGATCCTTATCATGTAGAAGGAGGGAAGGTAGTAGCTGCTTTTCCTGGAGGAAGTAAAGATTTAAAGGCAAGTTGGTCTCGTGTGGAGGGATTTCGTAAAGAATTAGAAGAGAAGTGGAAGATAAAAATGGTTGATACTATATCTGACTTGACTAAAGAAGTGGATGCTGTTCTTTTAGAAAGTGTGGATGGGCGAAAGCATCTTCCTCAGTTTCAGGAATGTATAAACGCGGGAGCAAAAGTTCCTGTATTTATTGATAAGCCTTTAGCCGCAAGTTTAAATGATGCTCAGGAAATCTTTAAATTAGCAAAAGAGGAAGGAATTCCCATTTTTAGTTCTTCTTCTCTTCGTTTTGATGTAAATATTACTAAAGCCCTTGCCGAGACCCGAGAGGGGAAGGTACTGGGATGTGAAGCCTGCAGTCCAGCGTCTTTAGAGCCAACTAATCCTGGATTTTACTGGTACGGGATTCACGGTTGTGAGATTCTCTATACAGCTATGGGAATAGGATGCCAAAAAATTTGGTGTATAGGAAATAAGGATTATGATTTAGCGGTAGGCCTCTGGAAGGATGGACGTATAGGGACAATGCGAGGTGTAAGAAAAGGAGAAGGATGGGTTTATGGATGCACCCTTTATCGCGAGAAAGGTATAAAGAGAGTTACGGCCAGTTCTACAGTTCCTTTCTATGCTCGTTTACTTGAGGAAATTATTAAATTTTTCCGCACAGGAAAACCTGCGATTAGTCCTGAGGAAACCCTGGAAATTATGGCTTTTATTGATGCCGCTAATCGAAGTAAAGAAAATAATGGGAAGGGGATAGACTTGAAGCTGTGAAATAAAGATGGGATAGCGCGCCGCATTACAAATCATTAAAGACATTTCCATATCATAAACATACTCCTGAAGGGGGGATGTGATCTTGTCGTTTTTCCTGAAATCAGTGTTACTTGTGTGATGAAAGACTTATATAGTAAATCACCACAAGAGAAAATGGTAATAAAAATATTGCCGGTGAATAAGGTGGGGTATATGTCCCCAGGAAACCTTCCAGCGTATTAAGCCAGCCGCCTTCTTCGCCGCCGGGTATTGATTCAGTAATCATCCCGAATATATCACATCCGGCTACTATCCATATCATAATACTTCCCATTACTACTTTTCCCTGCTGATGAATCTCAGAGAAGTTCTTTACTCCTAAAAGGTAAAACACTCCCGCAAACAATATGATAAATCCGCCCCATCCTCCTCTAAACATATCAGCGGGTATTTCTAAAATACCCCAGGGAACGCTCTCTCCTCCTATTGTTACCAATAAATCTGCAACCCCGAAAGCTACAGTGACCATACCTAAAATGCCAAAATATATACTACCGAACTTGTTTTTTATCATTTTACGCCACCCCCAATAATATCCATATTAGATGTAATAAACCTCCATAAAGAGTAACTACTGCTACCATAGTAGTCATACTTCCAAGCAAACCTTTGCCTCCCTCTTCCTTGAGCATCATTACAAATGTTGCTACACAAGGGAAGTATATAGAAATAAGTACTACCGAAGTAATCATCTGATACTTACTCATTTCGATAGCACTGAGCTGCGCTACAGCAAGGTCTTTTCTTAAAAACGCTGCAATTAAAGGACCTATAGTTTCTTTAGGCACGCCGAACCAACCAGAAAGAACAGGAGATAAAACATTTGCTATCCAATCCATAGCTCCGCTAAGGTAGAGAATATTTACTACTGTGCAACCTAATAACACAAAAGGAATTGCGGTTCTAAAAAATCCTTTAAGTCTTATCCATACCTTCATTCCTACATTACGCAGCAGAGGCATTTGATAAGGCGGGACATCTATTAAAATCTCAGGAGATTCTCCGGGAATGACTTTATTCAGTACAAAACCAAAAATGAAATATCCTATGAGCAAATAGAGTAAGACCAGACCCATTGTCTCAGGAATTACCTCTCGCATAATTCCCAATTGAGCACCACAAGGAATGAATACGGCAAGAAGGGTAAGCATTATAAATCGCTCCTTTTTTGTTTCGAGAATTCTACAAGCAGCGCATGCCGGCACATTACATCCCAGAGAGAGGATTGAGGGAACTATGGCATATCCGTGCAATCCAATTTTATGCAATACTGTATCAATAAGTACAGCCAGCCTTGGCATATATCCCATATCTTCTAATAAGGTAAGCAAAAGATAAAATGCTACTATCGCTGGTAGGACAACCCCGATGGCTACAAAGAGTCCCGAGGTCAATACCCCAAAAGCCTCAAAACAATTTCCTGCTGCCGGATCCCCTACGAGAATATAATAAAGCCAACCTCCGGCACCGGGAAAGTGTTGCTGTATCCAGGGTAGATAATGAAAATCAAATAGTTTGACAAAAAATCCATCAGTAAAAAGTGTTCCCGCAAATGAAGAGAAAAAACTCCAGAAACCATATAAAACAGCAATAGCTACAGGTATTCCTGTTAGAGGTTTAACTGTAAGCTCCCCAATTGCATCTTTTAAGGTATGTTTATACTTACCAAAAGTTACTGTCCTCTTTGATATTTTTTCAATTAAATTCCAGCGTTCATCAAAAGTTAACTTCATTTTGTCCTCTCTACCCTTTCAATAATTTTATTTATTTTTACTGGTTTTGCTTTCTTTATTTCTCTTACCAATTCCTTAATTCCTTCACCACTTATGGCTATTGTTGGTACCACCGGGATATAAAGAAGATTTCTTAGTTCTTCTATATCAATATCTATTTTTTTATCCTTAGCAATATCCCACATATTAAGGGCAAGTATTAGCGGATAACCTTTCTCTATAATTTCTAATGTCAAGTAAAGTCCTCTTTCTATTTTAGATGAATCAACTATGGAGATTACCACGGCCTCTTTTTCCTTTTTAAGCATTTCCACTGCTACCTCTTCTGCTTTATCTTTTGGCTCTAATGAAAATGTCCCGGGCACATCTATTACTTCAATTTTTTCACTCTCACTCTCAATTTTCATATATCCTCTGGTATATTCCACTGTAGTTCCTGGATAATTTGAGATAAATACATTTGCCCCTGTTAAACGGTTAAAAACCACACTTTTACCTACATTAGGATGTCCCATAAGTAAAACCTTCATTTTTAGACCTCCACAGTAATTTTTTTTGCCATCCCTAACCCTAAGGAAGTTCGGGATTCATCCACTATTACTACTACAGGACCTCTTAGTGGCTCTCTGGTAAGCATTTCGACCTTCTTGCCTACTCTAATACCCATACCGGCTATTTTTTCTTGAAAACCTTTTTCTATCCTTTTTACCACTCCCTTCTCACCGTACTTCATTTCAGAAAACTTCTTTTCCATTTATTCACCTCCCATTACTCTAATTTTTTGTGCCATGCCTCTACCAAGAGCAACTATATTTCTATCAACTTCTACTACAGTTGGCCCGTGCTGAGAAGATATCATTCTGACAATAGTTCCTTCCGATATGCCTCTTAACGAAAGTCTTTGCCTGATACCCCATCCCCCTTCTATAGCTATGATTCTTCCCAGTTGCCCTGGTCTTAATCCAGTTAGCATGGACATTTTCATATTTTATTCCTCCAAAGTATCTTTCTAACAAAGTCCAGGAATATCCTTGCCGCAAAGCTGTCAGGAAAATTTTTAGTAGTTAATTTTTTATCCAGATTTAGTTTATATCTATTTTTTAAAATAGATGCGATTGAAATTCAATTGCAATTATATATCAAAAAAAAATAATTGTCAAGGTCTTTAATTTATTTTTCTATTAATTCACCTTAAAGAATTATACTAAATATTAAATGTAATAGTCCTCCCACTCCCAGGGCAACAGCAAGCATAATAAGGGTGCTTTTTATTGTCCTTTTTATTCCTAATTCTTTTAAGAATACAGCAAAAGTAGCTGCACAGGGAAAATAGATAGCCAGAATTGTCACACTGATTACTGCCTGGTGAATGTTCATAATATTTTTATCTATTAAAGGATTAAGCAATCCTGTGGCTACATCTTTTCTTAAAAAGCCTATTATTAAAGGGTAGATAGCTTGTTCAGGAAGTCCTAACCATTTTCCTAAAATAGGGCTTAAGACCAGAGACAAATATTTAGTTATATTTAAAGCATAGAGAAGATTGACAAGAGCAATTCCTATAAATACCCAGGGGATTGCTTCTAATAAAAATTGTTTAATTCTTAGCCAGGTTTTCATCATTAAATTAGAGATCCGAGGTAATTTGTACGAAGGAATTTCTATGGCTATCTCTGGAGTTTCCCCCTTTAAGACTTTATTAAGTATAATTCCCGTAGTGACAAAAATAGTCATTAAAATAAGATAAATTAAGAGGACCCAATGCAAACCAAAAGGGCTAATAACTTTTAAAACCACTGCTGTTTGAGCTGTACAGGGAATAGATATTCCCAGTAAGGTAAGCATCATAAATTTTTGTTTATCACTTGTTAAAACTCTTGTCGCCATAACTCCGGGGACATTACATCCAAAAGAAAGAATAATTGGGATAATAGAATAGCCATGTAAACCTATTTTATGCAGTAGATTATCTACTAATACAGCTAATCTTGGAAGATATCCTATATCCTCCAAAAGAGTAAGAAGAACATAAAAGATTAAGACCGCTGGTAAGACGATACCAATAGGAACGAAAACTCCTGTAGTAAGAATGCCCAGAGATTCTAAATATCCAGTTCCAGGGGCTCCGATAAGAATATTATGCATAAAGCCTGAAGGGAATATTTTTTCCACTAAAGAGTGTATAAAATAATAATTATAAGGACCCTCAAAAAAAGGAGTCATTATTTTATCAGTAATAAATCCAGCTACGGTGATAAAAATTTTAAATATTCCAAAAAGGATAATTGCTGCTACCGGTAATCCAGTAATAGGTTTCACAGTAGCATCCCCAATTTTTTCCCAGAGAGTAGGATGGCGGTGATGAACCTTTTGTACCCGGCTGGCAATAGCTCCCGCCTGGCCAAAGCGAGCTTTTAACATAGTTAACTCTATAGGTTCTTGATGATCTTCTTCTACTTCTTTAACTATTTCCCTGCGTATTTTTTCCGGTATTTTTTTTCTGAATTCTTTGCTTCCTTCTAAAGCAAGAACAACTTGCCATCTCGGCAAACCAATTTTCTCCTGTATATTTTTAATAGCTTTTTCTATCCTGGGCTCAAATTTCATCGCTATCTTTTTTCTTTCAATAACTTTATAATTGTCTCTCGCAATTCTTGAATTCCTTCTCCGCTTATAGCCACACTGGGGATTACAGGAATTTTTAATTCTTCTCTCAGAGAAGAATTATTTATTTCTATTCCTCGTTCTCGAGCAGCGTCAATCATATTTAAGTTAAGAATCATGGGAATTGGAAGTTCCTTTAATTGTAAAGAGAGATAAAGATTTCTTTCTAAATTGGTAGCATCTACTATATTAACAATTAAATCTGTTTTTTCTCTTAAAAGAAGATTAACCGCTGCTTCTTCTGCTTTATCAGAGGGAATAAGAGAATAAGTTCCAGGAGCATCCGTTATTTTTATTTTTTCCCCCTCAACCATCATACTCCCTTCTAAAAATTCTACAGTAGTCCCTGGATAATTAGAGATAATAACTTTGATCCCGGTTAAACGATTAAAAATGACGCTTTTACCTACATTTGGATTTCCCATTAATAGTATCCTCATTATATTATCTCTCTAACTATGGTTCTTCTTGCTATCCTTCGACCAATAGCTATACGAGCTCCGTCTACTTCAATTATAGTGGGACCTCCTATAGGTTGAGATGCTATTTTACGAATAAATTTTCCGGGGACAATACCTAATGAAATTAGGTGCCTCTGTATTCCAAATCCACCTCTTAACTCTACTATCTGTGCCTTAATTCCCACTGGCAAATCTGTTAATATCATATTTTCCTCTTTTTAATTAAATCATTAGAGCACTCTTTGCAATATCCTCTAATACTCAGTCTATGCTCTACTGGTGTAAAACCATATTTTTTACATACTGCTTCTTGCAATTTTTCTATTTTTTCTTCTCTAAACTCAATAATTTTACCGCACTTTATACAAAGCATATGGTCATGATGTTTATGTCCAAAAATATATTCATAACTAATCTTGTCCTGACAACGAAATAATTCTTCAACTAATTTACTTTTTACTAACAAAGAAAGAGTTCTATATATAGTAGCTCGGGAAATGCGTTTATCCAGTTTTTCATAAAGTTTTTCTACATCAAAGTGTTCATGAAGAGAAAATACTTTTTTCAGGATAGCCTCTCTTTCAGGAGTAAATTTTAATTTTTTTGATTTAAGGTAAGTTTTAAATTTATTCTCTGGAGTAATCAATATTACCTCCTTATTGCAATTCAATCTCAATTATAAAAGAAAAGATTTATTTGTCAATTTCTGGATTTTTGCTAAAATAGGGAAAATTATCATAGAACTGATTATTGGTAGTATCAAAATCTTTATATTAGCCGCAACCTTTAGGTTGCGCAAAGTATGTTGGAGATAAACCCCAATACTACGTAGCGCGGGGACTTGTCCCCCACGGCTAAAGCCTGTGGCTACAGATTACTCTACCAATTACGAGAAAAATAGACTATTTTTGATAATACTGTGTATCTTATTAGGAGGAAAAATGGTTAAAGTTATTATAGGTATATTAATTTTATTTCTTATTCTTGGTCATATTGGCCCCGTGGAATTAACTAAACAAATTGTAGGCGTGTCTACCAAATCATTAGAAGAAGAGCAACCTGGAGAAAGTAAAGTATTTAATTATGACTGTAATTCTTGTTATGAGAAGACTTTAGAAGTATTAAAAGAAATGGGGGTTGATGTCTTCCAAAAAAATAAAGGAGAGCACTATATTGTAGCTATGAATTTTAACAAACTATTTAAGAAATGTATTGATACTACAGAAGTAGGTATTTTCTTTAAGGAGATGGAAAATAAACAAACGAAGATAGATATTACTTGTGGTAATCTTAGTCTGGCAAAATTTGCTTCTGAAGAAATTTTCTCCCGGCTAAAAAAGAAGTTATAAAAGTAAAGAGAATCTTAATAAGGAGACCAAGTAGAACAACTTAAAGTGGATACGCAGCGACAGAGGGGAAAAGTCCTGAGATATCCTTGATTGGAAAGAAAAATAGAGATAACATTGTGCAGTAAAGATAAAGAAAATTTTATGTAATAAAAGATGGTAGCTGCAACTTTTAAGTTGCGCATAAACGTAGGCTCTCAAGCCCCGCGGCTACCAATTAAGTGTTGGGTTTATCTCCAACTTTTGGTTAAATTGGTTTATTTTAACTAATAACCAGGAACTAGTAACTAACAACTAATTTGGATTGCGAGGTTAAAAATGGAAGAAGCAAAATTAATTGATTACACTAAATTTAGATTAAAACCAGAGGAAGAAATTAAGGAAATTTTTAAGACAGTGAATCAAATATTTATTATTGAGTGTAGAAAGTGCTATAAAAAATTTAATAATGATATTGATGAAGAATATAATAAACTTCTGGATATTTTAGGAGAAGATGCTAAAAAAATTACTGGTTATATAGGGATTGATTTTCTCTGTAATAGTTTTTTATCTAAGAAGAAAATCTTAAATTTAGATTCTTCTGATATGGCAGGCGCAGGCTTTAGCATGCGTAATTTAAAGACTAAATTTTCTAATAGCGATAGTATAGGAGTAATTTCCTGTGGTTTAGGAGTTCAATTTGTCGCTCAAATTTTAGAAGGAAAAACTGTTTATACTTTAGCTGATTCATTGCCTCAAAGTGCGAATTCTACCAGTGAAGTTGGTTATCATGGGATTTCTCTGGAAAAAGAAAAGTGTGCTGGATGTAGTGAATGTTATTTAAATTTAACCGCAGGAATTTGCCCGGTAACGAATTGTCCTAAAGGACTTTTAAATGGTCCTTGCGGAGGGGCAAAAAATGGAAAATGTGAAGTAAATCCCAATATTGATTGTGTATGGGAGAAAATTTACGAACGGCTTAAAAAACAAGGAAGAAAATTAACTTTAAACTCTGTTCAAATAAGGAATTATTCCAGGCCATCTTTAAAGCTTAAGGAAAGTTTATCTTTGCAAAACCAAACTCTTAGAGGTGAAAGCTTCTATGGGGGGTTTCATCCTCTTGATAAAAAAGAGGAAACAGAGAATAAAAAAATAGAGAACTTTCCTGAACCAGAGATAGTTACTATTTTTCTTTCTCAGCATACAGGGAAAAGAGCAAAACTTCTGGTGAAAGTAGGCGATAGAGTCCGAAAGGGGCAGAAGATTGGAGAGGCTGAAGGTTTCATTTCTACTTCTATTCATTCAAGTGTGAGCGGGAAAGTTATTTCCATAGAAGAGAAGATTCATCCTGTATCCCAGAAAAAAGATTTAGCTCTAATAATAGAAAATGATGGAAGGGGCCTTACCGATTCTTCGATTAAACCGTATAAAGATTTTGAAGATTTATCAAAAGAGACTTTATTAAAAATAATAAGAGAAAAAGGAATTGTAGGATTGGGGGGAGCGATGTTTCCTACTTCTGTAAAACTTTCTCCTCCTAAACCAATAGATTCATTAATTATAAATGGATGTGAGTGTGAGCCTTATTTAAATAGTGATAATAGAATGATGATTGAGCATGAGGAGGAGATTTTTAAAGGTATAAGAATAGTCCAAAAAATTTTAGAGGTAAAAGAGGTCTTTATCGGAGTTGAGAATAATAAACCTGAAGCTATAAAAAGTTTACAAGAGGGTAGGGGGAATTTTTCTTCTCTAAAAATAGTTCCTCTTAAAACTAAATATCCTCAGGGTGCGGAAAAAATGCTTATTAAGAAAATTTTAGGTAGAGAGATTCCTCGAGGAGGACTTCCTCTTGATGTGGGAACAATTGTCTTAAATGTCAGCACAATTTTTGCTATTTATCAAGCAGTAGTGGAAGGGTTGCCTTTAACTCAAAGAGTTATCACTATTTCTGGAGAAGATTTAAGCAAATCAGGAAATTATCTTATAAAAATAGGCACTTCCTTAAAGGATATTGTTCAATATTCTCTTGATGGAGAAGGGGAAGAATTTTTTGAAAAATACGATTTTAAAATGGGCGGTCCCATAATGGGAATTTCTCAAATAGACTTAGATTCAGCAGTTATTAAAGGGACAACAGGATTTACTTTTTTAAAAAAATCTTTGGTGAAAATCTCTGAAGATAGAGATTGTATTAAATGCGGCCGCTGTGTAGAAGTTTGTCCAATGGAATTATATCCTCTTTATTTTGTTTTTTATGGGAAAAAAGGAGAGTGGGAGAAAGCGCGGGATTATAAAGTAGAAGATTGTATAGAGTGCGGATGTTGTGAAGCTATTTGTTCCTCTAAAATTCCTATTTTAAGTTTTATTAAAAAGGAGAAAGAATATGCTCGTAACGCAAATAAAGCCTGAAGAAGAGATTCTTCCGAAAATTTCTAAAAAAAGAATTTTTATTTTTGAGTGCCTTGGTTGTAATGAGGTTTATTTCCCCAAAAAAAAGGCAGAAAATTTTATAGATAAATTAAAAAAAAAACCGAAATTGTGGGAAAACTATCCTGTGACTATCTATGCAATAGGGAATTTGTTGGGGAATATATTAAGGGGTATTATCAGGAAATAAAAAGAGCAGAAATAATTCTTGTTTTTTCCTGTGGAGTAGGAGCTCAAGTTTTGTCTTCCTTGTTAGAAGATAAAATTGTATACACTGCTTGCGATACTCTTTATTTGAATGGATTTCAGGGTCTTACTGTTCAAAATTTTAATTGCAATCTATGTGGGGAATGTTATTTAAATTATACAGGAGGGATTTGTCCTCTTACGAATTGTCCTAAAGGTCTTTTAAATGGTCCCTGCGGAGGAGCAAAGAATGGAAAATGTGAAGTGAATCCCGAAGCTGATTGTGCCTGGGAGTTAATTTATAAACGCTTAAAGAAGCAAGGTAGGTTAAATTTATTAAAAAGAGTTCTCCCACCGAGAAATTACCAGAAAATAATCGAAGAATCTTCATCACGAGAAGGAGTTTAAAGATGAGTTTTGCTGAAAAATTAAGGAATGGAAATTTTGTGATCACTTCCGAAGTGGGACCTCCCAAGGGAACAAATATTGAGAAAATGCTGAAAGAGGCAGAGGCTTTGAAAGGGAAAGTGGATGGCTTTAATGTCACCGACCTGCAAAGTTCGGTAATGAAATTAGGTTCATTAGCGGTGTGTCATCTTTTAGCAAAGAAAGATTTAGAGCCAATTTTTCAGATAACCTGTCGAGATAGGAATAGACTTGCTCTTCAATCAGACCTTTTAAGTGCTTATGTCTTAGGGATAAGGAATGTTCTTGTTTTAACTGGAGATCACCCGGTTTTAGGAGATCATCCTGAGGCAAAACCTGTCTTTGACCTGGATTCAGTAAGCCTTTTGAAAGTTGCTTCTACTTTAACGGAAGGAGAAGATATGAAAAATAATAAATTGGACGGAAAACCAGAATTTTTTTTAGGAGCAGTGGTTAATCCCGGAGCAGATCCTTTAGAACCTCAGTTAATAAAAATGGAGAAAAAAATTGAGGTAGGAACAAAATTTTTTCAAACTCAAGCAATTTACGACTTACGAAAATTTGAAGAGTTTATGAAAAAGGTAGAAAAATATAAAGTTCCCGTTTTAGGGGGAATAGTTCTTTTAAAATCAGCAGGAATGGCTAAGTATATGAATGAAAAGGTAGCCGGGATTTCTGTTCCCGAAAGGTATATTAAGATGATGGCTGAAGCAAAAAAGAAAGAGAGAGCAAAAGTAAGCATTCAAATAGGTGCGGAATTAATTAAAGGGATAAGAGAGCTTTGCCAGGGAGTTCATATTATGCCTTTGGGGTGGGAAAGATATGTTCCCAGATTATTAGAAGCTTCAGAACTTAATTGAAGAATAAGCAAAATGACCGGGATAATTCTTGCTGGAGGAAAAAGCCGACGAATGGGAAAGGATAAAGCTTTTGTTAAAATTGGTAACAAGCGGCTTATAGAACTGGTTATAGAAAAATTAGAAGCTGTTTTTGAAAAGATTATTATTGTAACCAGTGATCCCGTTAAGTTTCAATTTTTGGGAATAAAGACAGTAAAGGATGTAGTTTTTAATAAAGGACCCTTAGGGGGAATTTATACTGGTCTTTTAATTTCTGAGAGTAAATATAACTTTATCTGTGCCTGTGATATGCCTTTTTTGAACTCTCATCTTCTTAAATTTATGAGCTCTAAAGTGGAAGGGAATGATGTTATTGTGCCTGTAGTGGGAAATTTTGTTGAGCCTCTACATAGTATTTATTCCAAAAATTGTCTTCTGCCTATAAAGCGACATCTGGAAAATGGAAAGTTGAGAGTAAGGGACTTTTTCCCTGAAGTTAAATGTAGGTATATTCCTGAAAATTTAATAAGAAAATATGACCCCCATCTCCAATCTTTTTTTAACCTTAATACACCGAAGATGTTGGAACTAAGGTAATGTCAAAAATTTTATGTATGGTAGCCGCAACTTTTAGGTTGCGTAAGAGAAAATTAATACATAAAAACGCAGGCTAAAGCCTGCGACTACCAATTATAAAAAGAAAAAATTATTTTTGACAGTACTGGAACTAAAAAAAAGGAGGAATCGATGAAAAGTAAAATATGGCTAAGTTTAATATTTTTAGGGTCTTTGTGGGGAATTACAGAAGGAGTTTTTGGTGATTTTCTCTATAATATAGGAGCGTTTCATCCTTCAATATTTCTTACAAGTATAGCTTTTTTTATTCTTGCTCTGGGTAGGAGGTATTACCCGAAGCCGGGTTCAAGTACTCTTATTGGTGCTATTGCTGTTTTATTCAGAGTTGTAAATGCTTCTCCTCATTATTGTCACCTTTTTGCTATATTCTTAAGTGGATTAGCCTTTGATATAGTAGCCAGTCTTTTATCCAAGAAGGTAGAGAAAAGGGTTTTCTGGAGAGGTATTATGGGTTCTTTATCTGTATACTTAGGATATACTCTCTTTAGTTTTACAATGACCTATATTATTCATTATCCTCATTGGGTTCGCTCCGGAATCTCTGGAATTTTGAATTATATAGGTTTCAGAGGTAGTTTAGCAGCGATTGGTTCATTTTTTACTGTTCTTTCAGGATATTCTCTGGGGAAATTCTTTAAATATAGAGGATTAAAAATTTTTAAGCTAAAACCTGCTTTAACTTACGGGTTACTTGCAGTAGCTACGATTTTTCTCTGGATTGCGGGAAGAATAGTCTAATAAGTAATGTTAAAAGTTTTATGGCAGCCGCAACATTCAGGTTGCGTAAAACACTTATCTCTTTGTTCGAGATGAACTCCAACGCTACTGTAGCGCGGGGGCTCGTCCCCCGCTTATTAGATTATGTGAAGAAAAGAAAGCTATTACGTCCAGGCGCAGGCTAAAGATTCTAAGATATGGTAGTCGCAACTTTTAAGTTGCGTTGTTATACGCAGGCTCTGAGCCTCGTAGCTACCAATTACAAAAAGAAAAAATTACTTTTAACAATACAATGGACAATAATGAGAGGATAATT